>Ga0194129_10007053_pt1 | contig 13527 bp, 9 predicted proteins | sample TA2KigCa35mmetaG_FD_150862 | JGI IMG/M metagenome (GOLD analysis project Ga0194129, IMG submission 150862) | Freshwater microbial communities from Lake Tanganyika, Tanzania - TA2015038 Kigoma Deep Cast 35m | ecosystem: Environmental > Aquatic > Freshwater > Lake | place: Tanzania: Lake... | reverse complement strand
ACTTTGCGGCAGGTTTAAATTCGCGGCGAAAATTAATCTTCACCATGGGAAGAGCCTTTGAATACCGAAAAGCCCGCAAATTTGCGCGCTGGGACAAAATGTCCAAAACCTTTACCCGCATAGGCCGAGAAATTGCCATGTCCGTCAAAGCCGGTGGACCGGAACCTGAAAGCAATACCCGCCTTCGCGCCGCGATTCAAAATGCCAAAGCCGCTAATATGCCCAAGGACCGGGTCGAGGCGGCGATCAAAAAGGCTGCCAACAAAGACGAAAAAGCCTACGAAGAGGTCATCTACGAGGGGTATGCACCGCACGGGATTGCCGTATTGGTCGAAACAGCTACCGACAATCCCACCCGAACCGTCGCCAATGTAAGGCATATTTTCAGCAAATACGGGGGGTCCATGGGCACCTCGGGCTCCGTCGGGTTTTTGTTTGAGCGTAAAGCCACCTTTCGACTTGATCCGGGGGATCGACCCGCCGATGAATTGGAGCTGGAGCTGATCGATGCCGGTGCCGAAGATGTTCAAGTGGAGGACGGTGAATGGACCCTCACCGCCGCCTTTACGGATTACGGGCAAGTCCAAAAATCTTTGGAAAACCTTGGTATTCAGATTATTTCCTCTGAATTAGCCTATATCCCCACCATGACCAAAAGCCTGGATGAATCCCAGGCCGAGGAGTGCATCCGCTTGATGGACATGCTCGAAGAAGACGATGACGTCCAGAATGTTTATTGCACGTTGGCTTAAAAAGCCCTAGAATCGTATGCATTTCCGCCCATGGAAAGGAATGATTACTGAATTTTTCCCACAAAAATTAATTTTTTAGGGATACTAAACTTGAAAATGCTGTTTTTGGGCCTAATTTGGTCTCATTAAAACCAAACTATGGACAAGTACAACCAAATTCTCGAGATGGTCACCGGTATGGAGAAGGACTTTCAGAAGTTCTATGACGCCGACAACAAGGCTGCAGGTACCCGCATCCGCAAAGGTTTGCAGGAGCTCAAAGCCCATTGCCAAACTCTTCGCCTGGAAATCCAGAAAATGAAGACCGCTGGCTAAGTTTCGACTACATCGACAAAATCAAACGAAAACCCCATCCGCTCCAGCGGTTGGGGTTTTGGTTTATTGGGGTGCTAGCAGAAACTGGAAACACCTTTCCGGATTGAAAACAGGTGGAGAAATGGAAAATATCCCATCCTAGCCCGCCATAAATTCGGCTTAGCTTCCAGCCTGCTTCGCCATGCATCATCCGGCCAGGTTCAGTGATCCAATAGGTATGCAGCGTTTCGACCGCACGCGATTTGGCCAAGCCTTTCCAGCGAGTCAATACCAATCGCTCTGAAGAATATTCTTGCATGAAGCCTAGCCAATGGGTTGATGAAGAAAGGCTGTAAGGGTTAAGGCCCCGAATGGCCATCGTCGCGTCCGGGCCTAAACCGCAGGAGGCCGATGACCAATGATGCCAATCCGCAAACTGTGTGGGCCTTTGAAGAAATCCACCCCATACCGCATACCCATGCCAAACCCGGTCCGCGCCAAGATTGGCTTTGCGGTCCGCATAGACCTGAACCTTGGTCCATGGCTTCCATAGGATGGTTTGTGCTTCCCCTGCTGACAGGATTCTCGCCGTCATCGGCCGAACCCAGGCCTGGGACAGATCAAACCCCAAAGCAACCTCATCGGTACGACGATATCGGGTCCACCCATTGAACCGACGTCGTTCGGTCATGGGCTCCCATCGCCATCCTGCATTCAACTGAAATTTGTAATGGTCGGTAAAGATCCCTTTAGTTTCGAGAAGGGGCTTCAGGAGCGTGAGATCTTGGGGCGGTCGAAACCACAAGGATGAGGCCCAGATCAGGGACGAATCCGTATTGGGATTTTGCAACCAATAATGTCGATTTTCACCTTGAAGACCAAGCCACATTCTCCACTTCAAATGCAAGCGCTGCTCCAAATTCACCTGAAAACGGGCCGTTCGTATGCCCTCCAATCCGCTGTACGCGGAATAGTCCTTGGTCCTTGCATTCATGTCCCAGGTGGGCATTTCAACACGGAATCCAGAACGCAAACCCGAATAGAGATGCACCGCTTGATTGAAGATCGCCTTGCCCAAGGCGTCCACTGTGATTCCTGCCTTCACGTTCAAACGATACTCCGCATTGTATTGGGACCATTGAAGGGATGGAAGCCATTGACGTCGCTGAGTCCCCCATCGAATTCCTGCATTCCATTCACGGTTTAGGTTTCGTTCATCCCGGCTTAAGTGGCGGAACTTGATGGACCAGACCCAACCCTCCAAGGGATTATAAAACCCCCAATCCCCAAACAAATGCTGTTCTAGGCCCGTCAGTTCCCATTCGCTATAGGCCTTTCCGGGAAAATTCTTTCCCTTCAGCCTCCTAAAAGTTTCCCAAAGATTCCTGATCCCAAAAGGCGCAACGTTGCGAAGAGAATCCCTTCGCTCATTCGCTCTGTTGACCATCCTCAAACTATCACCCCTTAAATAGCCTTGCAATTCCGAACTATCCAAGCTTATGGTCCGTAAGGAATCCCACAAAGAATTTTGGGCGGCATCGGCATGCTCATCAACTTCAAAAACATATTCCGCATCAAATTCATCCTTCGTACTAAATCCCACCCCTTTGACAAACAAGGAGTCTTCCGCAGCCAAAGAATCATCCTGTTCTAAAGAATCCTTCACCGCCAGGGTATCATTTACTGCCGAAAAATTAGGAATATTCCCTTGAATAAAGTTGTTACGATTAAGCCGGGTTGGTTTACTTGAAGAAGGCGAAACCGATTGGGAGCGAACTTGTCTTGATAGCAAACCAGCGCTGTAAGAAGGTTGTGTCCCAGTAATGGGGGGCCCAGCAACCACTTGCTTGAAATTCCGAATAGAACTGATGTACCGAATGCTGGCAGAGGCGCCCAACATGCCCACCTGAATGCGGAGGTCTTCCATGCATTGCATCGACACCCCCTGCACCCTGCGAAATTGCTTCCCGATTTGGTATCGATCACCGCCGGGGTTAACCACCTTCAATTCCGCTGCCGCCAGACTCCAATCCTTGCTTCGCAAGACGACATAGCCTTCATAAAAATTTACCTTCTGACGACGTGGCATCACCTTGATGCGATGCAAGCGTTCGCCGTCCTCGTCTTCTGAGCCAAGATATTCAAAACGATAAGAGGTGAATGCTCTGGGAGAAAAAGGTGAAATCCAATCCCCGCTTCGAGCAACGTACAAATTAATAGTTGAATAATTAAGATTAGCATTGGAGGAAACCCTCGACGGGAGATTGGATCTTCTGGAGAGGACCTTCTCCTCAAACTTTCGGGGCCGTTGAAAACGAATCCTGCTGGCGGATTCCATAACATAGGTGGTCTGCGGATCGATGCCTTGTTTACGGAGTTGCCCTTTAAGAACCCACGGCACTTCGAGGATTTTGAATTGTCCTTTGACATAAGTTTCTGCCTCGTAACTCATAGGTCCAGCAGCATGAGCAGGGGCCGCTGCGATGGCTTTACGCATGTACCCGTAGGCGGGGTCTTCGACCCCAGCCTTGATCGTAACTTCTTGTAAACCAACGACTCTAAGCGTTAACACCAAATCAGGACCTGAGGCAGTGGCTTGGGATATGGCTTCCAATGTCCAATTCAAGCGCAGTGGCTGGTATCCCAAATGTGAACAATAGACAACATAATCCCCGGAGGGGATCATGATTTCGTAGAGTCCATTTTCGTTGCTGAGCCCAGTCCATTGACCAGGTTCCATCACCACGGTTGCATAGGCCACGGGGTTGCCCTGTAAATCCAAAACCCTACCTCTTACTTTGATAGGAACTGCAGCATCCATGTGAATCTTATTATCCATCCCATACACCCCAAATCCATAGGCGGTGAAAAGTAGAAACCAGAAGGAAAATACTCGATAACACGGGATGAATCGAAATAAGTTAAGCATCCAAGCTACGTTCAACCTGCCCCCATGCGGAGCAGGTTTCGTGCCGAAGGCCGGACTCGAACCGGCATGTCTTGCGACACACGCCCCTGAAACGTGCGCGTCTACCAATTTCGCCACTTCGGCAAGATTAAAGATGAAGCCAACCCGGTACAAGTCGTGGACTCTCGGCTGTGCATGAACAAAGATACACGCAGGGCAAAGGCTTTGCCTATCTTTGAAGATTCATATGACAGTCGGACCCCCTGTAAGCATCAAAACCTCCACCGGCTTTACCATTCTTTGCCTGCATGATCCTCATTACAACCTGGCGCATCTGGCCTTGATCAATGACAGCGGCAGCAGGGATGACCTGCCTGTTGGATCGGGGGTAACGCATTGCCTCGAACATTTGTTGTTCAAGGGCACCAGCGATCGCAATACGTTCCAAGTACTTTCAGAACTGGAGAACAAGGGGGGAGACCTCAATGCCTTCACCACCAAGGAACGTTTGGTCCTTCATGCCTCCTGCCCTGCGGTTCACAGTTTGACGGCCCTGGATTTATTGGGGGACATGTGGTGGCATTCCAAGTGGAGCGATGAAGAGTTCCGCAAAGAACAAAAGGTCATCCGGGAAGAAATCGGTATGTACAGGGATAACCCGGAGGAAAGCCTCTTGGAAGAATTTGAAGCGCTGGTCTTTGGTCGGCATGCCCTGGCCCATCCCATTCTTGGGTTTGAGGAACAGCTGATGCGCCTTCGTCCCCAAGAAGTTCATGACTATTACCGAAACGTCTTCTTGCAACGGCCCACCGTATTGGTATATCATGGTCCCCTAGAGCCTATGGAGGTCAAAGCCGCTATGGAACGACGCCAACCAAAGTCCAGGAAAACTGTCATTCAGGCGCATACCGCTCTCCAACGAAATCGTCCAACAGGCCTGCGTCAAAGTAAATCCCTCGATAAAGTTCAGGATTTCAACCAAGCCTACGGAATGATCGGGGGACGTGCACCCTCAGTAAGCGATGAAAACCGATGGGCCATTGCCCTTCTCTTCAATTGGCTGGGTGGCGACCATATGAGTGCAAGGCTAAGCATGGAATTGCGCGAGAAACTTGCTCTGGTTTACGAAATCGAAGCCCAATACAGCCCATATTCCGATACCGGCATGTGGTCCATACCTTTTTCTTGCGATCCAAACAATGATCGCTTGGTTCAAAAAAGGGTGGAGGAAATTCTTAATCGACCCTCCTTGTCCACTCCCACCCCCACCGAATTCAAAATAGCCAAAGAGCAAATGATTGGCCGTATTCTCCTGGCAGAAGAAAACCGTCTTCAAAACCTCATTGGTTGGGGACAGGCCTACCTCGATGGCAACCGACTCTTGGATACCCAAGAAATCATTGACCGTATTCATCGAATTCCAAGAACTGCGGTTCTGGAAGCCGCCGGTCATTTATTTCGTGTTATGCCCAGAAGGTCCTTGCTATGGACCTGTGCTCCTTGACCCTTCCCTTTTGATTCTACCGTATTCTTATGCGATTTTTTCCTGAATCCCTCGAAAACTACATTAACCAACACAGCAGCGCACCCAGTGCACTACTCCAAGAACTGGAACGCGACACCCACCTACGTTGCCTCATGCCTCAGATGTGTTCGGGGCATCAACAAGGTCGTCTACTAGCCCTCCTCAGTAAAATGATACGGCCGAAAAGAATCCTGGAGATCGGAACGTTCACCGGCTATTCAGCGCTCTGTCTGGCGGAAGGATTAACGAATGACGGTCATCTTCATAGCATCGATAACAACGCCGAAATCATGGACATGGCGCAATCCTATGTAGATCGTTCAGCATACCGTGAACAAATCACCCTGCACAAAGGGCCGGGATTGGATTGGATCCAACGCCTGGATCAGCCTTGGGATTTGGTCTTCATCGATGCGGATAAAGAGAATTACCCCCATTATTTCGAGGCTCTCTTACCCAAACTCCAAGTGGGAGCCATCATCATGGCAGACAACGTTTTGTGGAGTGGAAAAGTGGCAGATCGCGAAGCGGACGATGACGAAACCAAGGCTCTGCGTTCATACAATCGTATGGTTATGGAAAACCCTCGCCTGGAGGCGATGATTTTATCCGTACGGGATGGAATATCGCTGGCGAGGGTTAAACATTAACCCAAAAATCTATTTACCTGTTGTTTACTTGATAAACTTGAACCTCGAAAAAAAATATTAGCTATAATAACCTGACTAAAGCTTACCCTTGACGTCTTAATCTCGAGTCTCCTATCTAAATTTGAGGTAATGTCAAAACCTCCATCCCAACCTAATGGTTGGTTGAGCAACAAAACCAGAGGCACTTCCTTCCCTTTGATTATTCAAAAAACCATCATCTTTGCGGTCTTTGGATTCCCATTGATAGACGCCCCTCTTTTGATTTGAATATACAAAAGACCAACCCAACTCAAGGCCCGAATATAAATTCTCAGACCAGTAATAATCGAATCCTGCAACTGCACCCATGCTAAAGAGAAACGTTGGGGTTACGGCTTCATAATTGAAACCAAACAAATAACCTGGTGGGACAGGAATAGTATCAATGACTAATATTCCATCGTAATAATCTTTCCAATTCTGAGCTAGAGAACCTCCACCAATTCCTGCAAATACACCAAAATAAGGAGACAATCGATTAGTCCCAGCTAAATGATATTCCGCGCCTATGTTGAAATTAATATTAAAAGATTTATCCGTGCTGGTTCCGCTGCTATTGTTGGCTGCTGCGTAATAAAAAGAGATTTCGGTTTCATGGGTTGTTTCAATTTGACTTCTTAATACCCAATTTTTATTGAGAAAAAAACGATAGCGCAAATTTGGAAGAATAATGGTAGCGCCGTCGTTTAAATTTAGTCCAGTTTCTAGTGTTGATTTTCGGTTGCCTTTAAAACTCTTAACAGGTGTTGTGACAGATGTATGAACAGGATCTGTTTGCTCAACACCACCGAATACTTGATTATCAGAGGTAGTGGTTTTGGCAATTTCATTCGGTGTATTTACACTCTTGGATTCCTCAATTTTCTCCGATGGTTTAGGCATGACGGGCTTTTGTGCCCAAACAACCGGAAGGCCAAAGATCAGAGAAGTGAATAGGATAATAATTCTAGGGATGAACTTAAGGTTTTTAGACATGGTTTTTAGGTATAGAAATGCTTAAGAAAAAATCACTCCCAAATATAACTAAGGAATGATAAATTTGAATTCCTAAATAAAACCTTAATTTTAATGAAATTTATCATTATCCTGGGGCAATGGGTATACATATTTTCCTACTTCAGCCTTTTCATGTGCTTTCATGGTAGGCTTGAGGCCCAGCAGGCAATTTCTCCCCCTGCGCGCGGTGAAATGCTCTACAATGATTCTTTTTTGGGGCGTATCGACGTCTTTTTGCCGCCGGATAGCTTGGCAGAGATGTTGGCAAATCCCTATTCCAACCGGGAATATCGGTCCACGGTGGTTTTCACCAAGGCGGGGATTCAGGACAGCCTTTTTGAATGCGGGCTACGGATTCGGGGAAATACATCACGAAACGCCCAGAAGAAACAGTTCCGAATATCGTTCAATACGTTCAGGTCAGGGCAGAATTTGGAAGGGATCAGCGATCTCAACCTCTACGGAATGCACAACGATCCTTCCATCAGCCGGGCCAAATTCTATTACGACCTGACCCACCGTGTCGGCGGGCGTTCTGCTAGAGCCGCCCATGTGAACCTCTATTTCAACGGACAATTCAGAGGGGTTTATGTCAACGTCGAACAATTGAACGAAGATTTCCTGCAAAACGAATTTGCCCAGGATTATGGAAACCTCTACAAATGCCTGTGGCCTGCTGACTTGGTATATATTTCCAACAATCCCAACGATTACAAATTGACCTTTGGGGGACGCCGGGCCTATGAACTCATGACCAATACGGCCGCCGATGATTACAGCAATTTCGCCAAATTTATTCGAACCCTTAACCAAACCGCTTCTGCGCTAATTTATTGCCACCTTGATAGCATTTTCGATATCGAATCCGCCCTGCTCACCCTAGCCACGGACCTGAGCACCGGTCATTGGGATGCGTATTATAACAAAAATAATTTCTATCTCTACGATCATCCCGTGGATGGACGATTTCGGTTTTTGCCTTACGATTCTGACAATACGATGGGCATCCAATGGGGTGGTCCTAATTACCAAACCATCTCCCCTTTCTCATTTACTCCAGGTGAATCCAGGCCGCTGTACGACAAGCTTATGGCCAACACGGACACCCGAAATATCTACGGATTTTATTTGAAAAAAATTGCTAATCAACAAGTTAGCACTTCATTTCTTGCGCAAATGGATTCCATTCGAAGTCGCATTGCACCCTTTGCTCTAATGGATACGTTCCGAACCCTGGATTATGGCTACACGTATAATCAATTTCTGGCTTCTTTTGCGGGGGCAGCGGCAGGCGGTCATGTCAACAGCAGCATTATTCCTTTTCTGGGGGCAAGATCGAATGCCACGGTAAATGCTTCCCTGGGACCCACAAACCTACCGCCCATTGTGCATAGGCCCATAGTCATCAACCCTTACCTCGGAAAGCGTGCCACCATTCGCGTTCGTATCGAAGATGAACTGAGCAACGGCATTCAGGCGGCTGCAACGGTAACACAAGACGGTCAATCCCAAACCATCCCCCTCTGGGATGATGGACTGCACGGAGATGGGGTGTCCGGAGACGGGATGTACGGCGCCTATGTTACCTTGAACGCACAGGTTCAAAATTGCAGTGTACAGGTGCAGGCGAGGGACTCGGCTCAGAATCTAAGGACCAGGCCCTGCAATCCCATGCGCATCAAGACCAGGTCCATGGGTCCTCTCTATTTGAACGAAATAATGGCCTTGAATCACAACGGCCTTACAGATCAAAGCGGGAGGACCAGCGATTGGATTGAGCTCTACAACGGGGGTACCCAACCCTGGGTGACCGGCACCAACACCTACCTCACGGATAATATGGCCATTCCTGGCCTTTGGAAATTGCCCAATATCAGCATCCCGGCCGGTGGCTTTGCCCTGGTATGGGCATCCGGGGATACGACCCGGGGTGCGATGCATGCCAATTTTACGCTGTCAGGGTACGGGGAATGTTTGGGCCTGTTCAGGTTCCAAAACAACCAGTTCCAAATCCTTGATACCCTCTGCTACAGTCCTCAAACCCCGGATGTCTCTACGGGCCGTAACGGGGATGGCAATTTGGATTGGATCTCCTACCTGGTTTCAAGCCCTGAAAGAAGCAATGGGACACCGAGTTCTCTAGCCAAGGACTCGGAGGAGTCGTTAGCCAATCCTCCGCCCTGCCCCGCAACTCCCAATCCTTTTGGTGAACATTTGCTCCTTCAATTCCAGGGCAAGTATGGGCCCATTACCTGGGAAATCCGCGGGACCAACGGCCAAAAAATCGAGGAAGGGCTCTTGAATTCAATCATGGATGTAACTGCAGCAGGCTACAATGACGACCAAGGATCAGTCCAAGCAGATCCCCTCAGGACCGTTCTCCTGTCGACCGTGGCATGGCCGGCAGGGCTTTATACCTTACATTGGCGGCAGGGGCAGCGATATTATCGTTGCAAATTGATTAAAGGGCCTTAAAATCGCTCAAACATCGGCAGGGTAAGGGTGTTCTAAAAGAATGTCCCCTCAAAGTTCCCGCAAGGATTTTCTTTTCTTTCCCCACCAATTGGTGTTGCCTTCGGTTGAGAAAGGGTATTCTGTAAAGCGAGCATGGATTGTGGAGGAATGGTTATTCTTCAGGCAATATCCTTTTCATCGGCAGAAATTGATCCACCAGCGTGCTTGCATGATGTCCTTCGCCGACGAATTGAAGGGCCTAGGATGGGAGGTGGAATACATCGAAGCGCAGGATCCTCGGGCAGAGTCCGGGGCTTTGATCTATTTCCTCTCCACCCAAGCGAACCTTCAAGAAGTGACCGCCTTTCGTTGCGGCGATCATTGGCTGGAAAAAAGATTACTCAAGGCATCGGCTGCGACAGGCCTGGCTATCGCATGGCTCGACAATCCCTTGTTCTTGGACCAACCCATGGAGCCGAAATCGTGGTTCCAAGGACGTAAGCGTTTCCTTCAGGCGGATTATTATCGCAAACAACGGATTCAACACGGTATCCTGGTGGACACCCAATCTGGAGATCCCGTTGGTGGGCAATGGAGTTTCGACGAGGACAACCGCAAAACCTATCCAAAGGATGCAACGCCCCCTCCCCCTCCTTTCCCGGAATGGAACAGGGCCTGGCAGCAAGCCGAAGCCTATGTCCAAAAGCATTTTCCCAAGGCTCCAGGTGCGGCCCGCGGAGCATGGGCCTGGCCGGTGAATCGGAAGGATGCAGAGCGTTGGCTTATGGCCTTTGTGCGGGAAAGGCTGTCCCTGTTTGGCCCCTACGAAGATGCTATGGATCAGCGATTTAGTCTGCTTCATCATTCCGGAATCTCCCCGCTACTGAACAACGGATTGCTCAATCCTGAACAAGTGCTGAAGGCCTGCTTGAAAGCCAGCAAACAACAGAAAATTCCTTTGTCCAGCACGGAGGGCCTGGTTAGGCAAATCCTGGGCTGGAGGGAATTTGTTCACGGGGTGTATTTGCATGCCGGTATTCGTCAGCGCAACGGGAATTTCTGGGGATTTGAACGCCCCATGCCCCGGGCTTTTTATACCGCAACAACGGGTATCGAACCCGTGGATCATTGCATTCGAGGGGTCTTGAACAATGCGTACAACCATCATATTGAACGCCTGATGATCTTGAGTAATTTTATGTTACTTTGTGAAATCCACCCGCATGCGGTCTATCAATGGTTTATGGAAATGTACATTGATGCCTACGATTGGGTCATGGTGCCCAACGTGTACGGCATGGGTCAATTCGCGGATGGTGGGGTGCTTTCCACCAAGCCTTATATCAGTTCCAGCAATTACGTGCTCAAGATGAGCAATTACCGGGCCGACAAGGCCTGGACCGAACCGTGGGACGCCCTTTATTGGCGCTTTATCTCCTCCAACAAAACCTATTTTCTGCGAAATCCACGATCGGCCATGATGGTGCGTCAATGGGAAAAAAAGCCAGCCGCCGTACAGGAACATCTCCTTCAAAATGCGGAAAGTTTCCTGCAGAACCTGCATCAAAACAAATCCAAAAACTGAGCCAACGCATGCCTCCCATAGTCCCCCCACATCCCTTTCACGGTCGCTAATCGCATGCGGAAATTTTGGAATATCGCCGATGCCGCGGTGTATGCCTTGCTTACCCGTGATGGCCTGGACAAGTGGAACTACAATTGCTGCACCTACGTGACCGCTGTGGGTATGCATCCCAAGCATTACCTGATCGCGGTTTACCATGGCACCAAAAGTTTGGAAAATTTGCATCGTCATCCCCATCAAAACGCAGTCCTCCACCTCTTGTCGCCTCAGCAGGCTCCCCTGATCCGGGTTTTGGGCCGTCAATCCGGTTTTGCCACCGACAAACACGCCAAACTCCAGCGAGGCGGTCACCTGGCGAATTGGCGGGGTTACCCGGTCTTGAAAGAAGCCGCCGCATGGGCGGAACTGCGCAGCCTAGGGCCATTGCACGGGGATGCGGCCTTTGCATCCTTGGCCAGCGGTCCAACGGACCACGAATTATGGTTGTGGGAATTGGTATCCACCAAGTTAAATTCCGAGGAGTACCTGAATACCGGAACCATGAGGAGTTTGGGCATCCTTCGTTAGGGCCGTATCTTGGCGCTCCCAAAACCTATCATTTTCATGAATTACGATGTTATTGTCCTTGGCGGTGGACCCGGTGGGTATGTTGCCGCCATTCGAGCTTCACAATTGGGCCTCAAGGTGGCTGTCGTTGAACGCGAATCGTTGGGCGGAATCTGCCTCAATTGGGGCTGTATTCCTACCAAGGCCTTGCTCAAAAGTGCCCAGGTCTTCGAATACATCAAACACGCTTCGGATTATGGGATTAAGGTCGCAGATGCCAAAGCCGACTTTGGTGGGGTCATCCAGCGCAGCCGCGGTGTGGCCGACGGCATGAGCAAAGGTGTGGCATTCCTCATGAAGAAAAACAAAATCGAGGTCCACATGGGGAACGGTATCCTCAAGCCAGGGGGCAAAATCGAGGTCACTCAAGCCGATGGCAAGAGCATCACCCTGACCGCACCGCATATATTGATCGCAACCGGGGCCAGAGCCCGTGCCTTGCCCAATCTCCCTATTGACGGCGAGAAAGTCATCGAATACCGCAAGGCCATGATTCTTTCCAAACAGCCCAAATCCTTGTTGGTTGTAGGATCAGGGGCCATTGGTGTTGAATTTGCCTACGTTTACCAAGCCATGGGCACAAAGGTGACCGTGGTGGAATATATGCCTAATATTGTTCCGGTCGAAGACGAGGAGGTCTCCAAGGCTTTGGAGAAATCCTACAAGAAAATGGGGATGAATATTCTGACCAATTCATCGGTCGAGTCGGTGGAGACCTCCGGTGCGGTATGCAAGGTCCAGGTCAAAACACCGAACGGTATGCAAACTCTCGAAGCGGAAGTGGTGCTGAGCGCTGCAGGTATTGTTCCGAACATCGAAAACATCGGTTTGGAAGCCTGCGGAATTGCCCTTGACAAAGGCAAGATTCAAGTGGACGACTTCTACCGCACCTCCACCAAAGGCTACTACGCCATTGGCGATGTGGTCAAAGGTCCTGCCTTGGCTCACGTTGCTTCGGCCGAAGGCATTATTTGTGTAGAAAAAATCGCTGGCCATCATCCGGAGCCTTTGGACTACGGCAATATACCGGGTTGCACCTATTGCCAGCCGGAAATTGCCTCAGTCGGCATGACCGAGAAGGCCGCCAAGGAAGCAGGCTACGAACTCAAAGTGGGTAAATTCCCCTTCAGTGCCTCCGGTAAGGCAAGCGCCAGTGGGCACAAAGATGGTTTCGTTAAACTCATCTTCGATGCCCAATACGGGGAGCTGCTGGGCGCCCACATGATCGGGGCGAATGTTACCGAAATGATCGCTGAATTGGTTGTTGCCCGCAAGCTCGAAACAACAGGACATGAACTGATCAAAGCGGTTCACCCGCATCCTACCCTCAGTGAAGCGGTTATGGAAGCAGCGGCGGCGGCTTACGGAGAAGTAATCCATTTATAACAAATCATCGCCTTGCTCGAATATTTCTTAATTTCTGCCCTTAACCAGCACGCCCCCTCATCCCCTTAGAACCCTCATCCACCTAGAACCCTCTCCACCTTAGAATCGTCACCCCTATAGCCATCTTTTTCAGACTTTAAACCCTTTTGACATGAAACCCCTATCGTCTCTCTTGTTTCGCTCCTTGTTCGTTTTCACCACGGTGTGGGGCATGGTCCCCCAAGCCTTTGCGGACAAGGGCATGTGGTTGCCCATCCAAATTGCCAAGATTGAGGACCGCATGAAGGAAGCCGGCTTCCAATTATCCGCGACGGACCTTTATCAAATTAACC
>Ga0194129_10007052_pt1 | contig 13529 bp, 13 predicted proteins | sample TA2KigCa35mmetaG_FD_150862 | JGI IMG/M metagenome (GOLD analysis project Ga0194129, IMG submission 150862) | Freshwater microbial communities from Lake Tanganyika, Tanzania - TA2015038 Kigoma Deep Cast 35m | ecosystem: Environmental > Aquatic > Freshwater > Lake | place: Tanzania: Lake... | reverse complement strand
AAATAATTTTGCCACTTTTTGCCACTTTTTATTTCCAAATTATTTCCATTTATTTCCTTGTGATGCTTCGCTGCCATTATATGTTTTGTCCAATTATATTTTTTGCTGCATTTATAGTCACACTTTTCGCAGTAAAAAATTTGTGCCACTTTTTTGCCACTTTTTGCCACTAAATCATTTCCAAATATTTCCATATAATTTTTTAAGAAAATATTTTTAAGTTTTAATTTTAAAAATTATCGTCACAAATTTAAAAAACTTTTTTTCATGACCAGACGTTAATTTTTTTTTATCGTCACAAATGAAATATTTTCCGGCATTTTGGGTTCACTTTTCAAAAATGGACAAAAAAAATGTCCTTTTTTCGAAAATGTTTTTCAGAATGGACCCAAAAATATTCAATATTTCGTTATAGTTCTTTAAGTTACTCTGGAAATTTATTATTTAAGGATTTTCCTATTTAAAGACCCTTATCAATTGTAACTTCTCTCGCAATCTTTCGAATAATCTTTTCATTATGTTGAGATTCATTATCACCTTTCCCTCCCAAAACCTCAACAACTAATTTATTATATTGATCACAGTACTTTGAATAGCTTTTAATACAATCTGGATATTTTTCTTTAAACACATTCAACATTTTAGCATTCTTGTGCATGATATACTTGAGAGCCTTTTTGATTCTATCCTTATTTTCAGTTTCCTTTTCCCATTTATTTTCATCTTTAATATACATAATTTCTCTCTTTGCATCAGTACAATGAAGTGGACGTTTGGTAATATCTAATGCTTTTAGATTCTTCAAAATAATATTGGTCATTCCATTCACGTAACCTAATTCTCCAACCTTCTCCAAATCATCTAACCCTATTTCCATGGAATTGACAAAATCCATGATATTCATCGCATCTTTACATGTTTCATTCAAAAATACTTGTAAATTGAATGTTTTGTTATTTGAATTATTATACGTATTATGAGTTCCATTTTCAATGACCTTGAGCATCATATTTTTTAATTCCCCATTTTCTTTCATTTGCACCATTAACAAGTTTTTCAAATCTTTATTATCATTGATTAAAATGTCAATAATTTCTTCGTCCTTGTAATTTTTAGGTTCTTGATTTATTGAAATTATAGAATTTTCTATTTTTTTTGATTTGCAGACCTTTATATGTTTATAATATCCTGATTTAGATAATTTTTTTCCACATTCGCAGTCATATGTTTTTTTATGTTTTTTTAGTCCACTTGAGTCTCCTTCCACACTGACTAAATGTTTCACGGTTGATATATGTCTATTCCAATCACCAATTTTGCAGCATTTAAAGTGACATTTTTCGCATGAAAATTTTTGGATGTTTTTGATGTAATTTTTAGTCTCCTGAGTCTCCATAATATAGAAGACTAAAAAAACCTAAGTTGTTTTTCTTAAAAATATTTTAAAAATTATCGTCAGATTTTTGAAAAACTTTTTTTCAGGATCAGACGTTAATTTTTTTTTATCGTCACAAATGAAATATTTTCCGGTATTTTGGGTTCACTTTTAAAAATTGGACAAAAAAAATGTCCTTTTTTCGAAAATGTTTTTCAGAATGGACCCAAAAATATTCAATATTTCGATAGGGCGTCTTTAAGTTATTTTGGGAATTTATTATTTACCAATTTTCCTATTTAAAGAACCTTATCAATTGTAACTTCTCTCGCGATCTTTCGAATAATCTTTTCATTATGTTGAGGTTCATTATCACCTTTCCCTCCCAAAACCTCCACAACTAATTTATTGTATTGATCGCAGTACTTTGAATAACTTTTAATGCAATCCGGGTATTTTTCCTTGAAAACATTTAACATTTTGGCATTTTTATGCATGATATACTTGAGAGCCTTTTTGATTCTATCCTTATTTTCAGTTTCCTTTTCCCATTTATTTTCATCTTTAATATACATAATTTCTCTCTTCACGTCTGTACAATGCAATGGTCTTTTGGTTATATCCAATGCTTTCAGATTCTTTAAAATGATATTTGTCATTCCATTCACATAACCTAATTCCCCAACTTTCTCTAAATCATCCAAATCAATTTCCATAGAATTTACAAAATCCATGATATTCATCGCATCTTTGCAGGTTTCATTTAAAAATACTTGTAAATTGAATGTTTTATTATTTGAATTTGTATTGGTTATGTTATTATTATTATTATTTCCTGAGTTCTTCATCATTTCCATCATCATCAATTTGAATTCTTTATTTTCACTTATCAAAAATTCAATAAGTTGATCTTTATCAATGCCATTATCATGTTTCTCTATTATTTTATTTTCTATTTCGGATGTTTCCATGTCAAATGGAATACATTTCTTTTTATGTCTCCATAATCCGCTACGGTCTTTAAATTCTATATTGCAAATTGGACATATATGCTTTGGGCATAATTCGCATAATTTTTGTTGATTTTTGTTGCTATTATGCCGTTTTTCGTTGATTTTGTGTTTATTGCTCTTAAGATGATTATCAAAACTACTTTTTTTAGACGTATAATAGTCACATACTTCACATGAAAATCTAGGGCATAATTTGGGCATAATTTTGTTGCTTAATGTTGCCATTTAAAAATGTCCATATTTTATTTTTAAGTTCTAATTTTAAAAATTATCGTCACAAATTTAAAAAACTTTTTTTCATGACCAGACGCTAATTTTTTTTTATCGTCACAAATGAAATATTTTCCGGCATTTTGGGTTCACTTTTAAAAATTGGACAAAAAAAATGTCCATTTTTCGAAAATGTTTTTCAGAATGGACCCAAAAATATTCAATATTTCGATAGGGTTCTTTAAGTTATTCTAGAATATATATTATTTTTTAACTTAAAGAGAATGAAGTTAAAAAATCGGATTAGCGTTTTCTATGAGTCCTACGTTTTTTATGCGCCCTTGATTTTTTTCCGCGCCTGCTAGAATTCTTTCTAGTCTTTCTTCTACGGCGACGACCTGCGGATTGCATTGCAAAACTGTAATCATCTAATTCTTTTAGATAATCATCGTCTATTTTGAATCTTTTACCGTTATTTTCTGTCATGATTGTTTCTTTAAATATTTCTGCTTCTTCAGGCGACAAATCAATGGCGGTTTGTTTTTTAGGAGATACCACAGGATAGACAGTAAGATCTACCTCTTCATTGAATTTTTTAATTTCTTCAGGTGTCATTGTGCGGGAATTTTTTTCTAATTCTTCCATTGTCATTTCACGGCGACGTTTATGCATTTATATATATTCTTTATATAATAAAATTGAAAAGAGTTAAAAGTTTTTCAATAATGGTAAATAAATGAACAGTACCCCTTTCTCAAAACCGATGACAAGTCCTACTTTTATATTCGTGGATGGAAGCTATTATTGTTTTTACCGGTATTACGCTTTATTAAATTGGTGGAAAAACGCTTATCCAGAAGAACCATTAGAAAATCCATTGGAAAGCGAATTATTTGTCACTAAATATAGAAAAATATTTGTAGAAGGTCTCCAACAAATGCCTAAAAAATTAAAAATAAGTAAGAATGTACAACCTATTTTGATTGTTGGTAAGGACTGTAAGAGAGAAAATATATGGCGTAATGAAATTTTCAGCGGATACAAAGGGACAAGAGCCAATGGGCCAGAAGATGGATTCATGGGCGGACCCTTCTTTAAAATGGCCTATGAGGAAGATCTATTTATTCAAGGAGGCGCCCAAGCCATTTTAAAACACCCAAAATTGGAAGCAGATGATTGTATTGCAATTTCTGTAAAATATGTGCTTGAAAAATATCCAGACTGTCATATTTATATTATTACGAGTGATCGCGACTATTTGCAGTTGAACGCACCGAATGTAGATCTATATAATTTGGCTTTTAAAAATATTGCCGAAAACAAAAGCTCAACCGGAGATGCGACAACGGATTTAAAAATGAAAATAATCATGGGAGATAATAGTGACAATATACCATCTGTTTTTCCAAAATGCGGTCCCAAAACAGCACTGAAATGTGTAGAAGACGAAGACTTTTTCAAAAAGAAAATGTCTGACAATGCAAACTATTACCAGCAATATGAATTGAATAAACAATTAGTAGATTTTAATTGCATCCCCGAAAATCTAAAGGATGAATTTATTACAAACTGTATCAAAAATAAATGAATAACATATAAACAAATATTTATTATATTTGATTATATATAATGCAAAAGAAAACAAGAAAAAATCGCAAACCAAAAAAAAGAGGAGGTGATATTGATAATAGAAACGGATTGAAATATATATTGAGTATTGGTTACGAGATAGAAACCGGATATTTCACAAAATTGACAAAAACAGAAGCTACAAATGATGAAAATGAGATTGTTTTATATAATTCAGATTCAGCTAGAAAGGACATCGAGGTTTTCAAGCAGATAAATGAAAAAGAAAATCTTGATGATTTAGAGGATGAATTTCTTGTTAGAATGGAAGAGACACTTGAAGAAGATGCATTAAATGACAATAATGAAGTCGACCCTGATATTATTTTTAATATTACAAATGATGTTGCTAAAACGCGATTATATAGATATTTAAAGATCCTATGCGATAACTCTGTTCCCAAAAATGATCTTTATTTATTTAGAGCTCTAGATGGTCAAGAATATAAAATAAATTTTTTCTTCAGGGATGAGGATAGAACTTGTGACGTATTTTCAACTACAGAGTGGCTATTTACTTATTTGAACCCAACGCATTCGAATACTATTGTGATAGATACTTTTGCAAATGCTCTTACAAATTTGGTGAGACACTTGAGTGATTTGGAAGAGATTGAAGGTAATTTTATTATAAATACAAACGAAGGTGAGTTGATTATTGATAATCCAAAAATACGTACATTATATCATAAACCAAATACAAACATCTATTATTTAGATACACATATAATGGATAAAAAATTCACAATTGATGATATGTGTTGTGTATCACAAATGACATTTTCATGTCACATAGAAAATGTGATATTAGTAATGAAAACGCTAGTCAAAGATAATTTTAATACCATTCAAAGTATAAGCCAGAATTCAGAAGACAAGTTCAACGTTTTAAACAAAATTGAAAATACATTGAATAAATTGATAGAAAGCTATAATCAAAGAGAACCAACATTCAAAATTATTATGACAAAACAAAATGCAAAAATAATAAGAAAAATATATGGTTACTTGTATTTGATTTTATATAAATTATTCATGTATTACAATAATTATTTACAAGTTGAGAAAAAAGAACGCAAATATTTTAAAAATACATTATTTTTTGCGTGCAGACACGATAATAATATTTTATATGATGAAGTAAAGAAAAATATGAAACTTCTTTTTATGGAACAATTAAATCAAATGTATAATGGGGACGAGAGAGAAATAAATAATGCTATATCAGCAATGATCCAACGTTTAGTAGTTCAAGAAGACATACTATCCCAAACCTTTACAAAGGAATATACTAAAATTAGAAAAAATGCATTTAGTCTTAAAAATGTATTGGAAAAAAATACTACACGATATGGTAATCCAGAATTTTCGTTATTAAGTTATTTTCACTTTTTTGAAAATCCTACAGATAATTCGTTTAATGTAACCGTGGATGGCGAATTAATTACAAATGAGTGGTTCATAATGGCGGACATTGATACGTTGAGTGCCAAGATGGAATTAAAAAATGATATCGTTTTGCTTGAGTTTCGTGGTTTTTCAAAAATGTTGTCAAATTATCTTTTTAACATTGCTGACGATTCATTGAAAAATATGATGATAAATGGTGCATGCAATGAATATACAGGAAAATACACTGAAAGTATTAACTCGCTTTCTATAGGTATTTTCAAAAAATTTTTGCAATTAAGAAATGCAAGAAAAGGAGGAAAAAAATCAAATAAAACACAAAAACGCAAAAAGAAACGTTAATTTTTCATAAAAATGTAAATGGAAAAAATAAAAATTGAATTGTTTTGTTATAAAAAATTTAAAGCAAAACAAGTATATCAAAGTAATATTCAAAAAATGAATTATTATTCTGTGGATATTGTCAATGAAATTATTGACAATTCTAATGTAGAAGAAATTTTGGGAAAGATTGAAGATTTCAAAGATGAGATCCAGATGTTATTTTATTACTTTTCCTTTTATGAAATATCATTTGATTATATTGATGCTTTATTGAGAGACGACAAAAACAAAATTGCATTTCGCTGTATGGATAATACAGAATTCAATATTCGGAATTGCCCATCCGCAATGGTTTATAGAAAAATAACAGACAATGAAAAAAAAGAAGTCGTGTATTATATTTTAATGATTTGTACAAAGCAAAAATTCAAAAAATTGGGTTATGCGTCGGCATTGTTGGATGATTTTATAGAGCGCGTCAAAAAAGAAACATCGCATATGCATCCTGAATACAAAGTAAAAATTGCGCTAAGTTCTGTAGATACAGCGGTGTCCTATTATGAGCATTATGGTTTTGAAATGGTAAGCAATGATATAACAGATTATCCACTTCTGATGCGATATGAAAAATATGAAGAAAATAAAGATTATTATATCATGGATTTAGATGTGTGGTAAAATGGAGTGTTATACAGTAGTCAGGCATTAGGCCTTGTATTTTTTGCAGAAGCCGTAGAAGTTTTTATAAAATGCGCCGGTTGTTTCAGGATAGAACTCAGGATGAAAGAGAGAACCAAATACGCGTCCCTTTTCAAAAATAAAACCACAATCCAAAATCTTGTTTTTTACCTTAATAGATGCAAACACTCCGATGTCTAGTTTTTTTGATGGAACAACTAGGTCGGAAAAACAATAACGAAATGTTTTGTTGTTTATATGATCAAAAAAATGGTTAATATTTTTAAATTGATAAAAATCAATGTCATTGCAAATAATTTTTTTATTATCTATTAATTTGCCGCCATAAAGAATATTCAGCAATTGACATCCATAACAAACACCAAATACGGGAACTTTCAGTATAGAGAGATAATAGAGGTTAAATCCATAGTCAGAGAATTCGCCGTTTTTTTCTAATTGACTTAATTTGAGAGAGCTGCCTGTAATAATAATCCCTTTTATTCTACTTTTATCTATTTCTTGCACTGAATTTACGTTTAGATAAGGAATATTATACATATCTAATGTATTCATTAGTTCTTTTGTAAATGCTAAATTATCATTTGCTGTTACACGATTATCTAAGATTAATAACATATATATAGTGAAGATAATATATCAAAACGACGAAATCGGCAAATCATCGCGCAAGAACTCTGCCTTTCCATCTCCCCTCCATCGGACGACCATCGTAATGATTTCCACACCATGATCCATCGCATCTTTGAATGCTTCTCTATATTCCGGATCTATAAAAGATGGCTGAAATGTTTGCGCATCCGTTCGCTGTATTACATAACACATAATACAACGAGTAGCTGAACTCTTTTTAATCATTGTCAGCTCGCGCATATGTTTCAAGGCCCGCGGGCTTACCGTGTCAGTGCTTTTTTTTCGGTAGCCGTCCGGAAAGTACGCAATTTTTGAATTAACATCGCAACTATCATAACATTTTTTTTTGCGATCCTTCGCGGTAATATCTTCATAATCGGCAAGAGGCACATTTTTCACTTCCATAATAAAAGGAATATCATTTTCATCTATTCCTGTAAAATCAAACCGGGAATCCACTTTATCTTCTACATAGATTACCGTTTCTCTCTTGTAACGCTTTACATTTTGTAATTTGGTAAGACAATTATTTTTTAACGCACTTTCAGTGAGATCTTCTGCTAATTTAGGATGAATGCCGACAAACATTTCTTGGCCTTTCTCTCTAATCACAGATAAATAAACTCTATATTCACAATGTAATTTATCATCTTTTTTTTTGGATTTAGGAACAGGAGCCATCAAAATGTGGGCGCCAACGTCTGCCAATCCGCAACATCCTAATGACGCAGTATGTGCTAATACTGTATTGCTATCTGGGTGAAGGGCAACGTCTGCAACGTAAGGTGTTTTAATAAATTTGGAAGGCCGTTTTTCAACGACACCTTCTATCAAGCCGTCTAATTTTAAAAGAGTAATTGAATTATTCATTTTAAGAGAATTTGACTTAAATTAGTAATTGAATTATGATATCAATTTTATTTTATAAATATCATAATAATATAAAGTATGAACCCACAAAATAATAATGCAACGAAAAATAATAATGCACCGCAAAATGAAAAAAAAATAAATAAACCGCAACCCATTCCAAATAATTTAAATATTACGATAAATACAAGCGTACCAGGTTTTCAAACACTAAAATATAAACCGAATATGACCATTCCCGATGCAAGCAAAGATGATAATTCTGTAATGTTTAATCCTTTAGTAAAATTAAATAAAAACGTCATCAATAGTGTTCCTGAAAATGTAAGAATTAAAGAATTTTTTAATCGTGGTCTATTTGATTCATTGATTAATTTACATGGAATGCAACGTGTTCCATCATTGGCGGAGGCAACCTATAATGGATATGTAGATCATAATATTTTTGTTACACTTGAAGAATTATTTCCAGTTAATGGACTTATTTATATTAATAAACAACCTTATCGTATTGGGGATGTTCAATGGAGGAAAGGCGATTGGAGAGTTGCACAAAAATATATAGACTTGCCACAGTTAGATGTGAATAAAATAGAAGACCCATTCTTATTTCAAGCGCTTGTTCGTGATGAAATCATTAGCGGAGAAGAACAATTAAGTAACTTGCCTGATAATATTGTTTTCGGACCAAATTATAATATAGATCAGGATCCAACCGCTCAAGGCAGACCCAAAACAGAAGAAGCAAAAAAGGAGGAACAAAAATTATTAATGTTGGAAGCCCCACCTCCTCCTCCACCCACGGTTCCACAAATAATGCCGCCTCCTGTGGTCCCTAAAATTGAAGCGCCTCCACCCAAAGATGTTCCACAAATAATGCCGCCCAAAGATTTGCCACAAATTGAAGCGCCTCCTAAAAAAGAACTATTGCAGATTGAAGCGCCACCTAAAAAAGAATTATTAAGAATCGAAGCAGCTCCTATGCCAATTGTTGAAGAAATAGAAGAACCTGTAGTAGAAGAAGATAATATCCCAGTGCCTGACCCAAAATTAGAAAAATCGGGTCGTTCTGCTGAAATTGTTAGGAATTATTTTGGTAGTCATAAATACTATCAAATGTGTAACGAATTATATAAAAATATAGGACCCGACGGGAGAGCTTTTATGTCAGGAATATTTCGTCAAACTACAGAAGTAAATGTAAAAAAAGATACGAAAAATCTAAGCAACGATGCATACAAAGATACAATAAAAGATTTATATGTTTATGATAATTCTGGACAAGGTCATTGTTTTTTTTGTGCTGTTGCGCAGGGAATCAATTCAAATAACTTTAATAATCAAAATAACTTTAATAATAACAAAAATAAAAATATTACTTACAATTTTACAAATGGAAATAATAAAACTTATGGCAAAGGAGATAATATTTTTACAACAAATGTCATGCGAAAAATATCAGGCGTATATATAAATAAAGACTATGATATAATTTCTTTAACAAAAGGCATTCCAAATGTTAATTCCTTGAATGATAAATTTGAAAATATACTACAAAATAATCCAACATTGATTGATGAACCAGATAAATATATGGAGAATATTAATAATGTATTTGAAGGAAATAAAGAAAATGAATTTCTTGTTTATAAACCGACAAATGTTAATTCTATCATAGACAAAAGTAGGCCTTTTTCTTTAATAGCCAAAGAAAATGTTCAAAATTATATAATGTCATCAAGATATTGGGGTGATGAGTTATCTGTACATGCACTTATTGATCAATTGCAATTATATGTAATAATTATTAAAAGAAACCCAGATGGAAGTTTTTATATAGCAAATCCAATGTTCGTATCCAAAAAAAAGGATGAAACAAATGATGAAAAAGAGGATGAAACAAAGGATGAAAAAAAAGAGGATGATATACTACAAAATAAATGGGAGCATTTTATGTTTTTATTTCATAATAATGATCATTTTGAACTAATTAGTTTCAAATATATTATACATACAAAAGATAGGCTTCCTGATAATACATTAGTTACAAAAAAAAAATTAGAAGAACACTCTATATTTCAAAGAAATGGAAAAGTATATCCACCTTTTTATATAATTTATTTGATTTTTGCAAATCAGTATATTATGATAGAAGAAGAACAGCAATCACTTTTTTTATTTTATCCGAGGACATTTGAAATATTAAAAAAAACATTTTCGTATATATATTTTAAATTTTCAATAGAACCAGAATCTCCATCTGATGCGAAAACCTTTTTTAAGTATTTTTTAGAATATTTTGGAAAACAAAGATCAGGTATTTTTAAAAAAACGTATCCTGAGTTAGATATTATTGTTTCGCCTACTACAAAATTTCAACCCAAGAAAATGAAATCTCAAAAAAAAGGAGGAAATAAAATAAATGTTACTAGAAAAAATAGACAAACCGGCGGCCAAGCATTAATTACTCCTTATAGATCTAGTCCGAATATATCTACACCATATATACAAACAGTGTCGCAGGTTATTAAGAAAGATCCAGACAGGTCCAATATTGCTTATTATATTACTATTGACATGCAGCTTATTAAGGGTAAAGAACCGCTAACAAATCAACAATTGAGAGGTCAAAAATGTGGCAATAAATGGAATGCGGTGAGAAAATCCTTTTCCGAGCTCACCGGAACCAAATATGTAATTCCCCCTGTTTATGAAAATTATGCTAGTAAAGAAAAGGACAATGAAAAAGAAAAAGAAAAGGATAATGAAAGTAAAAACTAGTTGCCTGGGTTTTTTGCTAATTTTTCAAAAACTCACTGGATTTTTAGAAAATTATTTTATGCGTTCAAAATCAAACTTTTTAAAGGCTTCTCTTTGCATCTTCTTTTGTTTCTCTCTATTGGCCTTTTCTAGAACTGCCATTGCGCTTGCAACTTCTACTTCTGTAATATTTCCGTCCGAATTTGTGTCTATCAATTTATGAAGAACTCTGTATTTATAAGGCACAATACATAAGCTACTTTCTTCATTGAACAAATATTCCGACAGGATTGTGAATATTGCAGTAAGTCCGAGAGCGGTATATATATCACGGGTACCCATCCATGCCATTGAAAATACTAATAATTGCTTTGTGACCGTATATTTCATGTATTCTTCGGTAGATTTACTAAATTGAATAGTAATAAATTTTGAGCCAATGTTAAGCAAAATCATAACAATGCCGGCAAAAAATTTGCTATTATTCAAATACATGACATTATTATTAATATATTGAATGCCATTTGTAAAGGGTGACAATAGGGAATAATTTTCTACGGGATTTTTTGGCATATCCTACTAATAAAATAGTATATTATATTTTTACAGAATGCCTATTTTTCTAAATAACATATTCGAACGGTGTCTCATCTTATTATAAAATTGACCGTATCCTTCGCGAATCTTTCTCTCGCAAGGCCTATAAAAAGAACGAATGCCTGGCGTAAATTCTTCTCGTTCTATAGAGAGAAAATAATATGTCAATGTTAAAACTAATAAAACGCACATGATAATATATACTAAATTCTTTTTCATTATATATTATCTAAGTAAATAATTTTATGGCTATTTTGTTTTATATTCTCGCAAAAGTACTTCCAAATGAGGAACCCATAGATGGTGCAACATTATCTGTTTCGCGAACATGTGGATCTATGGGAATAGTATTTGAATTCTTACCTCTTTTCATTTCATTTTCCATGCCAATCATATTAAAACCCTCCATACCTCCGGTTGTCCTTCGGGTTCTTCTCTCTGTTGTTACATCAATTGTTTCGGATCCTTCCATTTCATTTAGACTTGCATCCATAGCAGCTTTCTCATCTTGTTTTGTTTGAATTCTCTCTTCTACTTTGGCAGCAATCTCGTCCATCTGCTCTTGTGAAAGTTTGTTACCAGACATGTCACCATCAAATCCTTCCATAAAGTTGTATCTATATTCCATGTTGTTGAATGCAACAACCATAAACAAAACTGCTACAATGCCTAAAATTTTGTTTGCATAACTAATGGCTACTATCAATGCAATTAAAATCAAACGTCCTAAATAATTGTTGATCAAAATATCAAATATCCTAGAATGAGTAACCAATAAAAGTCCTAGCAAAAAAATGGCCCCCGCCATATTCTTTTTGTTGATAAACATCAAGGTCATTATATAAATAATCTTATATTTTATTTATATAATCTTCAAACAAATACTACATAATTTCAGTGCTTTTAGTAAATTATTATCTTAATTTTTATTAAGAAGAATGTCTTTAGCAATATATGCAGCTCCATTTGATAATAATTCTAACAATGATGATAATTATATTAGCAAAAAAAAACAAACACATAACAAAACACAAAAAAGGTACGCAAAAGAAGGTTTTGATACGGATAAAGTGAATTCAGTTTTAGAGAAAATACATAAAAATCAAAAAGAAGAGGATGAAGGTGATAATCTAGGAGATTTTAATCCTCCTCCTAAACCGGAGTCATCTGGAGTTCAAAAAACAATTGCTACCGAGCAAATGCAAACTATGTTAAGCCATAATAATAAAAATATGTTTGTCCTAGGTAAGGCGCCTCAACCAAATTATGAGAATTCTGATAATCTTGATTTAAATAATTATAGCAATAATTATATTGACGATAATGCAGAATATTATAAACAACATCTTGCTAACTTTAATCCTAATATGATGGGACCACATAATCGTCAATATTACAAAACCACATTGAACCAAATGGCTAGTGGAAACCAAGATAATGATGTTTTATTACAAAAAATAAATTATATGATCAATTTGTTAGAAGAGCAACAAGATGAGAGAACAAATAATGTTACTGAAGAGGTTATATTATATTCTTTTTTAGGAATATTTATTATATTTATTGCGGATTCTTTTGCCAAAGTGGGAAAATATATACGTTAAAAGACTTAAAACTTTCTGTAGAACATTTATAAAATGACTGATTCTATAAATATTCCAAAAAACATAAATTTAGATAATAATGTAGATTTAACTGCATTATATAATATGTGGGCACCTAGTCAAACCTTAAAAAATGAAATAAAAGGAGAAAATAAGCAGAAAAAAAATGTCGCGCCCAATTTTGTAATAAATGTTCCGCCCAGTATTACTAAAAAAAATGCTCAGCCTAGTGTCACATCAAATCCACCACCCACTGTCACATCAAATCCACCACCCACTGTAACATCAAATCCACCACCCACTGTAACATCAAATCCACCACCTACTGTGACATCAAATGTTCAGCCTAGTGTAACATCAAATAATTCAATTCAAATAAATAAAGAAAAGGAGTTAGAAGAAAAA
>Ga0194129_10007046_pt1 | contig 13536 bp, 12 predicted proteins | sample TA2KigCa35mmetaG_FD_150862 | JGI IMG/M metagenome (GOLD analysis project Ga0194129, IMG submission 150862) | Freshwater microbial communities from Lake Tanganyika, Tanzania - TA2015038 Kigoma Deep Cast 35m | ecosystem: Environmental > Aquatic > Freshwater > Lake | place: Tanzania: Lake... | reverse complement strand
AATCGAGCACATTTTCAAAACCAAAGAGGAATTCGCTTCAATCCTCGATGCTGCTCCATCCACTCCAACCACGATGCTGTTCAAAGCCATCAAAGAAATCCACACCATCGCAGAGCGGCCACTCAATCCTCAAGCCAACCCAGCATTCGCCAGTATCCAATACACACAGGACATCGAGAGGATGGTCAGTCTCATCAACAGTGCAGGCCTTTGTCGCGAACATCTCCCTTCCCAACTCTTCAAACACCGAAAAATATGGGAAGCGCTTCTCTTGAACAAAGGCGCCAACGGCAAAGGCAAGGGAATGCCGCTGACAGCACTCATTCGTAATCTTGGCAAACTCAGCACCAACGACATCAAAATCATCGAGCCCAGGACCATGAGAGACGAAACCCCAGACGCCAAACGAGCCTATTCATTCACATCAACAACCGCAGAACAAGTCTTTCCTCCAAGCCATCCCCAGCATTACACCGAGTACATCTTCCGACGCCTGACAAATGCACGCGACATCAAATACGCTAGGATCCATCCCTACAACATCCTTGTCGCGATGCTGACCTACAAGAAGGGATGTGGTGACAAAGGCAGTCTGACATGGACACCCAACATCCACATCATCGACGCACTGGACCACGCATTCAAGCTTGCATTTCAGAACATCACCCCCACAGGCAAACGCATCAAAATCGCGCTGGATGTAAGCGGAAGCATGTCTTCGGCATTCTGCACTGGGTCTCCCATCGTGAGTTGTGCCGTTGGTTCAGTTGCAATGATGATGATGACGCTGTGGGTTGAGAACAATCGTCGAGGAATACCATCAGCTGGACCTACCGATACAACAACCGCCACAACAACCGCCACGACCACGACTACATCAGGGTCATCAGCGAGCAGAGAACCGCAGCAGCTGACAGATGCCCTGAAATGGAAGACAACGCAGCTACCAGATGGACGTACCCTGTACGAGCATTCAGAGACCAAGCAATGTCAATTCCAGATGCCGGAAATACTGAAGGCTGCCGCCGCCACGCCAGCTGCTGCCCTAAAGGTTTCGCCGGTGGCAAGAGGTGGAGCTGCAAGTAGAAATGCTCCCACCCTCGCCGAGTACAAAGCGACCAAGAAATACCTGGGACATCCTGATGCAGAAGTTGCCGCCGCAGCCGCCCGCCCGTCATCAGCGTACTACAGTTACACATCATCCTACACTCCCCCTATCCCTTACCTCCCCCAGTTGTACCCCGCCCCAGCCATCCCTTCTAACGTGACCATCTGCGCGTTTTCGAACACACTGACAGAGCTGACCAATTCCATCGTGGGCTATATGGACGCCACCATTGATCCAACCACCGGCCTCCCCACAATGTCAATCGATGACGCACTCAAGTTGGTCGATATGCCGTTCTCAAAAACCGACTGCGCACTGCCGATGATCCATGCACTGGAAAACCGCGAACCGGTCGATGCATTCGTGATTTACACAGACAGCGAAACCTACATGGGCGAAATCCACCCGCAAGTCGCACTGGAAGAATACCGCAAAAAAATGGGAATTGAAGCCAAACTCATCGTCGTGGGAATGACATCGAACTGCCTGACCATCGCTGACCCGAAGGACTTGAACACACTGAACCTCGCAGGTTTTGACACAGCGACCCCAAGAATCATCAACGACTTCATCGGTGAAGGTCTCGCGCCTGCACCCCCACAATCACGAAGCGCAGCTTCATCATCAGGTTCAGCTGCGCAGGAAGAAGACGAATTCGTAATTCTGGACAACGAATAAATTACACACACGCACACGTATTAATTATTATTACTAATCTTACGAGAATAACTACGGCGGAGACTACGGCGGAGACTACGGCGGCGACTACGGCGGAGACTACGACTACAAATACTGTCGCACCCGCTACTATACTTGGAATACTTACGGGATAAATTTTTTTTCTTTAGAGTTCGTTGTTGTTTGCGTGAAACACGATGTAAATCACGACGAGAACGAAGCCGCCCACCTATTCCTATTCCTGTTCTTTTGGGATTTCCTTCACCTTCTCCTTCTCTCGTACTCGTGACGGCTCGTTTAGAATAACCAAATATATCTTTGATATCTTGGATAACTATTTGATTATACCTAAGAGCGAGTTCAGCCACGGGTTTCATTGTAGAAAGGTCACTACCACTACCACTTTGTAATAATTTAGAGAAGGCGCTAACATCGAATGATAGACACTGACCCAGCGCATTTTCACATGCACAAATACAAGCAACACCACGAACCGCAAAAGCAGCAACATGAACACAATTTTTAAGCATATCAAACTGTGCAGCAGGAGCATTATTAGCAGCCGCGGTCGCCAGATCAATCATAACTTGAAGTTCGGTATTAGTTTTTTCATTAAGTTCAAATGCGTGAATAAGGTCGAATACCGCATCTAATGCATGGTGAACCGCATGAACCAATAACTTATCTTGAGCTCTATCGACATCATCCGCCAATTCCAATGCATTTCTAATCAGGAGTTTATCAACATTCAAACCATCATCAAAAATATTCGTTAGTGTTTGTGTTTGTGTAATATCTCCATTCATTTGTGTTTGTCTAATATCTCCAACTCTAGCTGAAAAAAAATACGAAACACATTTATTAAAAATGGACCTAAAAAATGATGGTGGCTTAGGTTCACCAACCTCAACCTCAACATCAACATCAACCCCAACATCAAGCAAAGCAGCACCTGAAGCAGCAGCCCCAGAATCTGAAGCAGAAACAGGACGAGAAATAGAAGCAGAAGCAGGAGCAGAAGCAACTTGAGAATGAAAAGAAGCAGCAGCAGGAGACCCGGGTGATGATGATGGTGATGATAACAATGGAGGTTGCGAATGCGGGTCTTTTTCGGTATTGATAGAATTCTGGTCATCACCTTCATTATCCCCAATAACCTGTTCGCTTCTAACAAAATCGTAATTCGGAAAATTGAACCACCCTTTCGAACGAGTGCAATTACAAAAAAATAAAACTTTATTACACAGTAGAATACTAAAAGGTACAAAGAATTTTGGACATAAAATATAATATCCCGTATATCCTGTTTCACTCGAATGGGTCCTGTCCGTTGCAACAACACTCTCATCACTATCTCTTAATCGAGGAGGAAAAACAACATCAACTCTAAATTGATTATAATAAAACAACATCGGAACTTGACAGCCAGTAGTTATAGCTGTATTACTCCCAAATCTAACTCCCTTTTTACGTTTTTCCACGATTTGCAACAAAGCCTCATGAGCCATTCTAGCAGCACGAGCATCAACCTCACCACCAGGGCCAGTATCAGCAGCAGGAGCACCAGCAGCAGCAGCAGCAACAACAGCAGCTAATTTATCGATAACTTGCTGAATAAAAGGATCTGTAGTAGTATATTCATTCAATTGCCCATTCCAAAACGATATTTTATTCCGCCCCGAACCCCGAAAACTAGAACGATCTATATCCAGTTGTATAGTAATTACTTCTTTTGTAGTAGTAACAGTTATAATTATAAACGAATTATATGCAGCTCTTTTAAATGTCTCAGTAACAATACCTCCATCATTTCTTGTTGCATATGTATCATGATTTCCGGTAAGTTTAAGTGTTGCCAAACTACCAACTTGAAAACTTGGTCCAACAACTTCTAATAAATCATTTCGCAAAATATCTGTTATAAAATTAATAAATTCTTGATACGTTCTATAATCTTTAAAACCCCAGCCTTGTTGTTCTTCTTTTGCTTTTTTATTGCGAAACCTAGTAAGTAGGTGTCTGATTTTATTAGTAAAAATATCACGTCCTTCATCAATTGATGCATTCAAAGCGCGAAACAGTTCTTCAAGTTGGGTTGATGTAAAAGTACCGGTAACAAAATATTTATCAAATACTTCTATAAATTTACCATAAGCCAACTGTGCTACGCCTATACTATTAGATATTCTTTGAAAGGTCGAACACCATGTATTAGGACTAGAGACCATTGGTCTAAACATGAAATATGCTTTTGTATGACTATCACCATCTGGAAAATGGTTAGAACACATAAGAATTCCTGAATGATTTCCATTTGAAGTAAGAACATCTATACTAGGACTATTACTTTTAGAAACACCACCACCACCACCACCACCACCACTCGGAACAAACAAACATTTGAATATACTAAAATGTGATATAACCTCATTTGAAGGTAAAATAATAGTACCCATAGAACGTTGTATTTCTTCTGCAAATTGCGGATCTTCAGGACTAACAACCCAATAGGGTAATTTAATGCCATTATCACACCATAGATGCGCCTTCTGCTCCATATTATGTGTTACTTCTAGAGCAGCCGACATTATGAATAATATAATAAAAGTATGCTACTACTAGTATATTATTATCATATATAAAATTTAACACACACACACACACACACACAGACATATCACGAATGAAGACAATGCAGAGTTAATTTTATCATTTAAATCAGATACATCAAAAAATAATTGAACGAATGCTACAAAAAACAACTACAACAGCAAACAATAGTAATGCCGAGATTAATAATAACAAAAAAACTGCACACAGCAAACCAACTACCCGCAAACCAACTACCCGCAAACCAACTACCCGCAAACCAACTACCCGCAAACCAACTACCCGCAAACCAACCACCAATCCCCCCACCAACACAACCGGTTCAGGTTACCACCGTAAGGAGGCGGGACCACCAGGGGTACCCCCTAATTATTACCTGCACCCGTTTCAACAACAAGACATGGCAAGAATATCAGAACTGGCTAACAGCCAACAAACAAGCATACGAACAAACATACTGCCGACCACTGAAATGTATATATGGGTCTCCGAGAGAAATGCCGCACAAAAAAATACCACCACACGCACAAATTTTAGTGATAGAAATGAACAACGACGAAAACCGAATAATGGGGATAGGTCAAATCCAAAACAAAACAGCAAGTGAAATATATCGCCGGCACCCACAACCACCCCCACACACACAACAAATCTCTCAGCGAATAGTATTCGGTCGTTTATTCAGCGAGAGAAACTACACGCGATACATATACATAGGTAATGAATATTATGCATCAAGAGAAGAATTAGAACGAAACCATACTCAAGATGCACAATATATAAATGAACAGCTTATACATCGAATGCCACAGACCCCCCATTCCCATTTTCACGAACCCAATCAATCCCACCATCCGCAACAACCAGAAGAAACCATATTCCAATCTCTCGAGAGATTATTATTCAAAGGAGCAAAACATATGAAACGTGGGTCAGGAATAACACGATGTCCGTTCATGAAATGAAAACAAATCAAGAATGATGATAATACAGTCAGTAAGTCAGTAAGTCAGTCAGTCACACGACAAAACATATTTTTTTTCATGATCATCGTAAATCAATGAACTTATGAAAAAATTGAATACTTTTAAAAAAATGCACATACAACAGCAAGAACAGCAAGAACAGCAAGAACAGAAACAATATGACAACACCAACACGTACAGCATTATTCCAAAAAAGTACACGTAAAAATCAAGAGTTCGAGAGATTTCTCTGTAGCGGACAAGATGCCGCCATCTTAGACGCAACAACAAGTAAGTACATTCCTCTGACATATTTTGTAACACCTCAAGAAGCTGAGACATCATCGAAAAACAACAGCAGCAGTAGCAGCAGCCATTCCCAGTGCCGAACATCAAGAAGACAATCACATGGTCTTGCTGACAAAATGCCATACGAGACATACAGGCTTATCAATTTGCAACAGAGAGGCAGTCACGCACATTCTCTCGTGCTCTTCAAAAGCCGCGCAATCACAACCAACCCAGAACATATTGCAATCTTCGAGTGCAATGGTCAGGTGTCTCAAAGTGAAATCCGCATACTTCACACAAGCCTCCCTCCCAAAGAATACCTCGAGAGCGATGAAGAAGAAGAATATACCGACGATGATGACGTCGAAGAGAGTAATACCGCCGATACCACCGCCGCCACTGACACCGACGAAGACGAATACAGCGAGACCACCGACGAAGACGAAGACAGTGACGAACCAGGAACTGTATATGATGTAACCGAACTTTACTTCTCACCGATTTCCCCAAGGTTATGCATAAACTTTGGCAGCAACAGATACAATCCAGGCTACTGCGGTATCTTCGGTATCATTGCAATGGTGTTCCATCGTAACTGGCAAAAAGAGCCAACCACATGGGTCGCCGAATGGACCCAACTACTGAATTACATGCGCACATACATTCCAAACGAACCGAAGTGTCACGGTTCTATGGGAACAGAACTTGCATCCAAAGTCCAAGAAATCATTGCATCGCATCCAAGCACACACGCAGGGCATCAAACCATCGAAAAGGAAATCATGAATTTACTGAACGAAGCATTACACACACACGCACACAATAAATAAAATAAATTATCGGCGCAATATATAGACAGACTCTCAACACATCACAAATCGAAACTTCTCCAGCCCGAGAAAAATACGAATGAACGCATCCAACATAATCAAATCACCATCATCACCTGCAAGCCGAATATTTTTATTCTACGTTATAATCATTGTCATCATTCAGTTGTGCATAACATATTACGTAATGAACCGAGAAAAGAACCCAGATATAAACATTATCCTATTATTCATTCTCTCTATCATAATCATTATCATTCTGACAACATTTCATATACCGAAACCAATACAATTCGTATTATTCGCATTTTTTTCCTACTTATTCGGACTATTATTTTACAACGTGAAACGAACAAACCAATACACACAAGACCTCATTAACGAAGTTATTCTCTCGACGATATCAGTATTCATATCAATGGCCATCGTAGGTTTGCTGCTATTAACATTCAATGTTCGTCTAGGATTTAAGACATGGATTATTCTGATAGTCGGTCTTCTCTCTATCATCATATCACGTATCATCCTAATGCTAACCAAAGTACATCCAGAAAACATTGACAAATTAACCACAAGACACAAATTATTATCAACACTAGGTATTTTTCTGTTTTCAGGTTATGTCATCTATGATACGAATATAATATTGCAAGGAATATACTACAATAAAAACGAACACATACGTGCGGCACTAAGCTATTATTTAGATTTCATAAATATATTCAGTAACAAGTTAAGCCTTACGGATATATAGTAACGGACCGACCGACCGACGGTAGATAATGCAATGAAATGGCATTTAAGTTTTGCAAACATCAAAATTGAAAAGTATTATCGAAGACAGGGAAAATCCGAACATACCCCACACTACACTAGACCCTAAACGATACACTAGACGAGACCATAATGACCGAAAAAGAAATAAGCCAACTACAGGACCTTCGCAAAGAACTATCATCCACAAAAAATAAGATAGTGAAACTTCAACAACAAATAAAAGAAATGGAAGAAGTCATTTATTCACAATGCCAACACAATTGGATAATAGACCGAACAAATATTGGAGAACACACAGAACACATATGCACTAAGTGTCAATTATCAGGAGGGCGTAATCCTTCGGGGTTGCGCCCCACCAACGACGCACTAGCTACGTGAAATATCTCGCACCCGCACAAACACATAAACCCACCACACCAGCACACGCACTCATCTCATACGCGCAATATATCGGCAGCGCATGATAACATTTTTATTTTGTTATCATCCGTCATTTAAACAAAACAATACCTTTAGTGATATTTCTTAAACAACCGAACAGTAGCTTCATTCTCCCATTCTTCAATCAAACGCTTCAACGCATCAGTATTCTCCTCATTCTTGCGGATACCCATCGCCTTCCGAGTTTTCTCTATCTTCACCAAGATCGCATCACGTTCCTTACGTCGTTCATCTTCAAATTCGGAAGCCTTCTTCTCTCGAGCTTCTGCAGCGGCAATCTTACCCTGAATGCGAGCAGTCTTGGCAGTCGATTTCTTCTGGCGCTTCAAGGCAGCAGCGGCACGAGCAGCAGCCAATCTATCCACAGAAGCCGAAGCAACCGCAGTATCCGCCTTCTTCAATTGAGCAACCTCAACAAGAGCCTTCTTCGCAACCTTTTTAACTAAAGTTTCAATTCTCTCGCAATCGCCACTAACTGCACTACGACGAGTACCATTAGAGCAACGCTTCTTTGCGGTATAACCAGTAACCCGAACACAATCACCGGTTTTCTTATTACGACGAGAGCCACGCTTACAACGTGATTTGCCAGGACCACCCCTTGAACCACCGACAGTAACTGCACCTGTTGATGCCGCCACCGAACCTTCGGACGCACTAAGACCAACCCCCAAACTAGATAAAGCCTTCTCTAAAAGACCAGACATTCTAAATGTATATATAAAGTCAATATAAAATTGAACCAATATTAAGAAAAGATAGAGCAACAACCACTCCACGCGACAATATGGACGCCGCCACTACCGCCACGACCGCCACTAATAATATTCGTTTGACAAACAGTAGCGAAGATAAATATCAAATGGTGCCAGTACCTCCTGGATTGTTACAATATCATGTAAAGATAGAGACAATTCTTTCAATGGCCGAGGATATAAGGTCGATGAAGATGACATGTGGTGATTATAAAAAAAATTATGAACTCGAATATCACACAAAAGAAAATTTAATGCGTCTTATTCCGAAGACATCAACAGGACTAAAACACAAAGATGTATGGAAAATAATACTGGTAATAAAATCAGTTACGGTAGATAAGGTTTGTTTGAAGGGTGCCCTCATAAATCAAGCCACAGGGGAATTAGCGTTGGTTTCGAGTATTAATGCTGCAATTCAAACCGAATATAAATATCGAACAATTCAATCACATGACGAAACATATAAAATATGTCAGTGTAAAATGATAGCACCTTTGTTATTTTGGGATGAGCTTGTAAATAGACTGACGAATTGAGGGGGGGGGGCATCCCCCTAGAATTCATACAACTCCTCCGTGACCAGCGAAAATGACCAATCATTCCCATGCAAATTCACAATATGCCCCTTATCATCACGCAGCGTGACGCGTAGCTTATTAATCACTACTGGCCCAAAATATGCGCGCTGGTTCGAAAGCAATGTAGGCCCAGAATCAATATAATGCTGACCCATAGACAAGCCAGCCGCCCCCGCCCCCGTCCGTAAGGGAATGACCGCAAATACGTCAGACGTTTTCGGCCCCATTTCCCTATTTTTATTAGGTCCAGCCCCCCCACGATTAGCCGTAATCTGATTAAAGGTATAAATCTGTGAAAACGTCAAAGTCCGAGGAACCGTAGGTACTACCAATTTCTGTTTCTTCAAACCATTCCGCACATCAGACACATCATTAATACATTTCGTTGCATCGGGCAAATCGGCATTATAATACATGGGTGTTGCCAAGGAAGTTGAAACTTCCCCAATTCCAACAACTCCGCTATTCACACGACTATGATTAAAGTCGTCAATAATCAATAAAAAATACTGCGGACCATAACAATCAACAATCGCTTCACCACGTATCCATCCGGCTGATGCAGACAAATCATTCGTAGGATTATTATCGCTGTACAAACCAAATATGCTATCGGCAACTTGCGCCTCCAATGAACGCCCCCCATTCGCGGGCGACAACGCAGCCAACGCCTCCATCTCTGCAGTGACCCCCAACACCATATACACCATCCCATATACTTCAAATGTATTCAGGTCGCGATTATATCCGGTAGGCAATGCACTATTCGACATGATCTCATCATAGTAATTACTGTTGCGAAAACCAAGCATCCAACCTAAACTATTATTAAGTTTTGTACTTTGGCGGCACCCTCCAGCAGAACGACCAGAATAAATCATCGCCGCATCATAAAACGTGAATGAAATGACCTTTGTAGAATAATTCATAAAAAAACACAAACCATTCACTTTATTATACGAAATATCAATACTACCATTGAGGTAAGAATTTAATCCAATTTGACGCCTTACTGCCGTGACTAATTCCTCCGGGGTATAATTTCCATTCGCGATGGTAATCGTATGCACACCATTGACACCGGTATTCAAATCAACATACATAACATTATTCCCTACAGATGAGTCAACGGCATACCATGTATAAGGTATGTTAATTGAATTTAAACGCAAAGACGTGACATTTGTTAAAGGTTCTGTCAACACAACTGTAAAACTCGTTGCAGAAGTAGGTGATGTAGGGTCAGAAGTATAAGGAAACGCCGCCTGGCGAAACTGACTATCAATATTAATAATTCGTGTTAATGTATTACGCAATATAGGGTTTGTTGTACCCTGTGCAAGTGGAATAGTATACGAATTCGTAACACCAATTTTTTTTTGCTTCATTTGATAATGACCGTTTTCATCATGATAAATTTTAACTTTATTGGAGCGATTTACATAGGCGCCATTCCCGCCGCTGCCCCCGTCATTATCCAAATATTGGTTTCGTTCCCATATTAATTGCTGATCACCAGTTACAAGACCGCTTTTTAAATCACGCCGCAACCCCATAATATCATTAGGGTCTTTTCTATCATCGCCAGCCTCGTCGCCCAGACCAGCCTCGTCTTCATTATCATAATCGCCATAATTACCACCACCAACTCCTCCCATATAGTCATCGTAAGACCCACCTTCCGCGACTTCTTCCTCTCCGCCTCCGCCTCCACCTCCGGAATTATTACCACCTCGTTCCATAGTGCTTCTCATCGCCAGTCCTTCTTGTTTACCATCATCGCCCTTAACCCCCCATTCTAAGTCCACAACGCCACCTCCACCTTCAGCAATCAACAATGAATACAAACGCCGCCCTACATCTGAAAAAAAATGAGACAAAACTATATCAACATCACGATATTTATCAACAAACCCTTTTATAATATCTGAAAACTCGGTTTCACTAATCCCTTCTATCCCACTTAATCCTACCAAATCAATCAATTCCGAAATGGAATAATGAGAGACATCCGTATCATAATCATTTCCATTTCTACTAGAACTCATATTTTACAATAAAATGTTGTTGCAATATTTTACCACCCTTTATAATAGAATAGACAAAACAAATCGTTTTAATTCGTTCTTTATTCATAGATAAACCCGACAAATCGTTTATAAACAATGACTGAACCTCCAAAATACGTATTTTCAAAATTTTACAAAATATGCGTCCTAATTGTAATCATCGTTGCATTTATAATAATGCCAGTATACCCAGAAATATTTGTAAGGTTAATAATAGGAATAATTCTTGCAATTGGTATCTTTTTTGGGTTCGGAACAAACGAGGCACACTGTAAATACGTATATGATTACATAAAAATCAGAATACGAATTTTGAAAATCAACTGGTCTTTAGGATGTCCACCACGAATGTTTGCAATTCTGTTGAGTATTGCATTTTATATACTCGCAGTATATGTCGGATTTTCATGTAAAGTAATATAATTGAGTGACGGGAGAAAGAGATAGCGAGAGAGCAACCCGATTAAAATCTTCAAATAGTATAACCGAAACACGATGGACTACAAACTCATCGATGGTGAATTAACAAACGAAAAGCTAGACGAAATGGAAACAGTCCAGCTTCTAATACGTCTATTTAGTAATTACATAAAAGACTTAGCTTTATGGATAAGAATATTATGGTCACTAATTACACGTTTTTTTATAGTAATTTTATGCGTAATTACATACCTGGCAATGTTAAAATTTCAATCCACAAGAATGATTATCATTGCATTATATATATTTTTCGCAATATTTTGGAGCTTTTTTCCATATGCATTTAAATGTGTTCTTATATACAAAATAACATCAATAAGCTACTGTGTACATACAATATTTTATGCAATAATCGGCCTAATATGCTGGATAATTGCACTTGGAATGTATAATACAGAACAATTTGAAGATGCAAAATCGGGTAAGATAAAGGTAAAATGAACCGAAAAGAATGAAACTGTAGTAATAATGAACTAACCGCCGCCGCCACCCCAAACGCGACCTTGTGACCAAAGAACCGTATAATGTGGAATATTCGCGGTACTTGCAACATCCATGATGTATTCATCATAAACTTTCAATAGTCGTAAGTACGTACCATATTCATACTCCTTATCCTTATCCTGCCGTTTTGTGTTATATTTAGTAGTAGGTTCATCAATGTAATAACTAATAATACCATTTCCTTCAAAATAAAACCGAAAATATGGTATCATAGAAACATATGAATTAGGAATATCATTCCCACAACTGTCGCTTTCGCTGCGGGTGCTGGTAGTGATTTCGCAACTGTTTCCAGCTTTTATTCCAAATTTAACAGAACGCCATACATCTCCAAGTAAGCCTGGTCCAGTGACAAACAAGGGTTGCGTCATCCATCCATCGGTGCTTCCACCCCAATTTTCTCCAAGACCTCCAACTTTGGACGAGCTAACAATTCTAAAAATACATTCTAAAAATAATGGATTTTTGGGTTTTGTTATAATGAATGCATTATGGATACCGAAACGTCTAGAAGGCCATAGGCCGATAGAATCGCGTTCAAGAACCAAAATATCATGACCATCGCCAGTCCCTCCTCCGCAAAGCCACTTCTCAACAATCGCGCGTATTGTAATCATATCATTTTTAGTACCGTTATCAATAAATTGATATTTCACATCTAGATATACACCACCATATTTATAAAGAATACAATACCGCCACAAATCGGCCTTAAACGCAGTAGGTATCAATTTATCATATGCCATAAGCACATCAGGGGGATATTCATTCATAATAAATATACGACAATCTGCATCATTAAAAAGATAATGAATACAATCAATACCAACACGGTTCAACATCAAATTATGATGAATGCAATTATACATTTTAGGTGAAAGACCCGCGTCTCTTATACTGCACCACGTGTCTTTATTTTCAAACATTGACGAAGGTGTAATCGAACTATTTTTACAACACCATGTCTGAAAAAAAGGAATAGGATATGTGCCAGGTACCCATTCCTTTATATTCAGATTCATATTCATATTCATATTCATATTCATATTCATATTCATATTCATAATACTCAACCAATAATAATTAAATACTACTATATTTTTATATGAGTATATAACAAATAGACAAAATCTAATATAAACATCAAAACATGCTAACGAATATAATAAATCAAATACAAAATGAACGCGAACAAGACAGGCAAATATCACGACTAACCGGAACAAACCGACGACATAATCTAACAAATATTCCTGGGCACAGAAAAGTAGGGCAAAATTCATTTTTTAGTATTACGCCAATTTCATTGTCAGCGCCAGTGACATTAATAAATAAAACCACTGCGCCTGAACCCGCGCCCGAACCCGCCCCTGAACCCGCCGCGCCTGAACCCGCCGCGCCTGAACCCGCCGCGCCTGAACCCGCCGCGCCTGAACCCGCCGCG
>Ga0194129_10007043_pt1 | contig 13540 bp, 14 predicted proteins | sample TA2KigCa35mmetaG_FD_150862 | JGI IMG/M metagenome (GOLD analysis project Ga0194129, IMG submission 150862) | Freshwater microbial communities from Lake Tanganyika, Tanzania - TA2015038 Kigoma Deep Cast 35m | ecosystem: Environmental > Aquatic > Freshwater > Lake | place: Tanzania: Lake... | reverse complement strand
GGCGCTCGGCGTGTCGTCGAGCGAGCTGTTGACCCGCGTGATCCTCGGCAACCCCGTCGTGTTCTACGGGCTCTTGTTCGCGGAACTCGTGATGGTGTGGACGTTCTCGAGCCTCGTGCGGCGCGTCGGAGCGCTCGCGGCGGGCGCGCTCTTCCTCAGCTACGCGGTCGTCAACGGTCTCACGCTCTCGGTGATCTTCCTCGTCTACACGCGCACGTCGATCGCGACGACGTTCTTCGTGACCGGCGGGACCTTCGCTGCGATGAGTGCGTATGGCTATCTCACGAAGAGGGACCTCTCCGGGCTCGGCCACTTCGCGATGATGGGCCTCATCGGCCTCGTGTTGGGATCGCTCGTGAACCTGTTTCTCAAGAGCCCGATGCTCTACTGGCTCACCACCTTCGCGGGGGTCATCGTGTTTACCGGCCTCGTCGCCTACGACACGCAAAAGATCAAGGAGCTCAACGTCATTGGAAACGCGGGCACCGACGAGGACCACAAGGAAGCGATCCACGGCGCGTTGATCCTCTACCTCGACTTCGTGAACCTGTTTCTCTACCTCCTCCGCATCCTCGGACGCCGCCGCTGACGGTGTTGCGACCGCGCCGCCTTGCCCCGTCGCTCCTGCTCGTGGCGGCCTGCGCGCCGCCGCCTGCGTCACCGTGGCTGATGCCCATGCTCGGACGTCCCGCCCCCGAGCCGAGTGCGGAGGTCGCCGTGGGCCGCGGCTCCCTGCCCGAGCGGTCGGTCCCCGCCGCCTCGCAAGGCGACCTGCCCGACGAGCCTCGCGCACCCCCCCCCGGGTCGTTCCTCGTCGATGAAGCCCACGCGCGCGAGGAAGCGCTCCGGCAGGCCCGTCCGATGCTCGTCGTCTTCGCGGCCGACTGGTGCGTCCCCTGCCGATTGATCGAGGCGGACGCGCTCTCCGACCCGCGCGTGCGTGACCGGCTCGCGACCGAGTTCATCGCGCTGCACGTCGACGTCACCGAGGAGACCCGCGAGACCCGTGAGCTCCTCGCGCGCTACCGCGTTCGCGGCGTGCCCGCGTTGCTCTTGCTCGACGCCGAGGGGCGCGAGCTCGAGCGCGTGGAGGGCTACCTCGATGCCGACGCCTTGCTCGAGCGGCTCACGCGAGCACGCGCGCGACCGTCGGGATGAGCGCCGGCTCGAGCGGCAAGCCGGTCGTCGCGCCGCCCTGGACGCGTGCCTCGAGCGCCGCCTTCGCCTCGCGAGCCTCGCGGAGCAGCCGAGCGAGCTGCAGGCCGAGGCCATCCTCCGGCCCGGTCGCGAGTCGCAAGAGCGCGCGCCCGAGCAGGCTCGCAGCGGGACCGGGCTTTCCTTCGACGGTGGCCTTGTGCATCGCCGCGGCGACCTGGATGAGTCCCTGCAAGAGCTGCCGGTGACCCTCGTCGCGTTCGTCGCGCCACAGCTGCTCCCAGAGCTCGTGGGCCTCGAAGAAATCGCCGCGGGCGTAAGCTTCGATCCCTTGAGCGAACCACGTCGAGCGCGCGACCAGCGGCACCGTCGCACCCGGCTCGGCCGCACCCCACGGGCCGACCTCACCGACGACCGCGAGCTCGCAGCGCTCCTCGACGAGCGGCTCGCCAGCCTCGAGTCGTGAGGCGAGGCGCTCGGCGAGCGCTGCCGTCTCGCGTCGAAGTGCCGCCACATCGACTGCCATGCAGACGTCCGGCAGCTCCTCGAGGCGCACGCGGGCATCCGCGAGCAGGCGCGCCGCGGCTCCGGGCGCAAGGGCATCCCGCGTGCGGTGCAGCGCGCTCGCGAGCATGAGGAGCGACTGCAGCAGCGTGCGCCGCTCGCCATCCTCCTCGTCGCGCCACAAGGACTCCCAGCGCTCGCGTGCCGAGAGGTGTTCTCCGCGGCGAAAGGCGCCCAGGGCATCGAGGAACGCGCGGCGCCGATCGTCGGGTGAGCTCATGCACCGGAGGCTAGTCCGTGCTCGGCGCTGCGGCAGCCGGTTTCCGAGGGGTCGCCGAGTCGCACACGATCGCCGCTCGAGTGCCCGAGAAAAATCAACACGCGGCCGCTCAAGGACCCTCGATGGCGACCGTACCGGGTGTTTGCGGGACCTTGGCGGGAACCGCGAACCCCAGCCGGAATCGTCGTCATGATGACGACGCCGCGGCGCTCACCTCGGTGAGTCAACTCTACGAAGGAGTTTTGTCATGGCACTTGTGATCAACACGAACGTCGCCTCCCTCGACGCTCAACGGACCCTGAACCGCACGCAGAACGGGCTGAACCTCTCGTTTCAGCGACTGTCGAGCGGCTTCCGGATCAACAGCGCGGCGGACGACGCCGCCGGCCTCGGCGTCAGCGAGTCCTTGAAGGCGCGCATCCGCAGCTTCCGCGTCGCCGAGCGGAACACGAACAACGCGATCGGCATGACGCGTACGGCCGAAGGCGGCCTGAGCGAGATCAGCGGCATCGTGCTCCGCATGCGCGAGCTGGCCGTCCAGAGCGCGAACGGTGACCTGACGTCGACCGACCGCAGCTACATCGACACCGAGTTCCAGCTCCTCAAGGAGGAGATCGACCGCGTCGCGAACTCGACCGAGTTCAACGGCATCTCGCTGCTCTCGGGCACGGCCGCGGACATCACCTTCCAGGTCGGCATCGGCACGACCTCGAACGACACGATCGACGTCGGCTTCGGCGGCGTCTCGGCGTCGGCGCTCGGCCTGAGCGGGATCTCGGTCGGAGGCAGCACGGCGACGAGCGCGACCTCCGCCATCGACGCGGTGGACGCGGCGTTGACTTTCGTTTCCACGAACCGCGCCGAGTTCGGTGCCGCGCAGAACCGCCTCAGCATCGCCGTGACGAACTCCCAGACGATTCGCACGAACCTCGAGGCCGCCAACAGCGCGATCCGCGACGTGGACATCGCCGAGGAGACCTCGGTCCTCGCGCGCTCGCAGGTGCTCCTGCAGGCGGGGACCTCGGTGCTCGCCCAGGCGAACCAGTCGCCGCAGCTCGCGCTCCGGCTCCTTGGCTGAGCCCGAGCGTCGCCTCTCACGCGCCATCCGGCGAACGAACACGGTGCCCGTGCGGTCGAGTCCTCGATCGCGCGGGCGCTGTGTTTTGTCGACCGGGCTGCGTGAACCTGGCGCCGCGTTCGAGGCCCGTCCTAGATTCTGCCTCAAGTTTTGGACGCTTTGGTCGTTCGTAATGACTAGGAGGGAACCTGGCGGGACCCTTCAAGCATCCCGAATGCCGTCATGATGACGGCGGGAAGCGTGGCAGCTCTACGAAGGAGTTGGACATGCCGCTCAGCATCAATACGAACGTTTCATCCCTCGAAGCTCAACGTAACCTCAACCAAACCCAGAGCGCGCTCCAGAAGTCGTTCCAGCGACTCTCGAGCGGTTTCCGAATCAACAGCGCCTCCGACGACGCAGCCGGCCTCGGCGTCAGCGAGTCCTTGAAGGCGCGCATCCGCAGCTTCTCGGTCGCGGAGCGCAACACGACGAGCGGCCTGAACATGGCCCGAACCGCGGAGAGCGGCCTGGGCGAGATCAGCGGCATTGTCATCCGCATGCGTGAGCTCGCGGTGCAGAGCGCCAACGGCGATCTGAACTCGACCGACCGCAGCTACATCGACACCGAGTTCCAGCTGCTGAAGGACGAGATCGACCGCCTCGCGGACGGGACCCTGTTCAACGGCATCGACCTGCTCGGTGGCACCGCGGCCGACATCGACTTCCAGGTCGGCATCGGCACGACCTCGAACGACACGATCTCCGTCGGCTTCGGCGGCGTCTCGGCGTCGGCGCTCGGCCTGAGCGGGATCTCGGTCGATGGCAGCTCCGCGACGAACGCGCAGGACGCGCTCGACGCGCTCGACACGGCGCTGACGACGGTCTCGACGAACCGCGCCGAGTTCGGTGCGGCCTCGAACCGGCTCAGCATCGCGCTCACCTCGGCCCAGACGATCCGCACGAACCTCGAGGCTGCCAACAGCAGCATCCGGGACGTCGACGTCGCCGAGGAGAGCTCGATGCTCGCTCGCTCGCAGGTCCTCTTGCAGGCCGGCACCTCGGTGCTCGCGCAGGCGAACCAGGCGCCGCAGCTCGCGCTCAGCCTGCTGCGTTGACCCGCTCGCGACGGCGTGGGCCGTGCGGTCGTCCGTGCTCCTCGACGAGGGGCGGGGCGGTCGCGCGGCTCGCGGCGTTTTGTCGACCTCGGCACGGGGTGTCGCGCGGCTCGGGGGTGGCCCTGTCCGCGCGGGGCCGACCGAGGACGGGCCGTGTGGGTGGCGCGCGACGTCCGCCCTCGTTCGCGACCTCGGCGGTTGCCGAAACGTGACGTGGCCGCTCAAGTTTTGGAGAGTGGGGCCGTTCTACCTGACGAGTGGAGAAGCGCGAAGCGGCGATGCCGCGCGCACGAGGACCGCGGGCGACCGATGGGAAACGACGACCGACGAAAGACGAACGACACGATGGAGGCGACGCCAACCGCGCCGCGGCTCCGGCTCGTGCAGACGTCGTTCGCGCGGCTGTCGAGTGGCTTCCGCATCCCCGAGCGTACGGGCGACCGCGAGCTCATGGCCGTGTCGGATGCCCTCCAGCAGCGCCTCGCGGATCGGCGCCTGCGGATCGTCCCGCCGAACGCAGATTCTCGGCTCATCGCCGATGTCCCGCCGAACGCAGATTCTCGGCTCATCGCCGATGTCCCGCCGAACGTAGGTCCTCACGCGGCCAGCCCGCGATCTGCCGCGTTCCGCGCTCGACCGCTCGGCCGTCACGCGGATCTGGAGTTTCCCGCCGTGGGTCCCTCCGACCGGGGGAGCGGCAGCGCCTCGGGCGAGCGCCCGCTGGGCCCCGTGCTCGGGCGCATGCACCGGCTCGCCGCGGCAGTCGAGGGCTCGCTCCCCGGTGGTGCGGCCGAGCGCGACCTCGGTGCGCTGCTCGGCGACCTTCGGCGCCAGGCGGAGTCCTCCCGCTCGGAGAGCGCCCAGCCGCGCGATGCTGCGACCGACGTCGGACGCTCCGGCAACGTGGTCGTCGCGGCCTCGAGGATGCAGCGCTTGATGGGCGCCATCGCGCGCGCGCGCGCGCTCGAGGGCAATGTCGCCGGCGCCTCGAGCGACCCGGACGTGGTGTTGCGCGCGGAGGAGCAGCTCATGCTCGCGCGAGCGCAGAGCCTCCTCGAGGAAGGGGTCTCGCGCTTCACGCAGTCGCCGACACGACCTCGACTGCGCACGATCCTCAACTGACCTGAGCAGAATCGGGCCGTCCGGCAGCGCGACGGGTCGGCGCGCCGAGGTGCCCGGAGCCGACCGGTGACGCGTCGACCTTGCTGGCGAGGCTCGCGGCCAGCCTGGTCGCAAGCTATGCCGAGGGCATGGATAGGCTCGTCCTCGTCGCCGGAGTCGCCGCCCTCGTGTTGGCCGCGGCTTGCTCCACGTCATCGCCGTCCCGGCCCGTCACGGCCGGCGTGCACCCCGCGGCACCGTCGGCGAGCGTCGGCCCGCACGCGGGCACCCGGGCGGTGGCGCCGGTGCCTGCGGGGGAGGTCTTCTCGAGGCCGCCGCGGGCGCCCCGGGAGGACATTCGCGAGACCCTCCACGGTATCGTCATCCACGATCCCTACCGGGCGCTGGAGGACGCCACGAGCCCCGCCACCCGCAGCTGGCTCGCGGCGTTCGATGGCTACACGCGCCGCCACCTCGCGACGCTGCCGGGGCGCGACGCGCTCGCAGTAAGATTGACGGAACTCAATTACATCGAGTGGGTCTCGGCGCCGCGCCGTCACGGCAAACGGTACTTCTGGGCGCAGCAGCACCGCGACAAGGAGAAGGCTGTCTGGTACTGGCGCGAGGGCAAGACCGGCGCGCCGATCGTCCTGCTCGATCCGAACACGCTGAGCAAGGATGGCAGCGTCGCCTTGCTCGGGGTGTTTCCCTCGAAGGACGGCAAGAAGGTCGCGTACAAGCTGAGCGCGAACAACAAGGACGAGGCGACGCTCCAGGTGATGGACGTTGCCACGACGACGCCCTCGGTCATCGACACGATTCCGGGTGCGAAGTACGCCGCGCCGTCGTGGGAGCCGAAGGGGAAGGGCTTCTACTACTCGCGGCTGCCGGTCGACCCGTCCATCCCGGTCGACCGCTTGCCGGGTGAGGCCGCCGTCCATTTCCACGTGCTCGGCACCCATCCCGTGAACGACGCGATCGTGCGGGAAAAGACGGGCGATCCGAGCACCTTCGTCGGTGCCGAGGTCTCGCGCGACGGGCGCTACCTCGTGGCCTCGGTCCATCACGGGTGGACCCGCACCGACCTGCACTACCGCGAGCTTGGAAAGCACCGGGAGTTCCAACCGCTCGTCGTCGGCGAGCAGGCGCACTTCGACGAGGTCGTTCACGGCGGGAAGTTCTACATCCGCACCGATCTCGGCGCGCCGCGTTATCGGGTGATGATCGTCGATCCCTCGAAGAAGACCGACCTCGCGAGCTGGAAGGAGCTCGTGCCCGAAGACCCCAAGGCCGTGCTCGAGTCGATGGCGGTCGTCGGCGGTCGACTCGCCCTGAAATACCTCGAGAACGCCTCGAGCAAGCTCGCGATCCACCGGCTCGACGGCAAGCTCCTGTGGCGCGTCGAGACCCCGAGCATCGGGACCCTCGGCGCGCTCGTCGGCAACCCCGAAGACGACGAGGCCTACTACACCTACGAGTCGTTCCTCGAGCCTCAGAACGTGTTCGAGACCTCGGTGTCGAGGGGTGGGCGCAAGCCCTTCTTCGAGGTGAAGGTTCCCGTCGATCCGTCGCCGTACGTCGTCGAGCAGGTCGTCGTCCGCTCGAAGGACGGCACGCCGGTCACGATGTTCGTCGTGCGCCGCCGCGACATGAAGAAGGACGGCTCCACCCCGTTTTTGCTGAACGGCTACGGCGGCTTCAAGATCGCCAAGGTCCCGGCGTTCTCGGCGACGCTCTTCGCCTGGCTCGAGCGCGGTGGGGGCTTCGCCCTGCCCAACCTCCGCGGTGGCGGCGAGTATGGCGAGGACTGGCACCGGGCCGGCATGCTTGAGCAGAAGCAGAACGTCTTCGACGACTTCATCGCGGCGGCCGAGTGGCTCCAGGCGAACGGCTACACCTCGCGCGAGCGGCTCGCGATCTCGGGCGGCTCGAACGGAGGCTTGCTCGTCGGCGCCGCGATGACCCAGCGTCCGGAGCTCTTCCGTGCGGTGGTGTGCTCGGTTCCGCTCCTCGACATGGTCCGCTACCACCGCTTCGGCTCGGGTCGGACGTGGATCAGCGAGTACGGCTCGGCCGAAGACCCTGCGCAGTTTCGAGCGCTCCACGCCTACTCGCCCTACCACCGGATTCGGCAGGGGGTCGCCTACCCGTCGCTCCTCATGATGACCGCCGACAGCGACGACCGCGTCGACCCGCTCCACGCGCGAAAGTTTGCGGCGGCGCTCCTCGACGCGAAGGGCAACGACGCGAACGTCCTCGTGCGCGTCGAGACGAACGCCGGCCACGCGGGCGGCGACATGCTGAAGAAGAACGTCGAGCGTGGCACCGACCTCTACGCGTTTCTGTTCGAGGAACTCGGCATGAACCGCTGAGGTGCGCGATGTCGTCCGTCACGTTGACGAAGCTCGGTCTCGGCGTGCTCGCGTTCGTCGTCTCGACGCTGGCCTCGACCGCGATCGTCGTCGCCTTCGTCGTGCGCATTCCACCCGCGTACTTCGTGGGCGAGCGTGACGGGCTCGGTCGGCGCTTCACGTCGCCGGTTGCTCACGCGATCTACCTGCTCGGCAAGAACGTGCTCGGCCTCTTGCTCGTGGCGCTCGGGATCCTGCTGTCGTTGCCCGGCGTCCCCGGTCAGGGGCTCCTCACGATCCTCGTCGGCTTGCTCCTGCTCGACGTTCCGGGCAAGCGGCGCGGCGCGCTCGCGCTCGTCCGGCGGGCGCCCATCTTGCGAGCGATGAACCGGATTCGAGCGCGCTTTCACCGCCCGCCGCTCGTCGTCGCGGTCGAGCGACCACCCCCGGACGAGCCCGCCGCCTCGGCACGGTGAGTCGCCGCGCTCAGAGGCAGGCGCCGTACTCGACCAGCTTGGTGCCGAGCTCGTAGTAGAGCTTCAGCGACTGGCAGACCTCGCCCGGGTTGCTGCAGTCCTGCTTGGCGCGGTCGCACCAATCGCGGCAGCGTGCCGGGTTCGTCTTCTCGTTGCCCATCCCGTCGGTGGTCTTCGTTGCGACGCACACGAGGCCCGCCGCGCAGTCGATCTGAGCCTTGCACTCGCTGCCGGCCAGCTTGCCGCCCGTGTCCCCGCAGTCGAGCTGGGTCTCGTTGCGACGGAAGCAGGTGGCGCCGGTCTCGAGCCCGCAGGGCGCCGCGCTGATCGGCTCGCACGCCGCAGTGCAGTGCTTCACCGTCAGCGGAGCGCGCGTGCCGTCGGGCAGCTCCGGCGCGATGCACTCGCCTTTGACCTGGCCGCTGAAGGCTTGGTCGCCATCCCGCACCGTGCGGTCGTAGATGCAATTCGCGGCGGTCTTGCAGAGCGGCTTGCACACGAGGTAGCGCGGATCGCACAGCGTCCCCGAGACGCAGTCCGCATCGACCGTGCACTGCTCCCAAGCCTGGCGCAGGCCCGGGGTCACGCAAGCGACCTTGCCGGTCGACGGCTCGACGAGCGCGCACTTCTTGCCCTTGCCGCACGAGTTCGCGAACTCGAGGTCGCACTCGGAGTACTCGAAGGTCGGGTACTCGCAGGCGAGCGCGACGAGCGACAGAAACCCGAGCGGCAGGATCACGGAGGGGCGAGTCACGACGGCCGCCCGGAGGGTACCACCGATCGCATCGCGGGCCGCGGGATCTCGGTCGCGACGCGCGTCAATCACGGCCGAGCCCGAGCAGCTTCGCCACGCTCGCCTCGTCGGGAGGCGTGAAAGCGTAGTCGTCGAACGCACCGCTCTTCACCCAGGCGAAGGCGTGGACGTTGCGCGGCACGGGCTCGCCGGCGCGGAGTCGGCAGTCGTAGGTGAAGAGCTCGACGACGTAGGTCGCGTAGGCGTGGGACTCGAAGGCGATGCGCTCGCCGACCTCCACCTCGACGTCGAGGCGATGGCGCAGCTCGCGGACGAGCGCGGCCTCGTCGGTTTCGCCGGTCTCGACCCGTCCGCCCGGGAACTCCCAGAGCAGGGGCAGCACGGCGTTGGGGCGGCGCTGGGTAATGAGGTAGGTGCCATCGCGGGCGATGACGGCGGCGACGACGCGGATGCGTGGGAGCTCGGTGGGGTTCATCGGCTTGCGAGTGCGACACGAAACAGCTGGAGGCCCACGAGGAGGATCTCGCCAACGGCGACCTCGACCGTCTCGCGGATGCGGAGGAACGTGCCGTTCGAGCTGCCGAGGTCGGTCAGCCACACGAGCCCCTGTTCGACGCCGATCCGGCAATGGGTGCCCGAGACGAACGCGTCTTCCGGGAAGCGTACGTCACCACGCTCGCGGCCAACGAGCAGCCCGCCCGCCATCACGGGGAAGGCGTCGCCCGTTCGCGTGCGATCGTGCACGACGACGAGTCGCCCGACGCAGCCGAGGGGATCGACGCCGAGCGACTCGACGCCGTCGCTCGACGGGCGAGGCGACGGAGGGGCGTCGAAGCGCAGGAGCTCGCGGCCGACCCGGAACGTCTGGCCGCTCTCGAGGCGCACCGAATCACCGGCTCGCAGCTTGCGGTACACGCCGTTCAGCGAGCCCCGATCCTCGACGAGCAGGCGCTCGCCGCGAGGCGTCACCGCGAAATGCTCGGGCGACAGGTACCGGTCGCGCGCGAGCTCGCCGCCACGATTCCGGCCGAATGCCACGGTCCCTTCCGGCAGGCGATGGGAGCCGCGGGTCGAGCCATCGATCGCGATCGCGACCAGCGCTAGGCGGCTCGGGGTCGGTCCCGGTCGGGCGGTTGCGGTCCAGGTGACGGCCTCCGGCGGAGGGGTGCTGTCGGCCCGCGGCGGCGGGTCCCAGAGCGGCTCTTCGAAGGCCGAGGGGGGCAACGTTCGTCTCGGAAGCGCGGCGCCGCAGCCCATGCAGAAGCGGAAGCTTGGGCCATTCACCTTGCTGCAGGTCGGGCAGGCGGACATCGGGGCGGCGCGCGCGAGTATGCGGCAAGACACCGAGAAAGGCGAGCGAGCGGCGGTCAGCGCGCGAGCGCCGCGAGCGCTTCGCGGAGGAGCTCACCGAGCGGGCGGTCGAGGTCGGGGAGGGTCGAGACGGCCCGCTCGACCTCGGGCAACTTCCAGCCCATGCGGACGAGCGCGTCGGTGAGCTGCCCCTTCGGCCCGGTCGCGGGCTCCGGGATCTTCGCCCGCCGCGGGGCGACGGCGTCGGCCGCCACGACCCCGAGCTTGCCCTTGAGCTCGAGCGCGATGCGCTGCGCGGTCTTCAATCCGACGCCCGGGATCTTCTTGAGCGAAGTCAAGTCTTCGCGATCGATGGCCGCGGCGAGCTCGGCGACGTCGAGCGCACCGAGCACCGCCAGCGCCAGCTTGGGGCCGACGTGCGACACCGTCAAAAGCGCGCGGAAAGCGCTGCGCTCGGTCGCGGAAGCGAAGCCGAAGAGCTCGAGCGCGTCCTCGCGGACGTGCGTGTGGACGTGCAAGGTGAGCGCGTCCCCCGACACCGCCGCGCGACCGATCGCCCCGACCGGCGTGGTCACCTCGTAGCCGACACCGCCGACCTCGAGCAACACTGTCCCGTCGGGTTCGCTCTCGAGGAGGCGCCCGGTGAGCCTGCCGATCACGCCGGCCTCAGTTGTTCTCGGCGCCTTCCTTGATCCAGCCCGCGATCGTCGCGATCGCGTCGGCCTCGAGCGGCTGCTGCGGCATGCGCGAGCCGCAGCCCTTCGCCGAGCACGCGTTCTTGACGGCGTCGCAGCTCGCGAAGCTCGAGTAGGAGACCTTGGCGAGCAGCCAGCTCTTTCCGGGATCACCCTTCGTGACGAGCGGCAACGAGGAGCGCGAGGCGTCGACGCCGACGAGGCCGTCGTAGACCTCCTTGATCTCGGCGTCCGACATCGGATCGGAGTTGCCCAGGCCGAGCGCGAGACCCTCTTGCGGCGAGCTCGAGGTCGAGCCGTGGCACGCCGAGAAATTGCACGAGAGCTGGAAGATCGGGATGACGTCGTCCTTGAACGAGACCCCTGTCTTCGCGTCGACGTAATCGAGGCAGCCGCTCGGAGTTCCGGAGCCCGTGCTCGTCGTCGCGTCGCCGCCCGTCTCCGAGCCGCTGCACGCGGCCACCAGCGCAACACCCAGCAATGCCATCCACGTGTACTTCAAGGCTTCACCTCAAGAGGAAACCTACCCGGCCCGTCCGTGGTCGGCAACTCCGCGTCGTCCATCACGGACCGCGGCGTGAAGGTTCGCGCTTTTTGGCCGACCGTCGCGGCTGCTCCTAGGATGTTGCCGTCCGATGAGTCCGCTCCGACCTCCCATCGTCCCGCTCGGGATCCTGCTCGCGCTCGCTTGCGGCTGCGCGGCGCGGACGGAGCCCCTGCAGAAGCAACTGGCGGAGCTCGAGCGCGAGGTGCGCGTGCTTCGGTCCGAGGGTGCCACCCTGCGCGAGCGTCTCGATGCCGTCGAGGAGCAGGCCGGCAAGCGCGCGCCGGCAGCGGCGGGTCAGCCCGTCGCGGAAGCTTCGGCGACCCGAGCCGCAGACCGCCCGCGGCTCGAGGTGATCCGCCTCACGCCCGAGGCCGAGGGCGCCGACGGCTGGGTCACCATCGACCCGAGCGACCCCCGCCGCGTCGCGGCCGCCCAGCCGGCAGGCGCCGGGGCACCGACCACCGAGATCCGCAGCGAACGTGGGGGCGGCGTCGTTCAGCGGCCCGCGTCGAGCGCCGCGGCACCACCTTCGACCACCCCGACTCCGGCGCCGGCGCCGGCGTCGCGCAAGTGAGGAAATCATGCGTCGCACGAGGATCGCAGCCACCATCGTCTCCTTGTCTCTCGCCTTCGGAGCGGTCGCGCACGCTCAGGATGCGGGCGCACCCCCGCCCGCGGGCGATGCCGCTCCGCCTGGCGGCAACGGAGGCGAGCCGACCGAGATCACCGGCGAGCCGTCCACCACCACGCCGCCTGCCGGCTCCCCGGGCGGTGGCGCGGCGGGCGGTCAGTCGAACTTCGACGTCAACGCGGGCCTCGATTCGGGCAGCCGTCCTGCGATGGCTGGCTCCGTTGGCCGCGACGGCTTCACCTTCGGCGGCGAGTCGGGCGGCGCGGCGTCGATCAAGGGGAGCAAGAACGGCGCCTACGTCGTTTCCGGCCAGCACGTCCCGGAGATCCACAACGCGCGGCGCGGCGACACGCTGTGGGAGATCTCGAAGCGCTACTTCGGCAATACCTACAACTGGCCGCGCCTCTGGTCGTACAACCGTCAGATCCAGAACCCGCACTGGATTTATCCCGGCGACCACATCCGCTTGCGCGAGCCGTTCGTCCAGCAGAGCTCGATCTCGGCCCAGGCCGCCCGCCTCAACCCCGTCGTCGCGCCCAGCACCATCTTCCAGCGCCACGTCGGCTTCCTCCTCGACAGCAAGACGCCCTCGTGGGGTGAGGTGGTCGGCAGCCCCAAAGATCAGATGATCCTGGCCGAGGGCGACCCGATCTACGTGCAGCTCGTCGGCGACCGCGAGTACAAGATCGGTCAGCGCCTGTTCGTATTCGAGCCGCTCGCCGTTCAGGCGGGCACCGAGTTCCCCCACGTCTGGATCCGCGGCATCATCGAGATCGATCGGTACAACCCGAAGACCAAGATGGCGCGCGCGCGGATCCTCGAGTCGATGAGCGAGATCCACCGCGGGTGCAAGGTGGCGCCTTACGAGCGCAGCCTCGACCGAATCAACCCCGTGACGAACCGCGCGACCGTCCAGGCCAAGATCGTCGGCGCGCCCTACCCGTACGAGTTCTACGCCACCGACCAGGTCGTCTACATCGACAAGGGCAGCGACGACGGGCTGGAGGTCGGCAACCGATTGCTCGCCGTGCAGCGCGAGGACCGCTGGCGCCACGACGCGAAGGGGGCCGGGGACCTCGGCACGAAGCGCTCGCTCATCGAGGACGATGCCCCGGCGCTCATCGACTCCCCGCCGCTCGAGGGCGACACCGAGACGTACCCCGCCGAGACGTACGGCGAGGTGATCGTCACCCGCGTTCGAAAGCACACCGCGACGTGCCTCGTCATCGGCGCGAGCTACGAGATCCCGCGCGGCGCCACGCTGCTCGCGCGCGAGGGCTACTGACGACGCCGGTCGTGCGGCCGCGTCCGACGCGCTATTCTCGGTCGCGCGGCGCCCCTCGCCGCGCCGCACCATGACCTCGCCTCGTTGTCCCATCTGCCAGCGCAGCGCCCTCGAGCCCTCGAGCCGCCCCTTCTGCTCGGAGCGCTGCAGGACGATCGACCTCGCGCGCTGGCTCGACGGGGCGTACCGCATCCCGGTGGACGACGACCCCGATTTCCTTGCCCGTTCCGAAGGAGAACCCGACCCGTGAATCGCGCCCTCATCGCGCTCGTCGC
>Ga0194129_10007041_pt1 | contig 13542 bp, 10 predicted proteins | sample TA2KigCa35mmetaG_FD_150862 | JGI IMG/M metagenome (GOLD analysis project Ga0194129, IMG submission 150862) | Freshwater microbial communities from Lake Tanganyika, Tanzania - TA2015038 Kigoma Deep Cast 35m | ecosystem: Environmental > Aquatic > Freshwater > Lake | place: Tanzania: Lake... | reverse complement strand
ACAAATACTCTGGGTAGTTATGATAATTAAATATTGAATTCAAAATAATTATTTTATGTTTAAGAGGATAGTTAGATATTATATCACGATCATCAATATTGTATGGTACAATATAACCCAATAATAATATATCTAAATCTAGTATTTTTAAATCCATAATAACTTTTTCAAATATTTGTCTAAAGTCTTTATGAATGATTATATCATCTTCACAAATCACAGCATATTCATTATTGCTATAGTAATAAAAATCGTGTATAATATCCAGATGTCCGTATGTCATAGACCATTGTCTTATATTAAAATTATTTTTTGCGTATTTAAGACGCTTATCAGTATGTTTAATACCATGATAAAATTTACATTGAATATCTAGATTTTTGAATCTATTTTCCATACTTTTCTTCTTTTTTTCATTGTTGAATGATAGACAATAAAATTGACAATTAGAAATTGTTGGCATATTTATATTTTATATTTTATATTTTATATTTTATGTCTTTATTATAATATATTTATAATACTTGTTCGTTTTATTAATTGAAATCATTTTGCTTATAATTATATGATTGATGAATATGTTAATAAGTTTATTGATAATTTACCAGAAACATGTAGAAAATTCCAAAAAATTGATTTAGTTTTAGATGGAGGACTATTTAATGGAAGTTATTTAGTAGGGGCGCTATATTTTTTAAAAGAAATGGAGAGAAGGAAGTATGTTAAGATTGATAGAATATCTGGATGTAGTGTTGGTTCAGTTGTATCCTTTTTATATTTTATTGACGCCTTAGATTTAATGCCTAAATTGTATGAAATAATAAATCACGACTTTAAAAATAATTTAAATTTAAATTCAATTAAAATGTTAAAAACGTATTTAAAAGAAAGAATACCGCATGATATATGTTGTAAAGTCAATCACAAATTATTTATTTGCTATCATGATATCAAAAAATGTAAAAAGGTAGTAAAATCTACATACAAAAATATAGATGAAATAATAGAAACTATAATCAAGTCGTGTTATATTCCATTACTAATTGATAACAATATATTGTATAAAAATAAATATATTGATGGAATAAATGCTTTTATTTTTAAAAAAGAAAACAATAAAAAAGTTTTACATATGGAATTATTAAGTTACGATAAATTTTTTTATGCTCTGAATATCAAGAATGAAAAAACAAATTTTCATAGAATTTTATCAGGATTATTAGATATACATAGTTTTTTTATTAAAAATTCAAAAACTTCTATGTGTAGTTATGTTGAAGATTGGAATATTATTCATAAATCTAATCATCATATTAAATTAATATTTGAAAAAATAATTGTCTACGTAATATATTTAATAAATTATACAAAAAAATATATATCGGATGATATTAAGGATAATTTACTTGTTAAAATAATATCAAAAATAACTTTTGATATATTTAGTATTATTTTAGAAAAGTATTGTTTATAAAAGTATTGTTTATAAAAGTAATTTATAAGTTTAAAAATACATTTATTTGTAATAGATTAATATAATATGGATGGTATTGATATTACTGATTCAGCATTTTCTTTAGATGTACCTGGTATTGACAGCATAGTTGCTACAGGCGGTTCTAACTCAACATATTATAGTATATTTATATACATTGGCGTTGCTATATTAGCTGCGATGATTGGTATGTTTGTCTATAAATATTACCAAAATAAGAATAGCAAGCAAGAAGAAGATTGTTCCGGTGGGTTCTGTACCATGGGAAATACTGATAATAAATAAAATCTTAATAAATTGATTTTTTATTCTTACGACTTTTTTGGCTATAAAAATCGAACACCCCGGTTTTTTTAGTTTTTTTGTTATTGTTTTTCTTTACAGTTTTATTTTTATTTTTAATTTTATTAGCTTCTTTTTCGGTTTTTATATCTTCTTTTTCGGTTTTTATATCATCTGGTCTATAATTTAAAAACCATTCTTCAAACATTTTTTTATTATTAGTTTTTTTAAACTCCTTGTATTTTGCTGCTTTTTCAGCTTTCATTTCTTCAATTGATTCTTGGTGTCCGTAACATGTTATACTAAATCGCTTCAATAACCCTTTCTGTGACAATCTATTTTTTTGCTGAACGTCAAATAAAAACTTTGACATACAAAGAATTCTCTCAAGAAATTCATTATAATAAGTTTTGTTAGCATATAAAAAAGCTAAATAAAAACTCAACATTGTGTCAATTGTGGCCACTTTTACTTTTTTACCTTTCGACATTAATATGTTATAACTATGACATCCAATTGGTTTATAAATAAATAAAATAGAATCTTTACCGACCTTTACTTCATAATGCTCTGGAACAATCTCTCCAACTGCTGGTTGTTTAATTATTTTTACATTTGTAATGCTATTATCGCTTAAGCGCTCCTTAATAACTTCTGCTGTTTTTTCTGGATCATTGGATAAAACATCAAAATCAGATACGTTTTCTATCTTCTTTCTTAAATTAGCTGGCATATATTGCGAATAAAGAACATTCGCAAAACCACCAAAAAATACTACACCTTGATTGATTAATGTATTTCTTACAGTTTCATAAATCTTATCTTCATTTACTTTATATTCCATTCCACGTTGAAAGTCAACATCATTACAATTAATATCAGTTATAGGATAGTTTTTGTTTAGTAGCGCCAATCTTTTTAGTACCTTCTCCCATCTACTAATATCACCTGCAGGTCTAGACAATTCAAGATACATAGACATTCTTAAAAAATTAGGTGGTGCGTACATTATTCCACCAACACTCATGGCATCCTGTTTAATCGCACTATATATTTGCTTTGGTAAATATGTTATATCAGCTACTGCCATATAATTTACAAAAACTTTATATGTTCCATGATGTTGACCTGATTTTGCCTCAACATCGAGAAACCCTTTCTTATAATAAATATCAGCTAATTCTTTGGCATCATGTAATGCGTTTTGAGAGAAAAAATCATAATCAGGAACTTCAACTTCTTTATTATAAAATCTATCTTCTTCAGGTAAAATATTATTAATAGCTGTTCCACCATAACAAATTAATTTCTTTCGTTTAATAAATTCTTCAACTATATCAATTATTTTTTGTACATCTTCTGAATTGACAACACGTCTTCCCATTTTTTCTTCGGCTTTATCTACAGCCATACGCAAAATTGCTAGTTCACAATCTGTGAATGATAAATCTTTACATATATTTTTTTCTTTTGGCATTACTATATTAATAAGCTAAAAAAAATATACTAAATAATATAAATATAGTTGACTTGTTATATTATTTGAAAAATACATGGTGTTAATGGGTTTATATTATGTGGTTTTAAGATGTAACATTTTCAGGTTTAACATTATTAGATTTAAGAGCAAACGCATAACCGGCTCTATCAAAAAATAATATTTCTTCTTTGAGATTCTTATCTGACAACTGGTATCTCATAGCGACAATTTGACATCCACTTTCTCTGCATATTTTGCCATCTGGGTTTTCTGGGTTTGGGCCTTTATTTGGCACGACAATCGTAATTGCTTTTTTATTAAATTTTTTTAGTTCATCTGTATCAGAGTTGTTTTTGATGGCATTAAAATCATATTCTCTCATAAACATAGAATTACTAGTTAAATTCACATATTCAAGAAAATCTTTATTTTCTAAAAATGCGGTATTTGTTTTATCGACAATTAATATAACTTTATTTTTAAGTGATAGTAAAGGAATCTCTCCTAAATTTTTACCATCAGAGTCGTAACTATAAGCAGCTCCTAACATAATATCATTATTTGATTTGAAAATTTTTGCTAATTTTGAATACATTTTTTGGCTATTGCTCTTAAATCTTAAGTGAATTAAAATAGGGTCACTTGGATTCGGACAAGTACCACCTGAAAAAGCATAGTTACGTATAGTATCCATCACTGTGGAAAAATTAACAGAATTAAATGTTTCTTTGACATGATAATTATCTGTTGTACTTGTAGCAACAACTGGTTGGTCCTCCATGGAATACACTTCAAAATCAAGACATCTAACTCCTTGTTTGATAATTGACTTAAGAACACAAATATCTACATAATCGTTACTATATGAACCTCCGCTACAGGCATTGTAAGCAGATTTTATATAATAATCAAATAATTTACCAGTACAATTACTATCATTAGATGTTATTGGTCTTAAATTACCATCTACCTTTGGATATAATGAATTCATATAACTACATTCACTACTTTTAAGTCTACTCATATAAACTAAATACCAAATATAAGAAATTACCATAATAACAGTAATTGCTGTTATCACGTATGAAACATAATCACTATTTAAATTTGGAATAAATGTATAAAATATATAAACAAATAGAAGATAAAGTAAATACCAATTTAAAATCATTAAAACGATTATAATGGTAAATACACATACTATTATCACGTATGTTTTAATTGAATCATCTTTATTTTCATTACTGCTTAATTTCTCTTTTGGTTTTTCTGTTTTTTCTGTTTTTTCTGATTCTTCTGATGACATTGTTAATATATAGTATTATTTTAAAATTTTCCTTTAGTTTTAAGTTAAATATTTAGGGGGGAAAATTACAATTTTGAATTGAAAGATATGACTCATGATTTACATGTATTTCTCTAAATATACAGAAAATAAATTTGATATACATTTGGTATAGATTTGATATACATTTGGTATACATTTGGTATACATTATTGTATGTAGGAACTCGCAAAAACTATCACAAATATGATATATAATAAATATATTCAATAAATTAGAAAACGATAATATATGGTTGATAGTGAAAAATAAAAATAAAAATAAAAATAAAAATAAAAAACCAGTAAACCAATTGTTTATATAAATTAACTTGTAGCAAATAATATTTTAAAAATCAGATGTAAATAAAGAATTATTAGAAATAATTAAATTATATTATGATGAAATAAATAATTAAAAAATTAATATATAATATACTTAATATGGCAGGCGGATTAATGCAACTAGTTAGCCAAGGACAACAAAATATAATTTTAAATGGTAATCCATCAAAAACATTCTTTAAATGTACGTATAAAAAATATACTAATTATGGAAAACAGAATTTCAGACTTGATTATGAAGGCACCCCTCAATTGAATTTAACGACCGAGAGCACATTTACGTTCAAGGTTAAGAGGTATGCTGACCTTCTTATGGACTGTTATATATGTATAACTTTACCAAATATTTGGTCGCCAGTTATGCCACCACAAGCATACACTAATCCCGATGGCACAACAAGTTATACAGACTGGTCTCCATATGAGTTTCAATGGATTAAAAATTTAGGCGCACAAATCATAAGCAAAATTTCCATAAATTGTGGCAATCAACAGCTTCAACAATATTCCGGACAATATATTTTGGCTTCAGCTCAGAGAGATTTTTCTGGAAGTAAGTTAGCATTGTTTAACGAAATGACAGGTAATGTTCCTGAACTTACTAATCCTGCCAATACTCCGCCACGAGTGAATTCGTACCCAAACGCATTCTATACAACTAGTGTTGCTGGAGCACAGCCATCAATTATGGGACGTACATTATGGATTCCACTTGGTTCGTGGTTTAATCTTCTCTCGACGCAAGCTTTTCCGTTAGTTGCTCTTCAATATAACGAATTATGGATTAATGTAACATTTAGACCTATTAACGAATGGTTTACAATAAGAGATGTAATGGATTATACAAATAATTATCCAGTTGTAGCACCGAATTTTAATCAATATTATATGCAGTTTTATAGGTTTTTACAAACACCTCCTGATGAAGAATTGGGACCAGCATCGTATGTAGATACTAGAACGAATTGGTTTGCGGATATTAATTTAAATTGTACTTATTGTTTTCTCTCGGATGATGAAGCAACTATATTTGCTAAAAACGAACAAAAATATTTAATTAAACAAATTTACGAAAAACCTTTTTATAACGTAACTGGAGCGAATAAAATCGATTTAGATTCAATGGGTATGGTAATAAGCTGGATGTTTTATTTCCAAAGAAGTGATGCTAATTTGAGAAACCAATGGTCGAATTATACGAATTGGCCTTATGAATATATGCCTCAAGATATAACTCCAGCACCAACAGCGGGTGATTATCCTAATCCAGATCCAATTGGTCCACCACTCTTAGGACCTGGTTTAAATCCAGATGGAACATTGTCTGGATTGTATTTAACAGGTGTTTATAATCCTCAAAATATTAAATCAATTTTGATTGCGATGGGTATATTATTAGACGGACAATATAGAGAGAATATTTTACCAGCCGGTGTTTATAATTTTGTAGAGAAATATGTAAGAACAGCTGGATTTGCCCCTCCGGGGTTATACTGTTATAATTTTTGTTTAAATACAGACCCTTTTGTATATCAACCATCAGGTGCGATGAATATGAGTAGATTCACTAATATACAGCTCGAATTTACAACGATAACTCCTCCTGCTGATCCTTACGCACAGGTGTTAACAATTTGCGACCCAAATACAGGTGATATAATTGGTATCAATAAGCCAACATGGAGAATTTACAATTATAATTTTAATATGTATCTAATAGAAGAAAGAGTGAATATGGTTATATTTGTTGGCGGTAATGCTGGATTGTTGTATGCTACTTAATAATTATACAGATTGATTTATAATAAATGAGTTTTTTTATTATAAATTTACATATCTATTATCATATTTGGTATATTGACTATTGAATCATTGTGATCTGCTAAATACCATGTAGGAGTTATTAACCCTTTAATTTCTAACCATGCCCAGTAATTTACTTCCCAAACAAGTGTGTTTGTTTCATTTAAAAAAGTTAAAAAACAATTGTGGCTTGTTGTGTAAAAATCATTTAAAGATTCTTTATCCCCAATTAGAAACCCACCACAAAAACGCCAAAGAATATTGTTTTTAAAATAATCGTCTGAATAAGTCTTAAAATTCCAACATCCAGGTATATAAATAAATTTGTCTTCAAAATTGGTATTTGATATTTTTTTTATTTTTAACAATGTATTTTCCGTATCTTTAAAAATATATGCTAAGCTAAAATCAAACCAGCAAAAATTAGTCGAGCAAAATGGGTTTATATCCATTGTTTTCTTAATAAATTCTAATTTTGACAACATTAAAAACATATATTCTTTTGTATCCTTTAAATTATGTCGGTTCAAAGGTAGATTACATAGTTCAGGATAATTATTACCAATTTTACATAATTCAAGATCTTCAATCTTCATACAACTTATAATCTTTAAATTTGTATATTTTTCTTCTAGTTGGCTAAATAGATGTTGTAGTTCAGGATCAATAAAAATACAAATATTAATTCCTAGATCTAATATCAATGTAAAATAATTTAATCGTTTTTCAAACATTCTTGTAATAAAAAAATCATCAGATTCTTGATCATAAACTTTCAAATAAGCGGTAACAAAAGTTGTCGACATTTGTTAATAATATGAATTATTTTCTTTATATAATTATTATTCAACTAAATATTATTCAACTATATATTATTGAATTATATGATTGAATAATATATTTATTTACATAAGAGGAGTAAATAGTAAAAGCGTATCAATATATTTTTTATCGTAAACACCTATGCGTGTTGTTCTATCCCAAGTACTGTAATTCATTAATACTCTTTCATCTTCTACAACTATACTTAAACAATATTCAATTGGTTCTCCTTCAAATTTAAACGGTGCTGAATAACGCAATAAATTCATATTAGAATCAAATACTGTTATTATATGATAATAATGTCTAGGTGATTCATAGGAAACAATATGATTTACAAACCATATTTCAGTTTCACAAATATCAATTGTAATATTACCATTATTATTCTCTCCGATTTTTTTGTTATAATTATATCCACAACTGGAACCTCTTACTCGAGAGAATAACTTTGGCATAGACTTAGTTTCAAGTATATTTAATACATTATTGTCTAATTTACCAATCCTTAAAGGATACCACTCATAAATAATATGTAATTCATTATTATAGTCAACAAATACCCAATTTTTTTCACAACTACTATTATTAAAATGTTGTGTTAATTCATTACCATTCAATTTACCATTATCTATATCATATAATCCTGAAGCTATTCCTATTTTATTATTCGAGTGATAACCTGTTCCGATAAATAATAAATCATCTTTATTATGGTAAATTTTTATATCTTCAATTCCAATATATAATCTACCATCGTACTTCGTATCAAACCATTTCTCTTCCATAACTTTAAAATTTTTATCAAATTCAACAAATTTATTAACTGATATTATATGATTATCACAATTTTTATAACAACCATTAGATTCAATATAATAATTGACATATCTTATATTACACAAATAACCATCTTCATTAGGATTTGTAATTAAACAACTGGAAGAAGAATTGAATTTTGTATTTTCTCCATTAATAATTAAATTAGTTGAATGATCTATATTATATACGGATTGTTTTTGTAAAATATGTTTATAAAATTTCATATTGGATAATAGATTACAAATTTCTGACCCATTAGATTTATTAAATACTGATATAACTTGACTATCAATATTTTTTATACCACAATAAGCCGCAAATATGGTATACTCATAATCTATTAGATATGTATACACATCATTGTGTAAAAATAAATACCCGTCTCTATTATGATTTTTACTCAGTATATCATTCGCTATATTATAAAAAATCATACATAATTTATGTTTAGAATTATATCTATAATGTTTAATTATTTCATATATAGCTTCTAGACGATTTGGATAATAATCATAACCTTCTAACCAGTATTGTAACGCATCAGCAAACTTGTTTAAACTATGATAGCATTTACCAATTCTATAGTAACTATACCATACTTCTTCTTGCCATCCTCCAAATTCAATGCGTTTTTTATACGCAGGAATTGCTTCTTCATATTTTCCAGCATCATGATAACTATTCGCTAAGTAAAAATGATAGCGCGCAGCATTTTGCGGTTCATCTTGAATACCTTGTAAAAGTAACCGAATATCTCTTTCAAATTTATCACTTTTACAACCTCCGTCACCAATGTCACGAATAAATATATCATTTTTACCGAGACTAAGTTTGGTTTCATTTTGTGGTGTGTCAATATATTCATGTGTAACACCGACATATTTATATAAACCATTATTTCTAATAATTCTTAAATTTTGATAATAAAACGAGTCACTACCCTGAAGAATATTAAAGCTATCTGCTAACTTTAAATTCATCTTATTAAAATTTTTTATTTCAAGTGTCATATCAGCATCAAGTAATAATACATAATGAGATAATCCAACACATGCTTGTAACGCAACATTTCTATTATGACAAAAATTTTTAAACGGCTCTTGTACGATTTTCCCTGGTATACCTTTTTCTCTAAAATAATCTTGTATTATTTGAATAGTATTATCCGTTGAACCTGTATCACAAATACAGTAACAATCAATAATAGATATCACCGAATCAAACAATCTTGTAATGATTTTACTTTCATTTTTAACAATCATGTTTAAGCAGAGAGTAGGTGGTTTTTCTATAAGCTCCATTTTATTTTAATAGCAAGAAGTATTTAAATTAAAATATATGAAATATTATAAAAATATATTATATAATTATAATATGGCTTTCACAAGATTTAAATATGATAATTGTAGAACAAAAAAATCATTACAACAATCTACAGACCCAGGTAGATGGATATTAAATGTTCCAGGTAATGGAGATAAACCTTGTTATATGGAGGATCCACAAATTATTCCGCAAAAATGGGGTGCGAACTTGAGAACAAATGTAATAAATTTAGAAAGTGATTTAAGAGGTGTAAACAGACATTTAAGTAGGGATTGTTTAGGAAAAGATGAGTATCAAAAATACAACGTGCCAAATGAAGCTATTCAATATCCTACTTGTTCGGCATTAACAACGGAACAATCCAGAGCTACTAATCCAGCATGGTGGTATAGAGATTTAGCACAAACAGATACGTCATATCCTTTTTTAAATCCACAAGTAAATGTTGCGATTCCTTTTCAAAACAATTTGAGTACAAGAATTTTAGAAAAAGATTACTTCACACCAAAGAGGGATTGTGTTTTAGATGAGACAAAAAATATGTTGCCAAGCAGTTATAGTCTGATTAGAGGTGGTTATGTTGGTACATATATGGAAACGAACTCGGATGAAAATATAAGACAAATTTAAAATTATGTATTTTCTATCTTTTTAGATTATTATATATGAATTAAAATATAATACTCTATATATATAAATATGGAAATAGCTGTCCCATTAATAGCATTAGGTGGTATGTATGTAATATCAAATCAAAAAAATGAAGATTGCACTAAAAAAGAAATAAGAAAGTCAGCTCAAGAAAATTATGTGAATATGGGAACTAGAACAAATTTAGCCAGAAAACAAAGCGAAATTCATGGTAATTATTTACCAAACACAAATATTCCCCCACAAAATTATCCTGTCTCAAATATAAATCAATTAGTCGATACAGTTGAAAATTATCCAAATCCAAACACGGCAACAGATAAATATTTTAATCAAAATTTATATCAACAAAAAGAGAGACAAGGTATAGCAGTCGGACAGAACCCACAGCAAATATATTCTCTCACTGGCAATTATTTAGATTCCAATCAGTTTAAACATAACAACATGATTCCTTTTAATGGTGGTAAAGTTAAAGGTAGAGCATATGACATTAATATTGCTGAAACTGTTTTAGATAATATGATGGGGTCTGGTTCTCAGACAATAAAGAAAATAGAACAAGCACCATTATTTAAACCAGAGGAAAATATGCAGTGGGCGTACGGTATGCCAAACCAGAGTGATTTTTATCAGTCACGCGTGAATCCAGGAATGAAAAATAATAATGTTAAACCATTTGACACCATTATGGTGGGTCCTGGTTTAGACAAAGGTTATAGTATAAATGGTTCGAATGGTTACAATTCGGGTATGGAAGCTAGAGACAAATGGTTACCAAAAACAGTGGATGAACTAAGAGTCGACACAAACCCTAAATTGGAATATCAATTATTAGGCCATGAAGGTCCAGCGGATTCGTTCATAAAAACAGCCGCAACAACTCAGATGTTAGGTCGTGTCGAAAAACAAAGACCAGACACATTTTTTATCAATACTCAAGACCGATGGCTAACAACTACTGGTGCGTCTAAAGGTGAAACTTTACGACCAATTCAAGAGATGGGTATCGTAAGAAGAAATGATATTCCAGTTGATTATATGGGTCCAGCCGGCGCAATAGATGTAAAAGCTACAACCGCCCCTCAGAATTATGAACCGTCTAAACGTCACGAAGTATTGGCAGGAGGTGTGAACCATTCTACAGCAGTAGGTAGAGGAGGCCATATGGATAAAGAGGCATGTTTACGTAGTCACACTAATTATGAAAATCATCGTTCAACTATTAAACAACCAGACACAATGAGAAGCGGTTTTGGTGGCGCGATTGGTGCTGTAATCGCTCCTTTAATGGATATTTTAAGACCAACTAGAAAAGATGAAACGATTAATAGTGTGAGAGTTTATGGTGAAGGTGCGAGTTCTGTTTCTAAGGGTCCAGTATATAATCCTCAAGATACTACGCCAACAACTGTGAAAGAAACAACCCTTTACGCACCCACATTTAATATTAATAATCAAAAAGATGGTATTTATGTTAACAACTATACAGCTCCAGATCTAACACAAAGAGACACTACAAGTTGTGAATATTATACTGCTGCTGGAGGGTATGCTACTGGTTATGGTGATATGAATTATGATGCCGCATATAGACAACATAATAATGATATAAAATCACAAACAATAATGAATAGACCAAATCCAGGAGGAACACAAATATTTAATCAACAAATGAATATTCACTGCAGAGACGATTGTGATAGATTTTCTGGAAGAGTAAATCCAGCTTATTCAAAATTAACATCACTTCCACCAAGCATAAAAACGTATGGAGCTATAAATGTTCCACAACACAATAATCAATCCATTGAATGTGATCGAATGGATGGTAATATTTTAAGTGCTTTTAAATCAAATCCTTATACTCATTCATTAACTAGTTCTGTGTAAAATTTATTTTTTAATTTTATTTTTTAATTTTATTTTTTAATTTTATTTTATATTTCTCTATAATTATTTATCGGTTATAGAGAAATATCATAAATATCATAAATATCATTGCTAATAAAATTCATTTGTTGTTGCTAATAAAAGTAAATAAATTAATACGTTATATTTGTATATAAAAACACGTTGTAAATTATAGTAACTCAATGTCATTATATATTCATCAAAATATAAAAGAAAAGTTAGATTATTTTCACGAAATCCATAAGATACCTAATATAATATTTCATGGACCAAGTGGTAGTGGAAAACGATCTATTGTCAATGAATTCATCCATAAAATTTATGATAATGATAGAGATAGAATAAAATCATTTGTTATGTACGTTAATTGTTCGCATGGCAAAGGCATTAAATTCATAAGAGAAGAGCTTAAATTTTTCGCAAAAACACATATAAACTGCAATGGAGGCAATAACTTTAAAAGCATCATATTATTAAATGCGGATAAGTTAACAATGGACGCTCAATCTGCTCTGCGTAGATGTATTGAATTATTTAGCCATAATACCCGTTTTTTTATTGTTGCTGAAGATAAATACAGTTTAATGAAACCAATTATATCTCGATTTTGTGAAATTTATGTACCTGAACCAGTGGTTAACAGCCAAACTGTAAACTTATATAAATATAACTTGAACGAAGTATTCAATATGAAAGATATAAAATCACAAAAATATTATGCCTTATCAAAAGAATTAATTAAAATCAACAACAAAATAACCATACATGATTTAATGATTTTATGTACAAGGTTTTATGAGAAAGGATATAGTGGGTTAGATATTTTAACACTATTAGAGAATCCAAAATTCCTTGAAAATTTAATTTCAATTGAAAAGCGTTATGAATTATTAGTTTGTTTTAATCGAGTAAGGAGGGAATTTAGGAGTGAAAAATTATTAATTTTATTTATATTGAATTTTATATTTTTAAGTTCAGAATTATGTTTAGAAAATATAAGTTTTATGTAAATGGATGACTTTAATGTTAGCGCGCTTCATGAGTCTAAAAATGAATGGGGAGCTAGGTTAGTTACAATATTAACTCCTTTAATCATCGATGGATATAAATCCATTCTTGAGGAATCGATCAAATTATGTAAGGACAATAACGAAATGGATAAATATTTAATGACATTTCAAAATTTAATATCTCGAATACCCAAATGGAATCAACAAATAGTTGAAAATGAAAGAAAGAGAATTTGCGAAAAATCTGGCTGTAATTATTTAGAAGATTT
>Ga0194129_10007035_pt1 | contig 13544 bp, 13 predicted proteins | sample TA2KigCa35mmetaG_FD_150862 | JGI IMG/M metagenome (GOLD analysis project Ga0194129, IMG submission 150862) | Freshwater microbial communities from Lake Tanganyika, Tanzania - TA2015038 Kigoma Deep Cast 35m | ecosystem: Environmental > Aquatic > Freshwater > Lake | place: Tanzania: Lake... | reverse complement strand
CGCTATTATTATCATCGCTATTATTATCATCGCTATTATTATCATCGCTATTATTATCATCATCGCTATTATTATCATCGCTATTATTATCATCGCTATTATTATCATCGCTATTATTATTATTATCAATCTTATAAATTTCGGGCATAACTATATGATGTGCTTCATCAACTATAATATAATCAAAATCTTTAATATTTTTATCGATAACTTTAACAGAATTATAAACACATATTGTGATGTTTTTATCTCCGTCATAATTGCTAGATTTGTCTCCTATTTTTTGAATATATTTTTTATATTGTGATTTATGTTTGATAATTTCGATTTCTATTTGTTCTAATAATATAATTCTTGGTACTAATATTAAATATTTAAATTTATTTGGTTTTAATGAATTTGCTATAATAAAATTCTTACCTGTTCCTGTAGGTAAATTTATTATAAGATTTTGTCTCATATCTTTTATTAATTGTATTGCTTCTTTTTGGTAATCTCTAACAACCAAATTTTCTCTTGGTGTTTTTATTATTAGTGGAGTTTTAATTAGATTTTCACAATATTTAATAATTTTTTGTTTATCATATGTTTTATCTATAAATATATTTTTCTTATAATTAAAATTATTAGACAATATTGAATCTATATTTCTTGTTATAATCATTTTTTTCCATTTTATTATTAATTCATTATTATCGTTTGTTGATATATTACTACCAAAAAATGTTGAACACTCAGTCCACGATAAAGATTTAACACGAAGTTTACATTGAACAATAGTATCTATTAAATTACAACAATCTATACCTGTATCATTTTTAGAAAGATTATTTTGTTCTTTAAATTCAGGATCAATATCAGAATATTCATAAAATGATTGATTAAATTCTTCAGATAATTTGATGCATGAATAATATTCAAATATCTTTGCCAAATCAAAATTATCTAAATTATCGCTAGATTTTTTAGATTTTATTAAATCTTTATATCTATTATAAATGTGTGTGTTGTATCTTCTTATTAAATTATCCATATATTATATTAATATTTATTATGTTAAAACAATATTTATAAAAATTTTGTTCAATTTTTATAAATGATCCATTATATATCAAATATTTTAAATCACTAACAAAACCAATGGAATAAAAACAGCTAACCAACACCATATAGTTCCAACAGCTTTATTTGATTTATATTTATATAAAGAATAAATATATGTACCCAATAATAAAAATGCAACAATATAATTATATGGTCTTTCTAATCCAATCAATGAAAATAATATCAAAATAGATACAAATAATATATAAAAAGAAACATAATGTTTTTTATGATTCCATTTCCATTCTAAATGATAATTTGCTTCTGGTGTTGATTCAGTGCATTCTAATGAATAAGCATTATAACTATAACCACCCAATCCAATTAAATAAACTGATATTAATATATTTAATAATTTTTTTTGTTCTTTTGTTAAATTTTTATTGAAATATCTTATCGCAATAAAATAAATTACTGGTTCTAAATGATGTATTAAAGAACCAATATTGCTAATTTGTATATTATAATCATCACATTTATTATTGCTTCATATTAGATATTCTATTAATTGCATTTGTGATACCGAAAAAAATGTCCCTGCTATTTTAAGTGATGGATTTTTCTTTTTCAATAATAATATACTTGCGACGGTATTAATTTCTAATCATTTTTGATTAGAATTACTAGCATAAAAAATAAATTTTGTAAATTTATTTTTTTCGGTACCGATTGAATAGGTTACAATAGATGTAGTTTTATCATAACATCCTCCTATCTGATTCATATATTAGTACAATAATATAAAATAATAATACACATAATAAAGATAATAAAAATTGAAAATAATAATCTTAATAATTTATTATTATTATATAATAAATAAAAATGATTAAACAATATATTGATTATATGTTTATGTTTATTATTATATCTATGTATACTTTTTTAGTTGCTTATATTGCAGATAAAGAATTTTCTGATTCATATACATTATTAGATATTATATATATAATTATTTTAAGTATTTTATGTACTTTTAGTATATTAATAATGCAAAATATATAATATATATATATTTTAACTTTTTTTTAGTACAAAATTATTACTAAGTTAACAAAATAATAGTTAACAAAATAATAAAAAATAATTAAATAATATTTATTTAATTATTATCCTTTATCCGACGGCTAAAAATATAAAAGTTAAAGGTAAAAATATAAAAATTCATTTTTATATTTTTAGCGTAAGAATTTGTCTTCAACAAATTCTTTCGGAGTCTTAACTGCCTAGGTGTTTAAACACCTATTAGGCTGTTAAGGGATAATTTAGCAAGCATAGACGAATACTGAGCCGAATTTTTGGGCAAGATCAGTTACACATACACTGTCTGGGGCACTTGGTGCATTACGAGCAATGAGTGTGATTGGTCTGTTAGATTTAATTTCATTACCATCTTGATACATATAGTTGGCAAGAAGTGGGTTGTAGTAGAAGTTTTCATTGATATTTCTGCCAGCATTTTTGTCTGGGATGACAATAGCTGATGAACCACCAACAACATTTTCGGCAATTGGAGGTCTGTAGACTGTTACGACTGAACGTAAGCTGAGGAGAGTATTGCCAACTTTTTGGTCATATTTAAAATCAACAGGTGTATCGTTAATGGCAGTTTGACCAACGTTCCATGATTGGTATGGAGTTGAAGTGTATGCAACACGGAAATCAAGACGAGCTACATTGATAGCTTGATAACGTCTGTTTACGTAGAAGAATAATAAGTTTTGTGTGTACATAACTGAACGGTATTTAGGAACGAGAGTTTTGTGTTCAATGAAGAAATCAGTTTGGGCAAGAGCACGTTCGAGACTAATATTGTTAGGAGCTTGTTGCATAAACATAGTTGGTAAACGAACATTTACAACTGGAATATTGAGGAATGTTGTGCGTTGGAGAGCATTATAATTAGAATAACCAAGGACTGCACGTGGAGAAAGAGTTGTAATTTGAGCAAATGTTGGACGAAGAGAGAATACTGCAAGAAGTTTGCGAAGTACAGTACCTTCATCTTGAATGTGGTACATATCAGGAGCATCAAAATATGACCAGTCATATGTGCTTAATACGCGGAGGAGACCAGTGATACCATCATCGGCTTCATAACCAGCAAGGGAAAAGAGTCTGCCTTGACGAAGGTTAAGAACGTTTTTCCATAATTCAATTTGAATACGGAAACGTTTGTGCATATTTGTAATTGGTGTATCATCACTGAAATAAGCTAAACTGTTTGGATCATTTACAATGTCAATTGTAAGATGCCATTCAGATTCCATTTCACCCATAATAGTATTATCCCATAATGGAATATGACGATTGGTGTATGGGGTGGCACGTTGAATAACTACACGACCCATATTTGTGCATAACATACGACGTTCAATTGCTGCAATTTTGGGAAGGAAAAGAGCAACAACAACTGGATGAATATGTACAGAGAGGTTAGCACGATTTTTGTCATATTCAGCAGTTACTGCTTCAATTGCACAATCACGATATAAAGCAAGTTGATTTTTAATATCAGTGTGAAGGATTCTAGATGATTCAAATAATGAAACAATTTCATTAAGTGGTTTATGATCTTTAGCTTGAAGATTTAATACTTCACCAGCAGTGGATTGAATACCCATAAATTTAGACATTTCACTGTAGCGAAGTTGGTTAAGAAGAGTAAAGTTGCTACCCGCATCACCACGAAGAGCCATAGAAACGACTGCATCACGTTCAGCAGCTGTTAATTCGTGTTTGTCGGCATATTTCATTGCTTTTTTGATAATTGATGGAACATCATGAAGACCATAATGTTGATCAATTTTGTCAATGAATTTGCGGGCATATTTTTTAACACGTTCTCTTGCTTCAGTAAGTTTATTGATTGTGTTTTCTACTTTGTCTTCATCCATTTTTTTGTGGCGAAGCATAGAACGAACTTGCTCAATTGGGATTTCATGTTTTAAATAGAAATCAAAGTTGTTTTCTTCTTGAGATGAATTCCGTGAACGACTATCCATTATATATTATATATTATATAATTTTTTTTTGTTTTATATTTTAAAAAAATTATATTTTTATATTATTTAAATAAAATTTAAATTATTATTTCGGTTTTTTTGTTTTTTTATTTTTTTTATATTTTTTAATTTCTTTTGCTTTTATATTAATTGTATTACATTCTGATAATATCTTCTTTTTTAATTTAGTTGTTATATTATATTTTATTCCATTTATTTTATCTATTTTCAAAACTGATTCAAGTATTTGAATTGAACAATTATAACCATCTAAATAATCATTACACATCGATAATTTATTTGAATATATTAGTCCTCTTATAATTTTATTTAAGTATAAATAGTCATTTATTTCCATATTTTTAAATATTTTATTAGATTGTGATATATTTTTTGTAAAATTAATGAATCGAATAGATGTTTTATTAAGATCACATGGATATGAAAATTTAGTTGCAAAATTATTATAATTTTGTTTTTTAGGATTTAATTTATTAGTAAGAACATATGAAGGATAAACACATTGAAAAAATGATTGTATGTCTCGTATATCATAAATATTATTATCATAAATATAGTTTTCTATGATATCGCCATATGCAATCATTTTAGATATTTTATTTATATCATTAATATTATTATTTTTAAGATAATCAATATAATGTTGTTGTATCATTAACGGCATTACAGTTTTTTCCATTTCAAATAATCGGATAATATTATTTATATTATCATAACCAAAAAAGAATTTTTGTGTACCATCATATATATGATAATCAATATCTTTCATTTTAAAAGACTTACTAAATTCATCAAATGTTTCTAATGTAAAAAGTTTAGTCCCATAAATATTTTTTATAGATTGTAACATTGTTATTAAGCCTCTGATATCATTTTGTGCATATTCTATAATTTTTGATAATACTTTTTCATCGCTCAGTCTAATATTTTCTTCCATACATATTTTACATAATATATTTTCTAATATTTCTTTAGATGGTATTGGTAATTTAATTTCATATGATATTTTTTTAATTAAATATAATAATTTATTATGTTTATTATTTGATATTAATATTATAGGAAAAATCCATTTAGTTTCATTATATTTTATTAGATTAATTATTAATTCTTTTTCATTATTAGAAGTTAATGTTTCAATATTATCAATTACTAATATTTTTTTATTGTCAACTATATTATTTAATCTATTAGATATACTTTTATTAAATATTGTTTTTTCTATTATTTCATCCACATTTTTAAAATTAGATATTTTATTATAATTTAACTGATATATTTTATATTGAAGAGAATTTAAAACTGATATTACAGTTGAAGTCTTACCAGAACCATATGTTCCAGTTATTAACAAACAACTTTTATTCGGATCATTTATTATTTTATCATTTATAATAATCTCATCATCACCTACATCATTATTTTCATTTTCACTAGAATTTACATCTATTGCATCATTTTTATTATCATTTTCAGTATTTTCAGTATTTTCAGTATTTTCATCAATTACTATTTTTTTAGTACGTGATTTTTTTCCATTGTAATTTGCAATAAATGTTTTTTTATTTTTATCATATTCATTTAACCACTTTTTAATTTTAAATATTGTATTTGATTCAATATCTAATGATTCAATATTTTGCGGCATATATTTCGATTTCCAATATAAATCATCCTTTTCGTTTTTATATAACTCCATTTTATTAATACTTATTAATAAAATCAAATATTTAATTAGATTTTATTTTTCAATATTTTTTATTATTATTTAGTTAAAATTTAATCAAAAATTAGTAAAAAATAGATCTTTCGCATTCAATATCATTTATTTCAGATTCACAATCTGAATGATTATCTAAATTATTATTACAAAATAATAAATCATTAAGAACATTATTTAATGTATTAATATTATCATTATCATTATCATTATCATAATTATTATCATTATCATAATTATTATCATTATCATAATTATTGTCATTATCATAATTATTATCATTATCATAATTATTATCATTTATCATTTCTAATAAACTATCTAATAAATGATTTTGTTTAAATTCGTATTTTATTTTATTATCTTTTTTATCACAATTATTAACATTATTTTTATCATTATTATCATTATTATCGGTATTATCATTATCATTATCATCGTTATCATTATCATCGTTATCATTATTATTTTTATCATCTGTATTAGAATTTTGATTATTATTAAATTTATGATTAAAATTTATATTTTGTTGTCCAAATTTATTTATAAAGTTTTTTGTATTACTACTCAATGAATAATATATTTTATTATATACTGGTTTTAAATTTCTTTTTGATAAATGTACTTTATTACAATTGCTGAGATTACAATTATTATAATTTAAATCATCATAACAAATATGATATTTTTTTAAGCATGAACCAAATTTACAATTATAACCACCTGTACATTTTTTTAAAATACAGTTATTACAAATTTTTGTATAATTATTTAATTCTTTCATCAAAATTCTATTAAGATATGAATTTAAATCTATATGTGATAAATCATCATTCGAATCTATTAAATCTATTGTTTTTTTTCTAATAGGTTCAATATTTTGTTCTTCTAAACTATGGGCATATAAACATTTATGTCCATATACACATTTTCCGTTTAAAATATAATTATTACATAATATTTTTTTTTGATTATATCTTTTTATTTTATTATTAAATTTATTTTGTCTATTTTTATTTATATAATTATTGTCTGCGAAATTATTATTCATATTACGATATACATAATTTCTATTTAAGTTATTAAATTTATTTTCTTTATAATAATATTTATTATTATCTTCAGATTTATCATCTTCAGTTTTATCATCCTCAATGTTATCATCTTCAATATTATCATCTTCAATATTATCATCAATAAGATTATTTAATACATAATATTTATTATTATACATATATGTAATTACTTATATAAAAATATAATTTTTATTTATCGCAAAATTTTAAATTATATTATAATATATGAGTTATGAAGATAATAAAAATAAATATGATAAAAATTGTGATATACATTTTATAACTAAATATAATGAATTATATAATGTATTTTTTTATAATGATGAAAATAGTCAAAAATTTTTAGTTTTAGAAAATTTACAAAAAAAATATATGTGGTGTAATTATAAATTATTATGTAGTTATGATAAAAATAATAATTTTATAAAATTAGCAAATAATATGATAATAATTGAATCATCAATTATAGATAATAATATAAAAATTAATGTTGATAAAATAAAAAATGATAAGGATATCGATAAACAAATAATGGAACAAATATTTGATTTTGATTATATTGGATTTATAAAAAAAACAAAAGAAAATATAACATATTATTATTTAATAAATAAAATTATCCGTATATAATATAATTATGAATACTATTATTCGAAATAATAAAGAATTATATTTTATATGTAGTTGGGTAGATAAAAATGACAATTCTAAAGATAGTAAAGGAAATAAATTTCCAGTACCAGTTGTAGGTAATAAATGGTTATATTATGATGAATTTGTAAAAAAAATAAAATTAGTTGAATCTCTTATAAAAAAAGAGAAATTTTTATTATTTGAAAATAAAAAAAAGTGTTTTCTTTGTAATGAAACATATTCTACTGGTACATTTAAATTAAATAAATATATTTGGGAAGATATATTATCACATTATATTGAAAAACATTATATAAAACCACCAGAAGAATTTATTGATTTTATATTTTTTTCAAAATATAATTCTACATTAAAATTAGAATCAAGAGTAATAACTGAACCTGATAATAAAAAATATATAAAAATTAATAGAAACCAATTATTAATATTAGATGCATTATTAGAACACGGTGGTTACAGTAAAAAATATGCTGATCTTAAGGGAAAAAATATATTTAGATATTCTGAACATTCTGGATTATTTGATATAAATTCTAATAAATTACAAAAAATAGTAGTACTTGGAAATACAAATAGAGTCGATAAAGGTGATAATGAAATATTTATGCCAAATAATATACATGATATGTATGAATATGAATATATTTTTCATACACATCCTCCAACTCCCAAACCAGGTGGTAGAGTAGATGTTGGTATATTATATGAATTACCTAGTATCGGTGATGTATTACATTTTATTGAACATTTTAACGAAGGACGTATATCTGGTTCTGTTATTATAACAAGTGAAGGATTATATAATATCAGAAGTAAAAATTTAAATCAAGATAAAATTATTATTGATGAAGATAAATTATTTTTTGATTATAATAATATGAGTCGTAAAATACAAAATGCTGGAATTAAAAAATATGGCGAAGATTTTACAAAAGAAATATTCTTTAAAAAAATTGCTCAAGATATTAGTTTAATTGGAAAGATTAATGATGTTACAGAAAAATACAAAATAACAATTGATTTTATTCCTAGAGTTTTTGATAATAAAGAAAACTGGATAATTGATTCAGTTTATCTACCAGTTTACAGATAACTTATTATTTAGTTTATTTAATTATTATTTAGTTTATTTAATTATTATTTAGTTTATTTAATTATTATTTAGTTTATTTAATTATTATTTAGTTTACTTAATTATTATTTAGTTTACTTATATTTTAGTTAATTATACAATACTTTTTAATGATTTATCTATTTGTGTAATAAGTTTATTATTTCCACCAATAATATATGCAATATAATTTACAATATTAATAATTTTTTTTAATAAATTAAGTAAATTCTTCTTATCTTCTTTTTTAATTTTATCACAAACAGTTATAAAATGTATTATTTTTGGTAAAACTATTGTTTTAAAATCTATAATCTCATTATGATATAGTATTATAAACTTTTCAGCTAATATTATTTGATTTAACATATTTATAAATTGATTACTATCAGATTCTCGTATATTTTGCGCAATATTGCAAACATTTAATGGGGCATCTTTATTAACATACAAACAATCAAATTCGCTTTCTGTAATATTTTTAAAGTTTTTAATAACATTTCTTATTTTATCACGTGTATTTTCATTTAATACAAACGAAACTGATGTTGCGTCTTTATTTTTTTCTTGAAATTCTTTAGTATATATGGCAAGTTCATTAAGAGACTTTTGAATTGTATTTGCTTTATCATTTAAACATTTTTTATGCAAATTAAAAAGATTTGGTTCAACTGTTAATTTATCATCAATAAATATTTCTTCTAAGGGTGAACGATGTCTCATTGGTTGCATTGAAACATCTTGTGATGAACCAAATTCTTTAGATGGTAATAATAATGATGTATCAATGTTTTCAGAACTTTCTAAAAATAAATTAGTATTTATAAGGTCATTTTTTAATTTAATACCATCAATCTCGGGATATCTATCAATAGTTTTTAATATATTATTACTGGAATCGCGAATATTTATTTTAGAACTATTTAAATCTGTATCAGATATTATTTTTTCCAAAATTATATTGGTTTTTGGTTTAATAATATATAGTTTATTATCATTTAATGTGTATATTTTAAATTCTAGAGGATCAAGTTGAATTAAAACAACAGTATTAGTAATAAGATTACTAATAGTAGTTATTTGTTTATCTTTTCCCCAATTACTACCACTATGTCCTCCTGTTTCAAAAGACCAAAATTCGACGTCGTCATAATTATATTGTGCTGCTAAATTTCTTTCTAAATTAATTATATTATTATTTTCAATATTTTCTCTTTTTTCTTTACTTTTATATAAAATAATATAAAGCAAAATAATTAAAATTACAATTAATAGTATAGTTTTACTATTTATTGAATTATCATAACTCATTATATTATATAAATATAGTATAAAAAACTTTTTTATAATATAATTATATAAATGGGAGATTTTTTAAAAAATTTAACTGATACACAAGTTGTGTTATTAGTATTAATTATTATCGCTATTATATATATTATTGTAAAACAAAGTGAAAATCTTGAATCTACTAAAAAAGAAACTAAAATTACAAATAAATCTAGTGATAAACAAGATGCAACTGAATTAAAACAAGAAGATATCCCAACCCCTGTTATGTTATATGATAGAAAAACAGGTGTTGTAACTGCTGCATCCGAGTTTGTAGGATTACCCGATGAAATTGAACCAACAACTGGTTCTGAACTTGTATCAAATTATGGCCGTGTTGATAGACTCGATGACGGATATAATGGTGGTATGGGTTTAAATTATAATATGTGCAGTAAATCATGTTGTGCCCCACAATATCCACCACCATTCGCATTAGAAAAAGATGTAATGGTTGACAAAATGAAGGACAAATTTGTTCCAAATAATTATATGTGCAATAATGCATGGAATAACTCTGGTTGTGTATGTATGACCGCTAAACAACGTGATTATATTGAAGGTAGAGGTGGTAACGGGACTAAACCTCCATACGATAATTAAGGAGTGATAGTCGCCTTAAAATTCATTTATGAATTTTAACGGGACTAAACCTCCATACGACAATTAATTGTCGTATTGATGGTTTAGCAGCTATGGATTTTTTTATAAAAAATCCATCGGGACTCTGCCCCTTATGATAATTAAAATTTTTGTGTTTGATATTATATAATAATATTAATTATTATTATATATGCATTATTACGAAAGAAATATAGCTGATATTAAGAATGAATATACAGATTTTCTTATACATATAATATCCCCACTAATTTATGAAGGTATTAAATCAATGTATAAAAAAGCGGTTGATACTGATTTAAAATTTAAAGAATTAAGTAAACAAAATCAAAATATAAATAATCCTGGAATTTTAAAATTATTTCAACATTTTCTGAAAAATATACCAACATTAAATATAAATTTAATTGAATCTGAAATGATTAGAATACGTGATTCAAGTAAACACGCTGACATATTTGATAAATTAATAAAAGCAGTAATTAAAAGTAATATAATATTATTAACATTTAATGCATCGGGAAAAAAATGTAAGATTGTTAATGAAAAATTTCACGAAAAAATAGATATTAAAATGTTTATTCATAAAATATATATCGAAACTGCCCGACAATTATATAATAATCCCGAACTATTATGGCATGAATATCCTACAATAGAAATTAAACGAAACCAACGTATTTGTATGGATATAATTAATAAAGCTATTAATATAGCTATAAAAGAAATTTTACCATTATCAGATATTATAACTGAATATCTTAAAAATGATTATATAGAAGAAACAGAAGAAACCAGAATTAATAATATAAAAAATATGTTACACCAAAATGCCGAAGATAATATTAATTATTTTGATGAAGAAGATAAAAAAGTATTACTAACCGAACAAAATATACAAAATATAAATAATAATGATATGAATGATAATAATATAATTCAAACAAATATAAATGATATTGAAAATCTTTTAAATGAAGATCATAATAATGTTAAAGAAAACATAACAAGTGTTAATGAAGATGAATTTAAATCTAAATTAAATGCAATTTCGAGAAATTCATTTGATTCCAGAAAATTAAGACCATCTAATGAAATTAAACTACCTAATGAAATAAAGCCAAATGACCCAAACATACCACAAGTATTATCTTCTAAAGAAAAACAAAATCCACAATTAACAGAAATTATAGATGAAAATAATATAAGTATAGTTAAAAACAATATTAATGATAATGAATATATTAATGCATTTTTTAATTAATTTTTATATAATATAATTATATACAATGGAAAATATTTTAAAAAATCCCACTTTTATAGCAGTTGTTGCAGGTGCATTAGCATACAGTTATTTATCATGGAAAAAAAGAGAAAATAATAAAAAGAGAAAAAATAAAAATAAAAAGATAATAAAAAATAATGATGATGTTTTATATTCATTTGTCATTGCTGTTATTGTATGGTTTTTAATGTATGGATATTTAAATTATAAACAAACACCACAAAATAATCAACAAAATAATATGAATCAAAATTTACAAAATTTCCAAATGCCACAAAATATTAACTTAAATAATCATTTACCTACATATAAATTAGTAAAAGAATTAAGTGAATCTCCAAAATCGTTTACTTTAATGCAAAATGGTTCTGGATTAGTAATGCCAATGAGTAATAATCCAATGCCAGAAGTATTTATTGATAATTTTTAATTTTATTTTCTCATCATATAATATATAAAATATTATATGGGTGTAATGGATATACAAATGGGAGCTGATTCACTACCAGTTCGACAATTTAAATTAGCAGATATGGTTGAAAATCCATCAATTGTTATGATTGCAAAACGTGGTTCCGGTAAAAGTTGGGTAACAAAAGCAATCATGATGCATTTTTATAAAATTCCTTGTGGAATAGTAATTGCACCAACCGATAGAATGAATTCATTTTATAATGATTTTTTTCCAGATACATTTATACATTATCAATATAAAAGTTCTATTATCACTAAAATTTTATATAGACAAACACAAATGATTGATAAACAACAAGCAAAAAAGAAAATTGGAAAAAATATTGATGTTAGAACATTTATTATTATGGATGATTGTTTAGGTGATAAAAAATCATGGGTTAGAGATGCACCTATATTAGAATTACTTTTTAATGGAAGACATTATCAAATTATGTATATATTAACTATGCAATTTCCTTTAGGTATCACGCCGGAATTACGTAGTAATTTTGATTATATTTTTCTTCTTAAAGAAGACTTTATATCAAATCAAAAAAAATTATTTGATCATTATGCTGGTATGTTTCCAAATTTTAATACATTTAGACAAGTATTTAGTGAATTAACTGCTGATTTTGGTTGTATGGTTATTGATAATCGTAGAAAAGCATCAAATCCGTTAGAACGTTTATTTTGGTATAAAGCACCTAATTTAGAAGGACATACTAAAATTATAGGAGGAAAACAATTTAGAAAATTTCATGAATATAATTATGTAAAAGATTGGCGTAAAAAGAAAAATAATTATGATTTTGTTCAATGGTCAAACGATGTTCGCCAAAATAAAGGTGTTATAAATGTTAAAAAAGAAGAAGTAGATGAAAATGGAAATGTTATTGATAAAAAAAAACAAGCAACACAAAATTATATGAAATCACATCATATACAAAATAATAATTATAATGGTTATGGTGGTGGATATGGTGGTTATGGTGGTAATACTACTACATTTAAATTTTAATCTAAATTTGGAAAATGAAATATTTATTGACGGATTTTTAATCAGAAAAATCCCCTTGAAGAAATATCTTATATTTATTGACGGATTTTTAATCAGAAAAATCCCCTTGAAGAAATATCTTATATTTATTGACGGATT
>Ga0194129_10007025_pt1 | contig 13557 bp, 17 predicted proteins | sample TA2KigCa35mmetaG_FD_150862 | JGI IMG/M metagenome (GOLD analysis project Ga0194129, IMG submission 150862) | Freshwater microbial communities from Lake Tanganyika, Tanzania - TA2015038 Kigoma Deep Cast 35m | ecosystem: Environmental > Aquatic > Freshwater > Lake | place: Tanzania: Lake... | reverse complement strand
CGCAGGGCGTCAAAGGGGTCGGCTGCCATCAGCAGGGGGTGGGGTGAGAGTGCTTGCAGTCTGGCGCCATCTTCGCCGGGCAGGACGAGCGGTCAGGGGGCGGGGGCCTCCACGGCGGGAGAGGCCACGGTGGGCGGACAGAAGCGATGGCTGCCCAGCCACCAGCCGGCGGCGACGGCAACCACCAGCAGACCGGTGAAGGGAAGCAAGGCCGAGCGGGTGGAGGGCAGGGCGAGCCATTCCAGCCAGCCCCGCAGCCAGCGTTCCCGATCGAAGCGGCGGCGATCGCGCGACACCCGCTGCTCGCGGCGCTGCAGGGCCCGCTCCACCCAGCGCTCAAAGGCTTTCTTCTTTGTCACGGCCATCTTGCGCTCCACTTCCAGGAGCTGGCCGGGGGTGAGCTCGGGGTTGAAGGTGGTGATCAGCTCCAGGCTCTTGATGAACATCTCGACGGAGCCGTCGCGAATCTGGAGCTCCTCGGGATCGAGATTGTCCCAATCGAGTTCGGGATAGAAGCGCCGACGGTTGGCGAGGATCTGTTCCTCCGGGAGCTGGCCGGGTTCCCGCAACCAGCGGTCGGTGTTGGCGTCAAAGCGGCGCCAGTAGAGGAAGGGGTTCAGGTAGACGGTCTTCCCCTGGAACTGGATCGTGTCGCGCTGGAGGCGACGCTGAAGCTGCTGGGGGTCCTGTGCGCCTGCAACAAGGGGAGTCACGGTGCTGCGGGCCTGATCGAGGTGCCCGATGGTATCGAGGCCAGGGGACGCTGACCAGCCCCGCGCCGCGCCTCACTCCCACTCGATCGTGCCCGGAGGCTTGCTGGTGATGTCCAGCACCACGCGATTGACCCCCTTCACCTCGTTGACGATCCGGTTGGACATCCGCTCCAGCAGGTCGTAGGGAAGGCGCGACCAATCGGCCGTCATGCCATCTTCCGAGGAGACGAACCGCAGCACCACCGGAAAGGCATAGGTGCGCTTGTCGCCCATCACGCCGACGCTGCGCACGGGCAGGAGGACGGCGAAGGCCTGCCAGATGGCGTCATACAAGCCGGCGTCGCGCACCTCTTCCCGCACGATCAAGTCGGCGTCCCGCAGGATGTTGAGCTTGTCCGCCGTCACCTCGCCGAGGATGCGGATGGCCAAGCCGGGCCCCGGGAAGGGATGGCGGCCCACGATCTCCTGAGGCAGTCCAAGGTTGCGACCTACCTTTCGCACCTCGTCTTTGAAGAGGCGCCGCAGGGGCTCCACCAGCTTGAACTGCAGGTCCTTGGGCAAGCCGCCCACGTTGTGATGGCTTTTGATCTTCACCGCCACCCGCTCCCCGGTCTTGGGATCGATGTTGGTGCCGGCGGATTCGATCACGTCGGGATAGAGCGTGCCCTGGGCCAGGTAGTCAAACGGTCCCAGCCGCTTGCTTTCCTCTTCAAAGACGCGGATGAATTCCGCGCCGATGATCTTGCGTTTCTCCTCCGGATCCGTCACGCCAGCGAGACGGGAAATGAAACGCTCGCGGGCATTGATGTATTCGACCTGAATGTGAAAGCGACGATCGAAGAAATCCACCAGAAACTCCGGCTCACCCTTGCGCATGAAGCCCTGGTCGATGAACATGCAGGTGAGCTGATCGCCAATCGCCCGGTGAAGCAAAAAGGCCAGGGTGGAGGAATCCACCCCGCCGGAGAGGGCCAGCAGCACCCGCTTGTCTCCCACCTGGGCGCGGACGTCCGCGATGGCTTCATCGATGAAGGCATCCGTGGTCCAATCCGGAGCGCAATCGCAGATGTGATAGACGAAATTGCGGATCAGGGCCATGCCATCGGTGGAGTGCACCACCTCCGGATGAAATTGCACGCCATAGAGCCGGCGGCCGTGATGGGCCACCGCCGCGTCGGGCGTGTTTTCCGTGTGGCCCAGACGCACAAACCCCTCGGGGAGCCGCTCCACCGAATCGCCATGGCTCATCCACATCGTCGAACCGCTCTCCACGTTGGTGAGCAGATCGGTGGGATCGTCCACATGGAGGGGCGCCTTGCCGTATTCGGCCCGGCCGGCGGCCACCACCCTGCCGCCCAGTTGCTGCACCATCAGCTGCATGCCGTAGCAGACCCCCAGCACGGGCACGCCAAGCTCCCAAAGGGCGGGATCGCAGACCGGCGCCCCCTCCTCATAGACCGAGCTGGGCCCACCGCCGAGGATCACGCCGCGGGGACCGAGCCGTCGCAACTCCTCCGCGGTGGTGGTGCAGGGGAGCACAAGGGAATAGACCTCGGTTTCGCGCACGCGCCGCGCGATCAGCTCGGAATATTGGGAGCCGAAATCCAGGATCACAATGCCTGGCTTGCGACTGCCGCTAAGGGCCTCCGCCAGAGGACCCACGGGATCCGCCTCCAGGGCCGGGCTCAGGGAGACGGTGGCAGGGGATGGGAATGAACACATGGAAGGAGATGCGCGCCAGGCCAGGCTCCTGGGCCTGAACGGGCCACCGCTCCAACCCTAGGCGTCCCCCCGCGAGGCGCCGCAGAAGGCCGCCAGCAGCTCCGCCCCCAGGGGACCCGCCGCGCAGAGGCGCCGCCCGCGATCAAAGAGGACCGCCCCCACCCGAGGACCGCTGGCGGCGTGGCGCTCCAGGTAGCTCGCTGTCCGGCGCTCGATGGTGGCGGCCAGGCGCTGACGCAGGCGGGCGGCGAGGGGGGGATCCCGGGCCTCGAGGTTCGCAAGGGCCGCCTCCACGGTGGGGGCGTCATGCAAGGCCTGGAGGGCCTCGCCCTGGAGGCCCTCCAGGGCGGCCAGGGCCGTGAGCACCTCGGCGCGACCATCCGCCAGGTGGTGGTGGGTGTGGAAGATCCCCCCCGCCAGCTTGATCAGCTTGCCCTGATAGCCGAAGAGCAGCAGGCGCCGCACCCCCCCCTGGCCGGCCGCGACGAGCACCGGCCCCAGCCAGTTGCCCACCTTCAGGAGACGGTCGGCGGGCAACCCCAGCCGGGGGGCCAGATCGAGACCGTTCTCCCCGATCACGAGGATGAGGTCGCCGTCGAAGTCGGGGGCGGCCAGGCGGATCGCCAGGGCGTCGAGCGTGCGATCGAGCTGGACGGGATCGGCGCTGGCCTGGGCTTCGGCGCGGGTGCCGATCAGGGCCAGGCCCTCCACCACACCGAAGGCGGCGTTGCTGGTGCGCTCCGCCAGCTGGCGCCCCCGCGGCAACACCAATCGCAACCGCAAGCGAAGCCCGGTCGGCACCAGCGGACGAAGATTGGCCGCCAGCAAGGCACGGGCATAGGCCGACGCGCAGATCGCGCCGCTGTCGGCGTGCACCCCCACCCCCGCGCCCGCCTCCAGACGAAGCCAGTCGTCCTCGCCCTCCCCCGACCGCTCCTCCCACCGCGTGAGAGCCCACACCGTCAGGCCGCGGGTGAGATCCAAGCCGTCGCCTGGATCGCAGACGGCTGCCGCCAACGCCCAGCCCTCCCCCAGAGGCGCGGCGGCCCCCACGGGCACGGGGGCGGGGGCGGCGTCATCCCCCTGGAGCAGGTGGAGGGGCCAGGCGGGGCGGGAGGCCTCCCCCCTCAGCACAGCCACGGAGGCCCGGGCCGCCGCAGCCACCCACACCGGCAGCGTGTAGCCACAGGAAGCGGCAGGCATGGGTGCGACGATGGGGAAGTCGTTTTTTATGTTGGGGGATTGCCCCGCGGCACCGATCGCCCCTCTCCGCCCCATGCAGGACAAGCTCACACTGATGATTCCCGGCCCCACTCCCGTGCCGGAGACGGTTCTGCAGGCGCTCGGGCGCCATCCGATCGGCCATCGCAGCGCCGACTTTCAGAAGATCGTCAAGCACACCACCGAGCAGTTGCAGTGGTTGCACCAAACAAAGAACGACGTGCTGGTGATCACCGGCAGTGGCACGGCCGCCATGGAAGCGGGGATCATCAACACGCTCAGCAAGGGCGATCGGGTGCTCTGCGGCAACAACGGCAAGTTCGGCGAACGCTGGGTGAAGGTGGCCAAGGCCTATGGCCTGGAGGTGGAGGAGCTCGCGGCGCCCTGGGGCCAGCCGCTGGATCCGGACGCCTTCCGCGCCGCCCTGGAGGCGGATGGGGAGAAGGCGATCAAGGCCGTGATCCTCACCCACTCGGAAACCTCCACCGGGGTGATCAACGACCTGCAAGCCATCGCCCGCCACGCCACCGCCCACGGCACCGCTTTGACGATCGCCGATTGCGTCACCAGCCTGGGGGCCACCGATGTGCCGATGGATGCCTGGGGCCTCGACGTGATCGGCTCCGGCTCCCAGAAGGGTTACATGATGCCGCCGGGCCTGAGTTTTGTGGCCATGAGCGAGCGGGCCTGGGCCGCCTGCGAGCGCTCTGACCTACCGAAGTTTTATCTGGATCTCGGCAAGTACCGCAAGGCCGCCAAGGGAGACAGCAACCCATTCACCCCGGCCATCAACTTGTATTTCGCCCTCGAGGCGGCCCTGAAGATGATGGAGAAAGAGGGCTTGCCGGCGATCTTCGCCCGCCATGCCCGCCACCAACGGGCCACCACCGCCGCCATGACGGCCATCGGCCTGCCCCTCTACGCCGCAGAGGGCCACGGCAGTCCAGCCATCACCGCCGTGGCTCCAGAGGGGCTGGACGCGGAGGTGCTGCGCAAGGAGGTGAAAAACCGCTTCGACATCCTCCTGGCCGGCGGCCAGGACCACCTCAAGGGCCATGTGTTCCGCATCGGCCACCTCGGCTTCGTCTGCGATCGCGACATCCTGGCGGCGGTGGCCGCGATTGAAGCCACCCTCCAGGCCCTGGGTCTGGCGACAGCGCCCGTGGGGGCTGGCGTGGCGGCGGCGGCGGCGGCGCTGGCGGCCTGAGGCGGCGGGGGCGCGGGGCGGAGGCAAAGATTGTCAGGGTGGGCGAACAGACTCAGCATCCGTTCGTTCCAACTCTGTGGCGCTTTCGCCCACCCCGCCTAAGGTGTCGATGGATACCAAAAACCGATGAAATCGATCCGACCGTTGCTGGCCGTGACCACAGCCATGGTCGCCCTGGCTGTGGGTGGCTGCCAGCAAAATCTCAACGAGCAGAAAGCCAAAACCGAGAAACTGATCTGCGGGCAACTGGCTGAGGCGGGCCAGGCCCTCGAGCGAGTGGCCGCCCTCAAGCCCACCTCCACCGTCGGGGAGGCCAAGGCCGCCGATCAAGCCCTCGCCACGGCCCTCACCAAGCTGGAGGCCTCCCAGGAGAAGCTTGAAAACCTCCGCTTGAAGACCTTCAAGGCCCAACTGCGCACCTTCCGGGGCGAGGTGCAACGGGTGTCGCAGAACAAGGGCATCACCTTGGAGATGGCGGCCAATCTGCTGAAAGCCAAGGCCGCGCCTGTGATCGCCGCCCGTCAGGCCCTGACGGCGGAAGTGGATTGCCCGGAACCCGCCGCCGCGCCGGCGAAGCCCTGATCGGCTTGGGGGCTGTCGCCTGCGGCAGCCTCCTGCTAGCTTCATCAAGCCAATAACTTTTGGAGCTGAGCTAGTCGTCTGGAAATCCTCTCGCTCATGTTCATCGAAGATTGATTGTTTTTGCGGGTGTAATTCAGTGGTAGAATGTCAGCTTCCCAAGCTGAACGTCGCCGGTTCGAGTCCGGTCACCCGCTTTTCGTTCAGGCCTTGAATTTGTTGCGCCTCAAGCGATCATCTCGCTTGGTATTCGTTGACAGCACGCCAGGTCGTGACTGTTGATGACAGGTGATGCCCGCGATTGGCGAAATCTTCTCACAGGGTTTCTCACCGCTGGGTCGTTTCATGGCCTGGCTTGAGCGTCTTTGATCGATCCGAGCCTCCGCCGTGCATTGACCGGTCCAAGACCTGTCACGCGACCTATGATGTGGTCTTGAGCTGACTTGGCCCCCCTGATGGCGCACCGCGTGCTGACCGAGACCGCCGTAAGCATCTCGGAACACAAAAAGAACCCGATGGCCACCGTGGCGGCCGGTGAAGGGATGGCCGTCGCGGTGCTCAACCGCAACGAGCCGGCCTTTTACTGCGTGCCGGCCAGGGCCTACGAAGAACTGATGGATCTGGTGGACGACCTGGAGCTGGGCCGCATGGCCGATGCCCGGCTGACGGACGGCCAGGAGCCGGTGCGGGTCAGCCTTGATGCCCTTTGAGCTGGCCTTTCACCCGGAAGCCCTTCGGGAGTGGCGGAAGCTGACGCCAGGAATCCGAGAGCAGTTCAAGAACAAGTTGGCCGAGCGGCTGCATGAGCCCAGGATCCCCGTGAGCCAATTGCGTGGATCCTTCAACCGCTACAAGATCAAGTTGCGGGCCGCCGGGTTCCGCCTCGTTTACGAGGTGCGGGATCGCGAGCTGCTGGTGCTGGTTGTGGCGGTGGGCAAGCGGGAGCGCAATGCTGTCTATCGCCAAGCCGATCAGCGCTGACAGCAATGGCTGACTCCGTGTCCTCGGAGATGGATCAGCTGCGCCAGGAGAACGCACGCTTGATCGGGCTGCTGGAGGCCCACGGCATCGCCTGGAGATCCGGCAAACCTGCCCCAACGGAACCGGCGCCGGTTGGGAAAGATGACCCAGGGTCAGCCCCTGACAAGGGTCCCGGTTCCACGCAGGAGAAGGTGGCGCTGTTCCGGCACCTGTTCCGCGGTCGCGACGACGTCTACGCCCTGCGCTGGCAGAGCAACAGCAACGGGCGCTCGCGCTACGCACCAGCCTGCGCCAATGCGTGGCGCCCAGGCCTCTGCGAGAAGCAACGGATCTCCTGCCGAGACTGCAACCACCGCGAGCTGCTGCCTCTCAGCGATGCAGCGATCTACGGCCACCTGGCCGGAGACCACACCATCGGCCTCTACCCCCTGCTGGACAACGACCATTGCCACCTGCTGGCCGTCGACTTTGACGAGCAGGACTGGCGTGATGACGTCCGGGCCTTTCTGCGCTCCTGCCGGGAACTGGCGGTGCCGGCGGCGCTGGAGATCTCCCGCTCCGGTGACGGTGCTCACGTGTGGGTGTTCTTTGAGGAGGCCGTATCGGCGCGGGAGGCCCGCCAGCTGGGGGCGGCCCTGATCAGCCACACCTGCAACGCCACGCGTCAGCTGCAGCTGCGCTCCTACGACAGGCTGTTCCCCAACCAGGACACGCTGCCGAAGGGCGGCTTCGGCAACCTGATCGCCCTGCCGCTGCAGAAGGAAGCACGGCAGCGGGGCTGCGGAGCGTGTTTCAGGGGGCCAACAGCCGCTGGTGCGGGGATGACGTGGTCGATGACGCCTTCGCCAAGGCAGAGCAGCGCCTTCTCGCCTCCTGAAGCCGGCCGGTCAGAAACCCGTGACCGCTGGCAGAGCCTGTTGCCCATGACAGGTCGCGCTGAGCGAGCCATCTTTGGGGCGGCTTCGTGGCGAATGGTTCGCCCCACACCGCAACACCACCCCATAAACCTACAGTTCAAGGCCCACGAGGCCAGTGCTTCCATGACCCTGCTTACCCCCCACCAAAATCCAGCAGGCCAGGGCTCGCCCGAGGCCTCCGTCCAAGCGACGCGCCTGACGTCCGAGAACCTGGCGTGGGTGGATGAGAAGATGAAGGAGACCGGTTGGGCCAAGCGATTCCTGATCTCTGCCGGTCTCCTCGATTCCAAGGGTCATTGGAATCCCTCGTATTGGCCTGAAGATGGCGAAGCCGGTTAGAAATAGCCTCGGCCCCCTTCTTCTGCACCACGGCTGCGATCGATCCCTTGCGGAGCTTGTGCTCGAAGGCAAGACCGCACCGATTCCAAGCGAGAACAAATACGACTGGCTGGGGCCAGGAATCTACTTCTGGGTTGACAGCCCCTCCCGCGCCATGATCTGGGCGAGAGAGAAACAACAAAAGAAGCCGGAAGAGCTGGCTGAGCCTTCTGTACTGGGAGCCTTCGCTTACCCAGGTCACTGCCTCAACCTGACGGACTATGGCGCCCTTAATGAACTACGGGTTGCCTACGATAAAGTGTAGCTCTTGCTCGAAAGCGCGGGCGGCAAGCTGCCATCCAACGGAGCAAAGGAGGACGGCATCTACCTCTACCGGCCCCTTGATTGCCTCGTGATCAAGATGGTCCACAAGCTCAGGGAAGAGAGCGGCCTTGAAGCCTATGACAGCGTCTACGGCATCTTTGTTGAAGGCCAAGACCTCTTTCCAGGCTCAGGCTTCAAGGCAAAGAGTCACGCTCAGATCGCTATTCGCAATCCTGAGTGCATTGCCGGCTACTTCCGAGTCCCTGATTTCACCTGAGCTGGTGTCCGTCCCTTTGCTGGAACAAGCTCCGGCAGGAGTAGGAAGCCAAGGGCGAGAAGCTCGTGCCCTACTCCTGCCGCCCAAGGTGGCGGCTGCGGCGATGGGCCACAGCGTGGAGACCCACCTGGCGGCTTACAGCTGCTGGTGCGGGGATGATGTGGTGGATGAGGCCTTCGCCAAGGCAGAGCAGCGCCTGTTGCCCCTGGCAGGTCGCACTGAGCGAGCCATCTTTGGGGCGGCTTCGTGGCGAATGGTTCGCCCCACACCACCATCCGATGGCTGGAGCCGCTGAAGCTGACCGACGGACCAGACCCCGGCGCATCACATCGCGCATGACAAAAGGGGTGACAAAATATCTGTGCATGGTGCATGCCAGCCTTCAGCCTGCGGTTGCCCGGCAACCTGGAGCGCCGACTGGCCGAGGAGTGCCTCGCGTCAACCCCAGGGCCGCTGGCCAACTTCATTGTCGCGGGACAATCCTGCAGGCTGAGAGCTTCCGGAAGCAGCAGGGCATCAGTTTGTGCCCTATTCAAGGTTATTGATCAAGACCACTTTTGATTTGCTAGAGGGGTCAATAAACCAGGTTTTAGTGCTCCCACGCAAGTCATTCTCTTCAAGAGTTCCGCAACATTCCTCCCGAACCACAACGGCTTGAAGTTTATTTTTAAATAAGCGATTGCGACGTAGGGTTGGGTTTGCGCCGCCTTTGATCTGGACGCCGGCCAAAGCATTAGCGAAGATCTCATTTTCCTCCAGGATTCCCTGGCCATTCTCATAGCAGAAGACACCAGCTTGCTTCCCGTCATGAATGCGGTTGCGCCGAAGGCGGGGGTCTGCGTTGTTATGGATGGCGACACAGGCCAAACTCTCGCTGGAGAGATCACAGTCTTCGAGATCCAGCCTGCCTTGCGCCACCTCGACGCAGTAGCAATTGCCATCACCTGCTTGGCGCAGGGTGAGGTTCGACACCCGGCCCATCGTCGCCTGAAAAAGCAGGGCAGTCGTCCCTATGGCTTCAATGACGATGTCGGCCCGGTCGCCATCACCGATGAGCTCCAGGGGCTTGTTGATCACCACACCCTCGCGATAAAGGCCCGGTCGCACCATGATGCGAGATCCCGGTTTGGCGGCTTGAATCGCCTGGCCAATGGTGGCGTAATGGCCGCGATGGATCGCATCGACAATCAACATCGGAGCCTGGAGTGCGGTTTGCTTCAACCTCTCCTGCCACGAGCTGGTCCTGCTGCCCTCCACAGACCCGCGGGGGCTTTCGTTGGGAAAGGGTTTTCGCGGAGCTTGGCCCAATGCAGCGCGGATCTGCCGTGCCATGCTCTCGAAGCTCTTGCCAACGGCCGGCGCCGTGAAGGGTTCAAAGCGGTAGGCACGCCAGTCGAAAAACTGTCGCTCCGCCAGGGCCTGGGCGAGGGGGTCGTCAGCGCACTGCTCTTTGTCGCTGAGTCGGGCGCATTCAACGTAATAGACGGGAAGGATCAGGTCGCTGCGACGCAGCCTGGCCTCGTGCTCAAGAAAAAGGGCCAATTCATCACGACAAGCGGCACTGGCAAAAAACGTGGGCGTGATCACTGGGATGAAAAAGGTGACGCTTTGCAACGTGCCTTCGATCCGCGACAGCCATTGTTCTCCCCAGGCAATGTCTTTGCGGTCTTGGAAGATTTCAAACGACTGCCCAGTCTGAATACGCACCTCACGGCTGAGGCGCTCCCGAAACTCGGTCAGGCGTCCATTATCGTGCTCATCATCGAACCGCACGTAGCTCAGAAAGGCAACTGGAGCGTCGTTCACACCCATGCTTGCCTGAGGAGACATTTCAATGTTCTGCTTGCCATATAGATCATGATTGTCATTTCGCGCCTGATCATGGCTTCAAAGCGAGAGGAAAACGAAGGCCGAAACCAGTATAGGGAAGCTGGCTCGAGAGGCTGGATCCTTGCTGACCGACACCTCTCACGCAAAACGGTCATGAGACAGCCATCACGGCCGTCACCCGGGCGATCTGACCGGCGGGACTGAGCAGGATCATCAGAACCGGGAAGAGGGCTCCGAGGCAGAAGCTGCCGGCGGAGGCCAGGGAGGCCGCTCCCGCCACGGTGGCGGCCAGCCCACACAACGACCCGAGGAGACCTGCCGCACCACCTCCTGCATGACAGAATGAGATGCGACTTGTCAGTGCATCTGGTATGGCTGCGTTCAGCTTGCGGTTGCCGGAAGGCCTCGAGCGCCGACTGGGTGAGGAGGCCCGTCACTGCGGTCAGCCGCGCTCGGAGCTGATCCGCGAAGCCCTGGAGGAGTTGCTGCGCCGCCGGGAGCAGGAACGATTCATGGCCGGGCTCGTCGCTGCTGCAGAAGCGCTGGCGAGCGATGCCTCGGCCCGCGCCGAAAGCCTGGATCTGGCGGCAGATTTCCTGCCAGCCGACAGCGAGGCCCTGGCGTTGGCGGAGGTCGCCGCCTCCCAGGACCAACCTGAACAGCCGACGCCCCTGCCGTGGTGGCGTTGATGCGTCGGGGTGAGATCTGGGTGGCGCGCCTCAATCCCAATCAGGGCGCGGAGGTGGGCAAGCTGCATCCGGTGGTGATCCTCCAGGCCGATCCGATCACGCAGGCCGGCCTGGCCACGGTGGTGGTGGTGCCCCTCACCACCCGGGACCGCCTCGGCGCCCGGGCACTGCGGATCCCGATCCGCGCCCGCGACCGCCTTCTTTGCGACTCCTTTGCGATGGCGGATCAACCGCGCTCTCTGGATCGCTCACGCCTGGGCGGCGGCCCCCTCACCACCCTCAGCCGGGACGAACTGGCGGAACTGGAGCGGGCGCTACTGGGGGTGCTGGGCATCGGCCTTTCCTGATCGCCCTACTGCCGGGTGACGGGGTATTCCCCTCGCTGATCGGTCTCCAGCTCAAGCTCCTGCACCGTCCCGATTCCCATGTTCTTTGCGGCTTGCTGCATTTGCCCATCGAAGCGGGCCCGCCGGGTGCAGCGGCTGTGCAGCGCTACGGCCAGATGCAAGGCATCACCGGCCCACCGGCCCGCAGACCGAGGCCCGGATCCTGGAGCAGCTCGGCGGCCGGGCGAAAGCGGTCGCCCGGAGTGGGCAAGACCCACCTGGTGGTGGCGCTGATCAGAGCGTTGGCCAAGGCCCAGGCGCAGCAGGCCCTGGAGGACCGGATGACGCAGTACGCCATTCCACCCTGGCGCATGGCTACGATCTTTATGCTGTTGTACAGGTAGCTGGACAATGCCATGCAGGTCGTCAGTTTCTCCGAGGCCCGCGAGAGCTTCAAGGCAGTGCTCGATCGCGTCGAGGCCGATTCCGATGTGACCCTCATCACCCGGCGCAACGCCCAGGGCGCTGTGGTGATGTCGCTCGACACCTACAACAGCCTGATGGAAACGGTGCATCTGCTCCGCTCTCCCGCAAACGCCGCCCACCTGCAGCGCTCCCTGGAGCAGGCCCAACGCGGGGAGCTTCTGGCGCACCCACTGCTCGACACCGACCAGCTCGATGCCGACCAGTTCGACGCCGATCCGCTCGATGCCCGCAGCTGAGCGGCTGGCGTGGACTCCCGCCGCCTGGGAGGACTATCTCTACTGGCAGGGCCAGGACCGTAAACAGATGAAGCGGATCAACCTGCTGATCCAGGCTTGTCTGCGCGACACGTTTGCGGGGATCGGCAAGCCGGAACCGCTGCGGGAGAACCTCTCGGGCTGCTGGTCGCGCCGGATCGACGACGAGCATCGGCTCATCTACCGGCTTGAGGGCACCACACTTGTGATTCTGGCCTGCCGTTACCACGACCGCTGAACGGAGCGCTGAACGTCGCCGGTTCGAGTCCGGTCACCCGCTTTCAGTTTAGGCTTTGAATTTGTTGCGCCTCAAGCGATCATCTCGCTTGGTATTCGTTGACAGCACGCCAGGTCGTGACTATTGATGACAGGTGATGCCCGCGATTGGCGAAATCTTCTCACAGGATTTCTCGCCGCCTTGTCGATTCACGGCCTGTGATGCGGTCCTAAGATGCTTATTCCAGTCATCGCAACAAGATCAAGCTCAGCGCCGCTGGTTTCCGTTTGGTCTGCGAAGGTCGTGATCTCGATGTGCTGGTGCTGGTTGTGGCGGTGGGCAAGCGGGAGCGCGACGATGGAACATATCAGTTCAGATCCAAGCCTTTGAACGTCGCCGTCTTTACATCGTTGAAGAAGATCGGATCGATCTTGTCGATCACATCGGTGTCGACTTCCAAGAAGGCACGCTTATTCTCGCCGGGGATCAAGGCGCAGCGGGCGCCATTATCCATAGCCACTTGCAGGGGTTCCACCAGGGAACGGGCGGCCTTGATGTTGCCCTGAATGCTCATATCGCCCATGACGAGCATCCCTGCTCTGGCGGGTGCCTTGCGGATGGCGGAAAATGCGGCGAGGAAGAAGGCCACGCCCACCTCGGCTTCTACTTTGTTGCCCAAAAGGTCGATGGCTTCAGCGTTGTAGTCGTAGCTGTCGGCCTCGTGGCTGATCGAGAAAGCACTCTTGTTGGCCTGAAGGAACGCGAAAGCACGCTGGATCGATTCCTTCATCGGGCCGCTGATGCCTCCTGCCGGCTTGAGCTTGCCGTTGCCTGCCGCGATGGACACCTCCAGGCGGTAGAGGCCGACCATACCATCGCCGGTCACAGAGGCGGTGTAGACCGAACCCGGTGCCATCGGCTCCGCTGCGATCAGGTCCTGACCTCCCTGCTCAGGAACACCGACGAAATGCTCCTCACCGGTGGCGTTGTCGGAGTAGCTGAATGAGGTCTGGCTGTACTCAAAGGAGCCCATCTTCTTGAGCTGCTCCTTGACGCGCCTGCGGCACTCGATGGCGAGCTTGAGGAGCTCCTCCAAGTCGTCCTTCGACGGCTCGCCATGGGGGTGGATGATCTTCACCAGCCCGGAAACGGTGCGGCGCACGGCCTTGCGGTCGCGGGTGTTGAGGTGGCTGCCAAGGCCGAAGTGGCTGTCGCAGAGCTCGGTGTAGTTGAGCTTGCGCAGATCGCGCAGGGCCTCAGCCAGGTAGTCGATCACGAAGCCGTAGTGGTCCGTGAAGAACTCGTTGCGCATGTTCGGCACTTCCCAGCCCGGCAGGTAGCCGTGCAGCCGGTCGATGAAGGCGCGGTCGTCGCGGATGATGTCGGGCATGGGTGCAAACAGGTGCCCCGTCTGCACCATCACGTCGATCGGCTGCTGGGTGTTGCCGAACATGGCGATGCTGGCGTCGCCGGCGAAGCTCTCGGCCCCACGCTGG
>Ga0194129_10007003_pt1 | contig 13580 bp, 9 predicted proteins | sample TA2KigCa35mmetaG_FD_150862 | JGI IMG/M metagenome (GOLD analysis project Ga0194129, IMG submission 150862) | Freshwater microbial communities from Lake Tanganyika, Tanzania - TA2015038 Kigoma Deep Cast 35m | ecosystem: Environmental > Aquatic > Freshwater > Lake | place: Tanzania: Lake... | reverse complement strand
ATTCGGAACGGCGTGTTCAGGAGCGTCGCTCAGTTGGTCGACGCAATTCGTCGCTACGTCGACCACCACAATACGAACCCAACGTCCTTCGTCTGGACGAAGAAGGCCGAAGACATCCTTCAAAAAATCGCCCGGGCGAGGAAGGCTCTCGATAAAGTCCCATCTGCGTGAGACGCTACACTAGGCACGCCCGGGGCCGGTTTCCAGCCATGCGGGTGGCGCAGGGGAACGCCGCCCCTCACCTCGCCCCGACCGTCCGCGGCCCCGGCGCCGATCCGGCGGCCGGCTTCGTCACGACGACGTCCGAGGCAAACACGGTGCCGCCTCCCTGCGTTCCTGCTCCGGTCCAGAGCCGCCCCCTGACGCCGACGCGATCCCCTGCCGACACCAGATCCAGCCGGGCTGCATCGACCGTCACGGCCGCGTCCGGGGCGATGGCGAGCGTCACGCGACGGATGGCGCCGGCCTCCACGCGAATGACGACCGCACCGCGGCGCAGGCTCACCACCGTCCCCACCAGAGGCTGGCGGCGGCCGGGAAGGACGCCATCCGGCACGAAGTCCGCAGGCGGCGTGACGATCTGGAGCTCCCGGACCGGCTCCGTCGTCCGGCCCTTCTCGTCGATGGTCGCCGTCAGCCTGACCACCGCCCCCACCGCGATGGCATCGGCGGACACCGGGCCACGCACCGACAGGCGGCTGACGCCGGCGGGATGCAGCTGCGCGACGATCACGTCGCCGTCGCCGGAAGCACCGTCGGTGGCGAAGGCCACCATGCCGCCGGCGATGTTCCCGCTGGCGGCCCGCACCACGCCCTCGAAGTCCGCCTCTGCAAGCCGATCGATCACGAGCTTGTTCTCGGCGACCGGCACGGTGATCGCCTTGTTCGATCCCCGGCAGGCTCCGAGGCTCCACAGCCGCTCGTACGACTGCTGGAGCTTCGCCGACTTGTAGAACACGCCCCACTGGATCGTGCCGTCGGCCGCCAGCGGAGCCGGGGGCTCATCCACGCCCGCGTAGGGGTTGTAGGGCTCCGCCCAGGCCGAGGGACACCCCACCGCCGCAGACGCCAGCAGCAGAGCCGCGAACACGGCGCATCGACTCATGGCACACGGTCTCCGAGGATCCGGCCGGGGCGGACCACCGCCACCGCGTCCCACGGTACTTCAGCGATCCGGCCGCCGCAAAAAACCCGGACACCCCCGGACTGCCGGATCTGACGGATCTGCGGGGCGGAGATTCGCCCCCCGCGTCACTCGTCGCCGGCGCCAGGTTCCACGGCGGCAACCTCCCCGTCGCCGGCCGCCCCGTCCTCGATCCCCGACACGGCGGCCTCCAGCAGCGGGAACTGCCGTGCCAGGACGTCACCACGATCCATCCGCAGCGACTCCAGGGCCTCGGGCCGGACCCGCACCTCGGCGGTCTGGAACGTGTTGAAACCCGTCCCGGCCGGAATCAGGTGCCCGAGGATCACGTTCTCCTTGAGGCCGACGAGGTTGTCGATCTTGCCGGCAAGGGCGGCCTCGGTGAGCACCTTGGTGGTCTCCTGGAAGCTCGCCGCCGAGATGAAGCTCGAACTCTGCACGCTCGCCTTGGTGATTCCGAGGAGCTGGGTGCTGGCGGTGGCCGGCTTGGGCTTCGATCCCTTCGCCGGCGTGCCGCCGAGCGTCTCGATCTGGGCATTGCCCTGCGCCAGCACGTCCTTGGGCACGATGCTCCCCACGGCGAACTCGCTGTCGCCCTTGTCGGTGATCTTCACGCACTCCGCCAGCCGCTCGTTCGCGGAGCGGAACTCGAAGCGATCCAGCACGCTGCCGGGCAGCAGGGTGGTGTCGCCGACAGACTCGATCTTCACCTTCCGCAGCATCTGCGAAACGATGATCTCGATGTGCTTGTCGTCGATGTCCACCCGCTGGCTGCGGTAGACGTTCTGGATCTCGCGGACGAGGTACTGCTGCACCGCCTCCTCACCCGAGATCCTCAGGATGTCGTGCGGCACCAGCGGCCCGTCGACGAGGGCCTCGCCCGCCTTGACGATGTCGCCGGCATGCACCCGCAGATGCTTGCCGTGCGTGACGAGGTGCTCCCGCTCGAGTCCGCTCTCGTTCTTGACGATGATCGTCCGCTTGCCGCGACGCTTCTCGCCGAGCAGTTCGACCTTGCCGTCGATCTCGGCCATGATCGCCGGATCCTTCGGCTTGCGGGCCTCGAAGATCTCGGTCACCCGCGGCAGACCGCCCGTGATGTCCTGCGTGCCCGAGGCCTCGCGCGGGGTCTTGGCCAAGATGTGGCCGGCGGCCACCGTCTCGCCCGGCGAGACCTCGATGTAAGCCTTCTCGGGCAGGTAGTAGAAGTCGAGGATCTTGCCCGACTCGTCCTCCAGCACGACCTGCGGGTGGTAGACGCCCTTGTGCTCCATGACCATCCGCCGGAGGTGGCCGCTCGGATCCTTCTCCAGGCGGAGCGTCTCGCCCTCGATCACGTCCTCGTAGCGGACCTTGCCGGCACGCTCCGAGAGGATCGGGATGGAGTGCGGGTCCCACTGCACCAGCACGGTTCCCGGCTTGACCTCGTCGTCCTCCTTGACCTTGAGGATCGCACCGGCAGGAATGTCGAACTTGTCGAGTTCGCGCCCCTTGGGGTCGATGATGGCGATCTCGCCGTTGCGGGCGAGCACCACGGCTTCCCCCTGCTCGTTGTGCACCGTCCGCAGCCTGGTGAAGCGGACGGTGCCCCCGCGCTTCGCCTTGTATTCGCTCTCCTCGATCGCCCGCTGGCCCACGCCGCCGATGTGGAAGGTCCGCATCGTCAGCTGCGTCCCGGGCTCGCCGATGCTCTGGGCCGCGATGATGCCCACCGCCATGCCCTCCTCGACGAGCGATCCCGTCGAGAGGTCCATGCCGTAGCACAGCCGGCAGACGCCCAGCGGGGCCTCGCACGTCAGGGGGCTGCGGACCTGGATCTTCTCCAGCCCGAGCTCCTCGACCTGCCTGGCCACCTTCGGCGTGATCAGCTCGTCTTCGTGCACGATCACCTCGTCGGTGACCGGATTGCGGATGTCGCCACGGCTGACGCGGCCGCGGATGCTGTCCGCCAGCCCCACCTCGACCTTCTCGCCACGGTAGATGATCCCCTTGTTGATGCCCTGCGTGGTGCCGCAGTCGTGCATCGTCACGACGACGTTTTGGGCCACGTCGGCGAGCTTGCGGGTGAGGTAGCCCGAGTCGGCGGTCTTGAGGGCCGTGTCCGCGAGACCCTTGCGGGCGCCGTGGGTTGAGCTGAAGTATTCCAGCACCGTCAGCCCCTCGCGGAAGTTCGCCTTGATCGGCGTCTCGATGATCTTGCCCGAGGGCTTCGCCATCAGTCCGCGCATGCCGGCCAGCTGCCGGATCTGCTCGACGCCGCCGCGGGCGCCGGAGTGGGCCATCAGGTGGATCGGATTGACGTAGCCCGACCGACGGTTGTCCTTGGCGTCGGTGTCCTGCTCGAGCTCCGCCATCATCTCCTTCGTGATCTGCTCGCGGGCGTGCGTCCAGACGTCCAGCACCTGGTTGTATCGCTCACCGTCGGTGATCATGCCCTTCTGGTACTGCCGCAGGATCTTGAGCACGCCCTTCTCGGCCTCGCCGATGATCCGCGTCTTGCTGGCCGGCGTGATCAGGTCGTCCGTCGCGAACGACAGCCCGCTCTTCGTGCTCCAGCTGAAGCCCACCCTGTTCATATCGTCGAGCAGGTCGATCGTCCGCCGCCGACCGAGGGTCTGGTAGCAGTCCGAGATCACCCGCGCCAGCTCGCTCGACCGCATCGGGATGTTGTAGAACAGCATGCCTTCCGGCAGGATCGAGTTGAACAGCACGCGGCCGGCCGTCGTCTCGATGACGGCGCCGGGCTTGCCGAGCTTCTCGACGTCGGTCTTGAGCCGCCGGTTGGCCGGCAGCTTCACCTTGATGCGGGCGTGGGTGTCGACCTTGCCGAGCGAGTGGGCCAGTTCCACCTCGGCGAAGTTCCTGAACACCATGCCTTCCCCCTTGCGGCCGGGGATGGCCATCGTCAGGTAGTAGCAGCCCATCACCACGTCCTGCGAGGGCGAGATGATCGGAGCCCCGTTGGCGGGACTGAAGATGTTGTTGGTCGCGAGCATCAGCGTGTGGGCTTCGACCTGGGCCTCGATCGACAGCGGCAGGTGGACGGCCATCTGGTCGCCGTCGAAGTCCGCGTTGAACCCCTTGCACACCAGCGGATGCAGCTTGATCGCGTTGCCTTCCACGAGCACCGGCTCGAAGGCCTGGATGCCCATGCGGTGGAGCGTCGGCGCCCGGTTGAGGAGCACCGGGTGGTTGCGGATCACCTCCTCGAGGATGTCCCAGACCTCGGCGTCCTTCCGCTCCAGCATCTTCTTGGCGCTCTTGATCGTGTCGGCATGGCCCAGCTCCTTGAGCCGCCGGATGATGAACGGCTGGTAGAGCTCCAGGGCGATCTTCTTCGGCAGGCCGCACTGGTGGAGACGCAGCGTGGGGCCCACCACGATCACCGACCGGGCGGAGTAGTCGACCCGCTTGCCGAGAAGGTTCTCGCGGAACCGCCCCTGCTTGCCCTTGATCATGTCGGTCAGGCTCTTGAGCGGGCGATTGCTCGAAGCCAGCACCGGCCGCTTGCAGCGGTTGTTGTCGAACAGCGCGTCGACCGACTGCTGCAGCATCCGCTTCTCGTTGCGGATGATCACCTCCGGCGCGTTGAGGTCGACCAGCTTCTTGAGCCGGTTGTTGCGGTTGATGATCCGCCGGTAGAGGTCGTTGAGGTCGCTGGTCGCGAAGTTGCCGCTGTCGAGCATCACCAGCGGCCGCAGGTCCGGCGGGATCACGGGGATCACGTCGAGCACCATCCACTCGGGCTTGTTCTCGCTGTCGCGGATGCTCTCCACGATCTTCAGACGATTGACGAGGTCCTTCTTCTTCTGCTTGGAGTTGGTCGTCGCCAGCTCCTCGCGAAGCTCCCGGGAGAGCGTGACCAGGTCGAGGCCCAGCAGCAGCTTCCGCACCGCCTCGGCCCCCATCTCGGCGTCGAACGAGCCGTCGCCGTGCGTGGCGCGGGCCTCGCGATACTCCTCTTCCGTCAGCAGCTGCTGCTTCTTCAGCGGCGTGTCCTTCGGGTCGAGGACGACGTAATCCTGGAAGTAGATCACCTTCTCGAGGCTCGACGTCTTCATGTCGAGCAGCGCGCCGAGACGGCTGGGCATGGCCTTGAAAAACCAGATGTGGACCACGGGCGCCGCGAGCTCGATGTGCCCCATCCGCTTGCGGCGGACCCGGCTGTGGGTGACCTTCACGCCGCAGCGGTCGCAGATCATCCCCTTGTACTTCATCCCGCGATATTTGCCGCAGGAGCACTCCCAGTCCTTCTCCGGTCCGAAGATCTTCTCGCACATCAGCCCGTCCTTCTCCGGACGGAAAGTGCGGTAGTTGATCGTCTCCGGCTTCTTCACCTCGCCGAACGACCAGCTGCGAATGTCGTGAGGCCTGGCCAGGCTGATCTTCACGGCCGAGTAGTCGTTGACGCGATCGTAGGTGGCTTCGCCGATGCTCACGTGTCTGCTCCTCCCAGGTCATCCGGTCTGTGTGTCGTCATCGGGCAGACGCGGCCGCACGGCCGCGTGCTGCCGCTCCGCCCGCAGCTATTCCCGCCGCTTCTCGAGCTGCATGTTCAGCGCGAGACCGCGAATCTCGTTGGTGAGCACGTCGAAGCTGGCGGGCATGCCGGCCTCGAGCGTGTTCTCTCCCTTGACCATGCTCTCGTAGATCTTCGTGCGGCCCTCGACGTCGTCGCTCTTGACGGTCAGGAGCTCCTGGAGGATGTAGGCCGCGCCGTAGGCCTCCAGGGCCCAGACTTCCATCTCCCCGAACCGCTGGCCGCCGAAGCGGGCCTTGCCGCCCAGCGGCTGCTGGGTGATCAGCGAGTAAGGGCCCGTCGACCGCGCGTGCACCTTGTCGTCGACCAGGTGGTGCAGCTTGAGCATGTAGATGTAGCCGACCGTGGTCTCCTGCTCGAGCGGCTCGCCGGTCCGACCGTCGAACAGCTGCGCCTTGCCATGCCGCGGCAGGCTGGCGTCGTCGAGCACCTTGTTGATGTCGTCCTCGCTCGCTCCGTCGAACACCGGCGTGATCGCCTGGAAGCCGAGGATCTTCCCGGCCCACCCCAGGTGGGTCTCCAGGATCTGCCCCACGTTCATGCGGCTCGGCACGCCCAGCGGGTTGAGCAGGATCTGCAGCGGGGTGCCGTCGGCGAGGAACGGCATCTCCTCCTTTGGCAGGATCTTGGCGATCACGCCCTTGTTGCCGTGCCGACCGGCCATCTTGTCCCCCACGGAAATCACCCGCTTGGCGGCGACGTAAACCTTGACCATCTGGAGCACGCCGGGACGGAGCTCGTCGCCGCGCTTCATGCTGTTGAGCGTCCGCTCCTTGCCGTCGATGGCGTCCTCGACCGCCGGCCACATCGTCTTGATGATCTTGTCGACGTCGGCCTTCCGCTGCGGCGACCGGATGTCGTATTCGTCGGGCTTGAAGGCGGCCGCCCGCTCCGCCACCACCTTGTGGTCCTGGTTGCGGACGAGCGGGCTGCCGTCGGCGGCGGTCAGGGGCTTCTGCAGCACCTTCTCCATCTCGGCGACCATCGCCGCGAAGGCCTCCGCGATCCGGAGATTGCCCTGGCTCTCCGCCTCCTTGAGCTGCTTCTGGAACTCCCGCCGCTCCTCCTCGGAGAGGCTCATCTGCCGCGAGAACTTCTCGGTGGCGATCACGATGCCCTCGACGCCCGACGGCACCTCGAGCGAGTCGTTCTTCACGTCCTCGCCGGCGCGGCCGAAGATCGCATGCAACAGCTTCTCCTCCGGCGTGAGTTCGGTCTTGCTCTTCGGCGAGACCTTGCCCACGAGGATGTCGCCGGGGCGGACGTACGTGCCGATCCGCACGATGCCGCTCTCATCGAGGTTGTGCAGGGCACGCTCGCCCACGTTGGGGATGTCGCGGGTGAACTCCTCGCGGCCCAGCTTGGTGTCCCGGATCTCGATGTCGTACTCCTCGATGTGGATCGAGGTGTAGACGTCGTCCTCCACCAGTTCCTCGCTGATGATGATCGCATCTTCGAAGTTGAAGCCGTCCCAGGCCATGAAGCCCACGAGGACGTTGCGGCCCAGGGCCAGTTCCCCCTTGTAGGTGGCCGCGCCGTCGGCGATCACGTCCCCCTTCTCGACCTTCTGGCCGAGCACGACGATCGGCTTCTGGTTCTGGCAGGTCCGCTCGTTGAGACCGACATACTTCCGGAGCCGGTACACGTCGGCGGCACCGCCGCCCGGCGGCGACACCTCGAGGGTCTCGGCGTCGACGAAGGTCACCGTTCCCTTGCGGGCCGCCCGGACGAGCAGGCCGGAGTTGGTGGCCACGTCCCGCTCCATGCCGGTGGCCACGATCGGCGGTTCGGTCACCAGCAGCGGCACGGCCTGCCGCTGCATGTTGGAACCCATCAGGGCGCGGTTCGCGTCGTCGTGCTCGAGAAACGGGATCAGGCCCGCCGACACGCCCACCATCTGGCTCGGCGCGACGTCGATGTACTCGATCTCCTCGGCCGGCACGAGCACGAAATCCCCCTTGTAGCGGGCGATGATCGTCTCGCCCACGAGTTTGCCGTCCACCACCGTGGCGTCGGCGGGGGCGAGGTGGGCGTCGTGCTCCTCGTCCGCCCGCAGCCAGACCACGTCGTCGGTCAGGCGAGCCTTCGAGATCTTCCGGTACGGCGTCACGAGGAATCCGTACGAGTCGACGCCCGAGTAGATGGCCAGGCTCGAGATCAGGCCGATGTTGGTGCCTTCCGGCGTCTCGATCGGACAGATGCGGCCGTAGTGCGAGATGTGCACGTCGCGGACCTCGAAGCCGGCCCGCTTGCGGTTGAGGCCGCCGGGGCCCAGCGCCGAGAGCCGCCGTTCGTGGGTCAGCATCGAGAGCGGGTTGGTCTGGTCGACCACCTGCGAGAGCTCTCCCCGGCCGAAGAAGTATTCGATGGCCGCCGAGATGCTCTTGGGGTTGATCAGCGTCCGCGGCGACATCTCCGCGACGTCCTTGAGGCTCATCCGCTCCTGGACGGTGCGGCGCAGCTTGAGGAAGCCCTTGCGGAGCTCGTCGCTGGCGAGTTCGTCGATCGTGCGGAGGCGGCGGTTTCCGAGGTGGTCGATGTCGTCGACCTCGACTTCTCCCTCGCCCTCGCTGAGCATCAGCATGTAGCGGATCGCCGCGATCAGGTCCTCGGGACGAAGCGTCATCTCCGTCTCGGGCACCTCCAGCCCAAGCTTGCGGTTGATGCGGAAGCGACCCACGCGGCCGAGCCGGTAGCGGTTGGTGTCTTTGAACTTCTCCTCGAATAGGGCCTTGGCCTTGTCGAGCGCCGGGGGATTCCCCGGACGCAGGCGCTGGTAGATGCGGATCAGGGCGTCTTCGTGGCTCGGAGCGACTCCCGTCCGCCGCTTCGACTCGTCCGCATCCTCGCGGAGGCTGTTGACGATCAGCGGCACCTTCTGCTCCTGCATCAGTTCCACGGCCTTCAGGCCGGAGGTGCAGATCAGCTCGGCCTGGTCGCGGGTGATCTTGCAGCCCGCGTCGACGATGATCTCGCCGGCCCGCTCGCTCACCTTCGGATAGACGATGTCGTCGACCGCGATCTTGCCCTCGACCTTGGGGACGTAACGCCCCCCCTCGGTCTTCACCTTGTCGGTCTTGTAGAACAGCTTGAGGATTTCGGAATCACGGCTGTACTTCGGATCCATCGCCCGCAGGAGCGTCAGCGCGGAGAACTTTCCGCTCTGGTCGATGCGGACCTGGAGCGTGTCCTTCTTCGACACGTTGAGTTCGATCCAGCTGCCACGCTCCGGGATGATGCGGCAGTTGTGGGTCTTGCGATCCGTCGACTCGGTGTCGGCTACGAAGTCGATGCCGGGGGAGCGATGGAGCTGGCTCACCACCACCCGCTCGGCCCCGTTGATGATGAACTCGCCCCCCCCGAGCATGATCGGGATGTCGCCGAGGTAGACCTCCTCCTCGATCGGCTGCTCGCGGGTCAGCCGCAGCACGACGCGGAGCGGCCGGCCGTAGGTGAGCCGGAGCTGCCGGCACTCGTCGGGACTGTACCGCGGCTTGCCGAGCTCGTACCGCAGGTACTCGAGCTTCACCGTGCGGTCGTAACTCTCGACGGGGAAGATCTCGCGGAGCACGCCCTCGATGCCCTGATCCTTCCGCTTCGCGGCGGGCACGTCGTACTGCAGGAAGGCGTCGTAGAACCGCGTCTGGATCTCGGTGAGGTCGGGGATGTGATGGCTGGCGCGGCGGCTGCCGAAGTGCCGGATCTCGGAGGGCTGGAGGCGGTGGACGGCGCGAGTTGCCATGAACAGGAATCTCCTGGGATTGTTGCGGTGGCGAGTGAGCAGGACCGCGATCGGCTCAGGCGGGCATCACGACGCCAGGCAGGCTGACATCGTCGCAACGACACCATCCGGCCAAGGCCGCCACGCCGAAGCTCTCGCTTCGACGGGACCGGCGACCTTCATGGACGGCCATCACATGGGGACAACTGGCGAGCAGGGCAAGGACGGCAGGGCACGACCAGACGAGCAAATACTATACCGTTTCACCTCCGGGACACAAACTCCCCGGAGGCAAACCCGGCATTTGAGCCCGTCTTTACTTGATCGAGACCTTGGCGCCCGCCTCCTCGAGCTCCTTCTTGAGCTTCTCGGCGTCGGCCTTGGAGATGCCCTCCTTCACCTTGGAGGGGGCGCCTTCCACCATGTCCTTGGCCTCCTTGAGGCCCAGGCCGGTGGCCGCGCGAACGACCTTGATGACACCGATCTTGTTGTCGCCGAACGCGTCGAGCACGACGTCGAACTCGGTCTTCTCGGCCGCGGCCTCACCACCGGCGGCCGCGCCGCCGGCACCGCCACCCGGGGCTGCCATCACCACCGCGCCGCCCGCAGCGGGCTTGATGCCGTGGACCTCGTCGAGGTAGTCCGACAACTCCTTCGCGGCCTTCAACGTGAGGCCGACGATCTTGTCGCCGAGTTCCTTCGTCTCTTTGGTGAACTCGCGGGTCGCTTCAGCCGTTGCCATCGCTCGAGGTCCTTTCCCTGCAAAAGTTGCGGCGTCGCAGGATCGACGGCCGCGGTGGTGTGATAGTGGTGAGGTGAATCGTTGGGTCGCGAGCGAAGCTGCGGGCCTCGATCGACGAGCCTTTTGTCATACCATGAAAGTCGGTGGGGTGAAGCCCGCCCGGGAAAAATCCGGGGGAAAACCGCTCAGCCCGCCGGGGCCCCTGCCTTCTCCAGGTCTTCGACCCGCGACTTGAACTGCCCGGCCAGCGTCCCGCCGGCGGAGACGATCTGGCCCGAAAGCCGGCTCCCCATCGAGCTGATCTGGCCCGACAGGATCGAGAGCTGCTCCGCCCTAGTGGGCCACTTGGCCACCAGCTTGACGTCGTCGGCCTCGAGCCGGGCACCGTCGAGCGCTCCGCCGCGGCACTCGAAGCCCTCGTAGTCCTTCACGCCCTGGAGCCGATCGAGTTCCTTGGCGAGATCGACGACGTCCTCGCCCCCCCAGGCGATCGCGAGCATGCCCTCGGCGCGCTCGAACGCGGGCGCCAGCGGCGTGTCGGCCATCGCCCGCCGGGCGAGGCTGTTCTTCACCAGGTGCAGGTTGATCCGCTTCTTCCGCAGCGACTGCCGCAGCTGGGTCGTCTTCTGGGCGTCGAGCTTCCCGAGGCTGACGACGATCACCTCGCCGACTCCGACGAGCCGGCCCTTGAGGTCGTCGACCAGCATGTCCTTGATGGCTCTGCTCATGGCTGGGTGCTTTCCAGGGAGGGAATGAGTCGGCGGCCTAGGCTGCGACCATCACGCCGGGCGTCATGGTGCCCGAGATGGAGACGCTCTTCACGAACTGGCCGCGAACGCTCGACGGCTGCATGCCGACGATGTGATCGATGAAGGCGCGGATGTTGTCGCGGAGCTTCTCCGCCTCGAAGCTCGCCTTGCCGACGACGGCATGCACGATCCCGGTGGGATCGTTGCGGAACTCCACCTTTCCGGCCTTGTACTCGCCGACGGTCTTCTTGATGTCGGCCGTGACGGTGCCGGCGCGGGGGCTCGGCATCAAGCCCCGGGGGCCGAGCACCTTCCCGAGGGGACCGACGAGGCCCATCATGTCGGGGGCCGCGATGCAGACGTCGAAGTCGGTCCAGCCTTCCTTGATCTTCTTGGCCAGCTCCTCGGCGCCGACCTCCTCGGCACCGGCCGCCCTGGCGTCGTCGGCCAGGTTGCCCTTCGCGAACACGACGACCCGCTTCGACTTGCCGATCCCGTGCGGCAGCACCAGCGATCCGCGGATGATCTGGTCGGCCTGCTTGGGGTCGATGCCCAGCCGCATGTGGATTTCGACCGTCTGATCGAACTTCGTCGGCGGAAACTTCTTCAGCACCGCGACGGCTTCCTCGAGCGGCAGGGCCGCGTCGGTCTTCGGCTTGACGGCGAGCATCGCCCGCATGCGTTTGGTGGTGGCCACGGTCATGATCCTTCGCGAAACGACCTGTCTCTGACGGTGAACGACGAACCTGAATCGTACCCGGGAATCTCCCGGTTGCACGGGGGACGATTTTCAGCCCTCGACGGTGATCCCCATGCTGCGGGCGGTGCCTTCCACCATCCTCCGGGCGTGCTCCGCGTCACGGGCGTTGAGGTCGGTCCCCTTGAGACGGACGATCTCGTCGACCTGCGCCCGGGTCACCATGCCCACCTTGTCCTTGTTGGGCACGCCCGAGCCTTTGGCCAGGCCGGCGGCCTTCTTGAGCAGGGCGGCCGCCGGGGGGCTCTTCGTGATGAACTCGAACGAGCGGTCGTTGTAGACGGTGACCACGACGGGGATCGGCATTCCCGCGGCCTCGCGGGTGCGATCGTTGAACTGCTGGACGAACTGCCCCAGGTTGATGCCGAACCGTCCCAGGGACGTGCCGACCGGGGGGGCGGGCGTCGCCTGACCTCCCGGCACCTGGAACTTCGCCTGACCGACCACCTGCTTCGCCATCTCTCGAACCTTTCTGTGTCAATCCGCGGCACCGTGGCCGCGTCGCCTCACACCGACTCGATCTGCCAGTATTCGATGTCCACCGGGGTCGACCGCCCGAAGATGCTGAGCATCACGGTGACGCGGCCGTTCGCCTCGTCGATCTGCTCGACTTCGCCCTCGAAGTTCTCGAAGGTGCCTTCGTTGATCTTGACGCGATCGCCCTTCTTGAAGTTGATCTTCAGCCGCGGCTGCTCGTCGGTCTTCTCCTCGTCCTTGTGGAGCAGTTTGGCCACGTCCTGGGGCAGCATCGGGCTCGGACGGCCGGCCGAGCCGGTGAAGTCGCCGATCCCGCCGGTCTCGCGGACCAGGTACCACGTCTCGTCGTTGAGCACCATGTTCACGAGGATGTAGCCGGGGTACAGCTTGCGGGAGACGACCTTCTTCTTGCCCCCCTTGAACTCCGTGACCTGCTCCTTGGGGACGATCACCTCGCCGAAGAACCGGTCCATGCCCTGCATCGAAATCCGCCGCAGCAGGGTCTCCCGGATCGAGTCCTCCCGATTGCTCTGCACCTTGAGGATGTACCACTTCTTGTCCCCGGCAGCCGGGGCATCGTCGGCCGCAGACACCTCGACGGGCTTGGCGTCTTCCCCACCGGCGAACGGATCGTCGACTTCCGAGGCGACGGCGTCGTCGTCGTCGATCGGCTCACCGACGTGACTGGCCACGTCCGCGGAAGGCACGGCGGCAGCAAACTTCTCGGGATCGTTCGTGTCGTCGCTCATGGTTCTCGACTGGAAAAGGCTCTTGACCGGAAGGAAGCGGCAGGGCGGGCATCAGCCCGTCCGCAGCACGTATCGCAGCACGAACCACCAGAACAAATCGTAGGCCGCCAGGATCGCCGCCAGGGCGAAGATCAGGAAGATGATCACCGCCGAACTGCGGAACACTTCCTCGCCCGTCGGCCACGACACCTTCGCCACTTCCGCCTCCACCGCGATCAGGAAGTCGGCGAACTTGGGGATGTTCACGATCCGGTAGCAGAGCCAGAGCCCGATGGCCAGCAGGCAGCCCGGGAGCAGGAACCGCACGACGCCCAGATCGGCGCCGCCCCCCGCCAGCGTTGACAGGCCGGCATCGCCGCCGTACCACGCCGACATTAGTTGGGCGAGCCGCCAGATGCCCACGCCGACGACCGCCGCCAGCGCAGCGAACGTCACCTGCCGCGTGACGCGCCCCTGATTTCGCTTGTAGACGGAGAGGCTCAGGAGATCCCCGAGAATGCCCGCCTGTTTGACGTTGTCCTGCATGTCCGAACCTGCCCTCGCGTTCCTTCGCCAGCCTCGCGTCCGTGATCTGATCGCCCTGTCTGTCCGCTTACCCTGTCTGTCCGCTTACCCTGTCTGTCCGCTTACCCTGTCTGTCCGCTTACCCTGTCTGTCCGCTTACCCTGTCTGTCCGCTTACCCTGTCTGTCCGCTTACCCT
>Ga0194129_10006999_pt1 | contig 13585 bp, 12 predicted proteins | sample TA2KigCa35mmetaG_FD_150862 | JGI IMG/M metagenome (GOLD analysis project Ga0194129, IMG submission 150862) | Freshwater microbial communities from Lake Tanganyika, Tanzania - TA2015038 Kigoma Deep Cast 35m | ecosystem: Environmental > Aquatic > Freshwater > Lake | place: Tanzania: Lake... | reverse complement strand
AAAGATTTTTAATTTCGTCTATTTTTTTTTCATAACAAGAAATTATATTAAATATACTTTTTTTATAATCTAATATTTCATTTATATTTTCAATTCATTAAATTTTGAGTAAAAATTACTATGTATTTCTACTAATTTTTCATCAAATTTTTTGATTTCATCATTCATATTTAATCAATTATTTATATATAATATATAGTTTTATATATAATTTTAGTAAAAAAATCAATTTTTATTCAATAAAATCATCAATTTCTTTAGATGCTATATTAGTTAAAGGTTTGTTTCTTTTAACAACTACATTATCTTTAGCGGCAGCATTTAAAATACTATTGATATTCATTGTTTTGCTTGAAGTTTTGCTGTTCGTGCTTTCTTCAAAACCAATTGTCATTGGCATAAATGGAGGCATCAATTTATGATATTCTCTGCCTAATATTTTTGAATTTTTTCTGTAATCTTCAATAGTCATTGGTCCTCCATATTTTTCTAATAATTCTTTAGGTCCTGATGGATTTATTTCGACATCAGTTATGGATGAAATACTATCTTTATTAATCATATAATACATCAATTTCATCAATGTATATCTTTCCCAAACATTATTGTCATCTCTTTTTAAATTATCAGCTGCCCAACAATTAAATGAACAAAAATTACCAGTAACATAAAATATACCATCATGATATTTTTCTGCTCCACAAACAGGCAACCAATCAAAATTATATGTACACCAAAAACAAGGAATATTTGTTTTTTTGGGTATATATTGATTACCTTTCAAATCAAATAACTTTAAATCTACTGGATAAATTTTAACTTCTGTAAAATACATTGGTGTAATATCTATCAAATATTTTTTTAATTTGTCATTTTCTTCTTTTAATTTTTTAATGACTTGATTATATTGTTTATGACTAATATCATTCCATATTTCTTCTTTTTTAACTTCTTTAATTTTAACCTCTTTTGGTTTAATTTCTTCTTCAGAATCTTCACTTTCATTTTCTTCTTCCATATCAAATGAATTTGTATTTTTTTGTGATTTAATATCTGAACTTGAAATGGGCAAGTGTAAAATTATTTCATCTTGTTCAAATGTTGCATTATTCATTTTTACTTTATTGGAACTAGGATTTATTATTTGTTGACTTTTTTTGGGACGCCCTCTCTTCTTTTTATCAGTCAAGTTAATTTTACCGAGGTCAATAGCATTTAATATTTCCTGAGAATTTATATCATTTTCTATATTTATCATTATTGATTATATATATGTTTCATACCTTTATATATTTATAAGAATTTTCAACTTTTATTATATAAAAAATATATAATAAATAATAATTTTAAGTATATATATATATATAAAGAATGTCTGTAAATAATAAAAATATATCATACACTTCTATAGAAAAAGATTTATATAATTTAGAAAAATGGGTCTTTAATAAAAAATGGTCTCAAATAAAAAAGGAATTATATAAAATAGTTAATAATAAATATAATATCAAGTATATTAATTCTAATAAAAATGCCGAAAATGAAGAAATTCACCAATCTGTCATAAAATTAATTAATTTATTGGATAGTGATGAATTAATAAAAACATTAAAATATTTATCATCAGAATATTTAACATCAAACCAACAAGGGGGTAATTACTATAATCCTACTGTACTACAAGGAGGTATTAATTTTGCAAAATATGGTTCAATGTTAAAAGGAAATATATCAAAAATTGCATCTAAAGCAAAATCACAAGTTGCAGAAACTGGTAAACAAATAGCACAACAAACTAAACAATATGCAATGGAACAAGCACAAATGGCTAAAGAATTTGCTCAGCAACAAGCATTACAGGCTCAACAAATGGCTAAAGATTATGCTCAACAACAATTACAACAGGGACAACAATATATTGAGGGTCAAATACAACAGGGACAACAATATATTCAAAATCAAGCACAACAATTACAACAAAATATTGATAGTAAATTAAATCAAGCTAATCAATTTGCTCAACAAGCAATACCACAAATTAATAATACTTCTCAAAGTTATATTACTATTCCAGGCATTCAAACTATATCTGGTATACAGCCTATACCTACTCAACAAATTCAGGAAACACAACAAATGCCTGGAATACAACAAATGCCCGGAATACAACAAATCCCTGCCAGTCAAACAATGATTTCTCCTGGTAATATTCAAGGAAATTCAACTGGTATGGTAGAATCTGTATTTGATTTTTTTGAGGGTGTCGGTGAAAAAATTACCGGATTTTAATTAAGTACTTACACTTAATGTATTTCTTTTATACCGTCTTTTTGAAAATGTAGAAGCATTATTTTTTGAATTTAAACTTTTATCAGGAACAACTTTAAATTTAGAATTTTGGTTATTAGAGTTTAATGAACTTTTAATTGTATCTGATGAAGTTTTGGAAACATTAGATTTTTCTGAAGAAGAACTAGTATCTACACTAATATTACTCCTTCTTTTTACATTTGGACTTGATTTTGGTTTATCTGAATCTTTTGAAACATTCATTTTTTTAAGTTGTTCCTTCATTTGATTGAATTGTGAATTAATCTGTGTTCTTCTTAAATTTTCCATTTCTAAATTTGTATTTAAATTTTGATTAAACATTTGTTGTGTATTTACATTTGGATGTTGATTTAATATTCCAGGATTAATACTATCTCTTAAATTTGCATATGGACTTGAATTCATATTTCCAATAGGTTGTGTAATAGGAGCAATTTTTGATATTGTTGGTTGTCTTGCTATATTATTTTGCATTTCTTGTTGTTCAAAAAATTTTTTCATTTGTTCAAATTGTTCAATATCTGCTCTTTTTTTTGCTTCTTGTTGTTCCAACTCAGTTTTTTTTTGTTGTAAAAACATCATATCTTGAACTTGTTGATTTGCTAAATTATGCTCTTTTTCCATTTTTTCTTTCAAAAGTTCATTTTGTTTATTTTGTTCTTGTCTCATTTTATCTAAAGCAGATTGTTGTCGCATTTGTTCTAGAACACGAGGATCTATATTATCGAATTGTTGCGAATTTGGATTTAGTGGTAAACCCATTTTTACAGGATTGGATAATAAAGTATTATTAAGATGAAATTTTAATGCACTTCCACCAACCATCAACATTAATTTAAGTTCTGGTGACATATTTTTACCTGGTTTATTATATTTTTCATAAATTTCACCAAAAACATCATAATAATTATTGATATCAGCATTAATTTGTTCTGACCAACCAGTTAATTTTAGGTCAAATGGATTATATTTTTCATTCATTAATTCTACACCATAAATACAATTTAACATTAAACTTGACATCCAATTAACTGAATTTTGTTTTGCTCTAATATTTTTATGTAATTCATATTCATATTTCATAGTAAAATAATCAGAATTCATATTATAATTTTGCGATAACTTGACACCATATTGAGCTAATTCACCCAATTTTCTTAACATATCTAATTTTTTTAACATTTGTGCATCTGGTGGCAATTCATTATAATTATCATAATCTTCAAATATTCCAGAGGCGGCTGATTGTGGTTTTTCTTGTTGTGGTTCTTGTTTTTGAGGTTCTTGTTTTTGAGGTTCTTGTTTCTGTTGTATACCTCCTCCAAAATTAGGTAAAGGATTATAATTATTAGGAAGAGTAGGGACTTTTTCATTTTGACCAAATATATTTAAAGTGCTATTTGGAATAAAAGGATTATTTCCTCCATTTTGACCATATAAATTTTTATTATTTTCAGTTTCAGATAGTTTATGACCTTCATTAGTTAGATATTCTTCCATATTTTCTGTTATAGAAGTTTTACTTTTTGTAGTTTTATGGGATTTAGTATTTGAATTATTAGTTTCATTATCATCTTTTCTATTATATTTTGTTCTTTCTTCAGGGTCAATCATTTTAAGTGAATTATGCAACAAATCAACATGGTAATCAGTTGAAAAAGAAAATTTTGGTTTTGAATTATCATTTATAACATTTTTTATTTCTGAATCAGAATTATTTTCATTAGATGTTGTAGACATTTTATAATATATAAAATAAAGAAACTATATTTTATATATAAACTCAATTATATAAATATAAATAATTTTAATATTTTTTAATATAATTTTTTGTAATTATATTTATCTAATAAGTATATATATCCATATAGAGGGATGTTATACAGCGAACTTGATGATGCATTTAATAATAAAACATATAAATTTCGGGAGACGTTTGGTACATCAGATAATAAGAAAACCAATATTTTTGATGACAATGACTTTAATATATCTACTATTGATATGAATAAATTTAAACCAAATAGTATTATGACATACGATAGTGAAAAAAAAGGTCAAGATAGTGATTGGGCACCAATTGATTCGGAAACTGAATTGTTACCAAAGAAAAAATCAAAAAGTAATTGGGATAATGATACTATTGATTCCGAATTTTCAAAAGACGAAGGTAAATCGTCTAAAAGTAATGAATTAGCAGGTACCTCTTTAAATACATTAATTAAAAATAGAAAACCAACACATAGAGAATGTATAAAATTATATTATAATCCCAATTTAAAAGCTAATTTTTGTTTTGATACTGCACTAAAACACATTAGTAAATGTGAATTATGTAAAAAAGAAATTTCCAAAAAAAAATCTGTTAAATTTGAAGATAATAAAACTAAAACTGAAGACAAAATCTCTTGTTCTTCTAGTCTTAATAGTTTTATAAATAATTTAAGACAAATTAAAAAAAATACAAAAGAAAATTTTCAATTGGATAATGAAACTTTAGGTGAAATTATTAAAGGTTCTAATAAAAAAGATAAAGTAATTGAAAATAAAAATGAAGATAATGAAAGTAAAAAAATGTCTGAAGTGCAATCTCAAATGGAATTACAATCACCTCCTGCAAAACCTATAGTTCAACAGAATATTCAAGAAGATAATCAAAAATATCAAAATATGTTAATTCAAACTACCATACAGAAATTATTCGAGGATATGGAGGAGAAAAAAGAATTAAATGACAAACTTAATAAAATTTATGAATTGGTAAATTTAGAAATTAAAAAAAATGAGATAATTGAAAAAGAAAGAAATTTAATTCAATTGAAAAATAATCAACAAACATCTGAACCTAATTTTAACTATATATTGATTGGAATTAGTATTGTAATAATATTATTAATTGTTGATATTGTCTTGAGAATAAAGTTATAAATTTTTTACAAAATAAACTTTATGTTTTTTACAAAATAAACTTGCTATTTTTCCAAGAAATAAATATTTTATTATTTGAAATTATTAAGGTATCAAAATTTTTCTTTCTTAGTTTCTCTTGTATAAAAGTTAGACATTCATATGGATTATATAATTTACATCCAAAATGTGCATTTAATACTTGAAAAAATATATCAGTTATGTTAACATCTATAGCACTATTAATTTTCATTAAACATTCATTATATTTACTTTCATATAATTCTTGAGTTTTTTTTTGTTCAGAATATTCATTATATTTTATTTTATTTATTAAAAAATCATCAGTTAATTTTACATAAGGATTAGAATTTGGTGTTAAATCTGAAACATTAAAGTTATGTAAAGAATAATTACCACCGCCTTCTTGAACAATGCTTTTAGTTAAATTATAATTATCATCAAAAATATTTTTAATATTAATGTTATTCATTTAACTATATAATATTATATAGATAAATAAATGGAAGATATTCCCTTATATCAAGGTAAGAGAAAAAATATTTTGGTAATTAGTGGAGGTGGTTTAAAAGGATTTGCTGCATTAGGTGCTTTAACAAAATTAAAAGAATTGGAAATTATTGATAATCCTGATATTTTTTGCGGAACTTCTGCAGGTGCTTGTATTTGTCTTTTATTATTAATTGGTTATTCGCCTATTGATATTTATGAAATTTTATCAGAATTAAATATGTCTGATATGGTAATATCGAATATAGATAGTATTTTAGATGAAGTCAACATTGGTTTAAATTTATGTGATCCAATAATTTATGTGGTTGGCCATTTAATAAAAAAAAAAGGTTTGAGTGTAAAAATTACTTTTGAAGAATTATATAATAAAATCCCCAAAAAACTTATAATAACTGGAGTTTGTTTAAATGATACAACATTACATTATTTTTCCTATGATACTACACCTAAAATGGAAATTTTAAAAGCAATTACTATATCTATATCAATTCCTATTATATTTAAACCCTGTATATATAATAATAAATTATGGGTTGATGGTGGAGTTATGAATAATTATCCAATAGAAATATTCAATAATAAATTAAATGATGTAATAGGTATTTATATGGGAGAAGAATATCTAAATTATGAAAGTTTTGAAGATATCCAAAGTTATATTTATCAAATATTAAAATGTATATTTAGAGGTATGAATTACAATAAAATCGAAATGTACAAAGAAAATACAATTCATATTAAATCAAAAAATTATTCTTTTGGAACTGAAATGACTAAAACTGAAATAAAAGAACTATATGATTCTGGAATTAATGCAGTTAATGAAAAGTATAATTAAATAAAAATTTCTTGTAATTTATCAATACATAATTCTTTTTTATAATGGTAATTACGATAAAGCCAATATACTTTACAACCAAATGGTAATTTTACTATTTTACTGGCTGAAAATAAAGCACATGATTTAACATCATTTATTATAATTTCTTCAAGTGATATTGGTAAATTATCAAGTGGAACATTAATTTGAAAAAATTCTACACGTTTTATGGTATTAGGCAAATTATTTAATGGTACTATTAAAGATGCTCTAAAAATAATAGTATGTAAATTAGGGGGATAATTTATTTTGTCTATTGAACGCCTAAAATTAGAACCAAAAATTAGAATTTCTATTGTATCGGGAAAAATAATATCATCTATTATATAATTATAATCGTATCCAAAATCAATTATTTTTAATGTTCTGTTTTTTTCAAATAAATTATGTGGAATTCTTTCTAAGATTTTTTCTGTTATTTTGAATTCTGTTTTGTCTTCATTATAAAATTTGTCAAAATATGACAAGTACATAATATAATAATATAGTTTTTATCATTATATTTATAAAATAAAATATTCAATTTTTTTTAAAAGGTTCTTTTCTTAACATTATTAATAACTTCTACTTTTACAATATCTTCTTCATTGATATGATTTGAAGACTTATCCTTTGGTTTTAAATAAGTTTCAACTTCAACTCTTTTCTTTACATTGGTAATTAAATTTGTTTCAACTTCATCTAAAATTTGTTGTTCTTCTTGTTTTCGTTGTGCTAAATAAAATTCAATGTCAGAACTTTCTAATTTACTATTTGGTTTTTTATTGTTTTTCCAACTATTAAAATTTTCCAAATCGAAATTTTTAACTTGTTGTTTTGAACCCATAGAATTATTATCTATCATAGAGAAAAAACTATTTGGCATATTTTCTGTTTCATCAACAAATGATGAATAATTAGTGTCAAAATATCCTGGTAAAGTATCTAATGTACCAAATTCTTTTGAAACTAATTCACTACTTTCATTTTTATTAATATCTTTAATATATTCTAAAACTTCACCTATTTCTAATTTAGGATTAGTTTCCATTATGGATTTTAATAATTCATCATTTGAATCAATATCTATAGCATCTCTTTCAAAATTTATATCATTCATTCGTTTTAAAGTTTCATTTGTATCTAATCTTTTTTCTAAAAATTCTTCTCTATCTTTAAATACATCATCATATAATTTATCTAATTCTTCTTTTGAAATTTTCTTTTTGTCATTCATTGTAAGAAATTCCGAAAATTGGTCTTTCATCGAAAAAAAACTATCTTCTTGTAATTCGTTAAAACTTTTTTTTAGAAAATATAAATCATACTCTTTTCTAGTTTCCTTGTTTGATAAAATTTCATATGCTTTTGACACTAATTGGAACATTTCAGTGCTACCATTTTTTTGGTCAGGATGATATTTTTTTGCTAACTCTATATATTTTTTTTTTATTTCATCTGTATTAGCGTCCATTTCAACGTCTAAAGTTTTATAGTAATCTATAAATTTGTCATTGTCGTATTGGTTTTCAAGTGAATCAGCCATTAAATATTATTGTATTATAATAATAATATTTATTTATATTGATTAAAAATTTTTAATTTAAACTTATTATTTTTTTTTTATTTTGATAATTTATTAATTGTATTGAGTGTATTAGCAGGACTTATTTCACCGCTTAATTTGGAACTCTTACCATTATGAAGAACTACTGCTGCAGGGACATATTGAACTTCATATTTATTAAATAATGCTTTGGGATCTTTATCTGCATAAATTTTTATAACTTCTACATTACCTTTTCCTAATTTATTTAATTTACCTTTAAATCTAATAAATTTATCTTTATCATAATGAACACAATGAGGACAATGTTTACTTAAAAAAACAATAACTTGGGCTTTTTTACTAGGAACAGGTGCTTTTCCTTCAGAATTTTCATCATCAAATGCTTTTCCATGATCTTCATTGCCATTATCAGAATTAATACTTGAATCAAAAGCAGCAGGAGATTCAAAAATATCTTCTTGTGCAAAATTTTCTGATTTGGAAGGATTAATATAAAAATAGAACACTAAAAGTGTAATTAGTAAAAGAATGACTAATATGATGTCTTTGTCCATTGAAATTATGTATATATAAGTAATAATATAAAAAAATAAAATTTATAAATAAATTTTTTTTTGAGATACTCATTTATAAAATATTTTATATAGTAAAAAAAAATAAAAACATTTTTTATAAATTTTTTAATATAGAGAGTTTTTGAATTTTTCATATAACAAAATTAATAATTAATTTTATTTATAAAAATTATTTTCTAATAAATTAATATATACATTCAATGTCTTCAAATCAAGAATTAGCAATATTTGATTATTTACGTGGTTATTTAACTGCTGCTTATACACAATGTGGTGAAAGTGGTGTTGCAACTTGTGGTACCGACAAAGCTTACCAAAGATATTATATGCAAAAATATTATATTAAAACAAACCCTAGACTTAATGATAATGATGTTGCAGAAGAATTTACAAATGCTGTTGTAGCTTTTGCAGTTAATGTTAAAAATTACGATGTATCCGCTAATGCAGGGTTAATGTTAAAAATTACGATGTATCCGCTAATGCAGGCCCTACACTTAAAAGAGAATTGAATAGTTTGATTCCTAGTATTGCAAAAGATTTAGCTCAAAGATATTCGGCTGCATTGCCTTCTGCAGGAGATGATACTGCAGTTCAAAATGCATTAAGTGCAGTAATTACAACTACCATTGATGGCTCACATAATATTATAACATTAAAAATTAACAGTGATGCTGACGCATATGATAAATTTGTTAATTTAGTAAAATCAATGGAAAATAAACAAATTACAACAGAAGATGTTACTAATTTTACTAATAAAGCAACATTATTGCAAGCAGAAATTAATAGCCCATTTAATGTCAATGTAACATTAACAGTTTCAAATGGTACCAACCCCACAATTGCCAAAGATGCATTAAAAAATGTAGTAGAATCTCAATTAAATACTCATTTATCGAATGCATTCACTAACTTTTTAAATACTAATTATTCAAGTCCAACAATAACTGGTTCTCAACCCGATGTTAATAAAGTATTGGAACAACTCAAAACTCGCAATGTATCTAGTACAGATATGGCTCTTTTCAATCTTTTCTGTGATGTATTAGATCCAAGTGGAAATATAGTATCAGTCGGTGCTTATGGTTCAATGGATACTACTGCCAATCGTATTAACTTTAAGACTGAAGGTGGAATTATGGTAGGTGGAAGTGGTAAACTTGTAGGTGGAAGTCCTATACCAAGAAAAACATTCAAAGTTGTTAACTTTTTACCAATTTTACCTAAGGGAATTAAAATTGCAGTTGGTGGAAAAGTTATTCCAGTTGATCATGGATATGAATTACGTGGTATTTTCCAAGATGCTTATGATGAAAAGAATCTAAATGGTGTAAATGTAAAATCTGTTCCCAAATCATTAAATTTAGAAGCTGGTAAATTAATGGAAGATATCGTTACATCAAGTTCATCTGTTTCTGCTCACATTGATGAAACAGATACTGAATCAATTGATACAGCATTAAAAGGTATTTGGGTAAGAACTGGTGAAAATTCTTGGAAACATAAATTAGCTGATGGAACTGTAGTAGTTTTCACTGCAGGTACTCAAGAATTTGCTGATGAAATGGTAAAAGAAGCTAATAATTGTAAAGCTGTAGGTTTTGGTTCAAATCCCGCTGCTTGCAGAGAGTTTTTACAACAAGTTGCATCTAAAGGAGACCCTTCTGCCCTAGCAAACTTGGCTAGAGATATGTCTGAAAACTTGGCTAGAGATATGTCTGAAGATGTTACTAAAGATGTAGTTGCTGATTTACATCCAAAATATGCCTTAGCCATTCTTAAGGCATATGGCTTCCATAGAAAAATTTGTAGAGATAAAATTGCGGGACGTCAACTTACTAAGATTCAAAATGTTGATGAATGGTTAAAGACCTATGTCAGTAAAAAATTCACCAATTCCTCCGATGTCCAAAAAATTAGAGACAACAACAAATTTAGAAATTTCCTCGGTTTATTAGTTCAATTAGTCAATGGTAATCCTTCCGTATTAAATGAATGGGCTGGTGAAACCGAAGAATCAACAGGTACAATTGAAGTACCTACTGATTTAGCCAAAAGAAAGATTGTTTCTGTTGAATCTAAGTTAAGAGGTAAGCCACATAACGATTGGAATCAAATTAAAGATAATATGCACAAAGTTTATGGTAATTTTGCAAGAGGTTTAACTTTTGATGGTATGACCACAAATTCTCCTTTTGGTATGGACAATTTATTTCCTAGTGTCGTTTTACCAACAGCAACTCATATTGTAAGAGGTTCAACTTGGGGTGGTGCTATGACAGGAGGTGCTGAAGTTAAACCATTACTAATGGAACATCCAAGTGCATTTGAATATTCAAGAAATATTTCTCAAATTTTCACAGAATTATTAAATGGGTTAAAAGCAAGTGGAAAGACTTTAAGTGAAGCTGAATTTGCTTCTCTTGAACAAAAACTTGCAAGTTTCCAAAACATGGAAAAGGATTTATTCGAAACTGCTCGTAATATTCAATTATATTCTCAATTAATTAGAATATTAGATGCAGAAAAGAAAAAGGAAACCATTACTGAATCACATATTAAACAATATGTGAGTAAATACAACCATTTATTAGACAGATATGAAAGAACTGGTAGCAGTTTCCAAACTTTAATTTCTTTATTAAATGATTGCTCTGATGATGGTGGTGAAGGTTGCAAAACTGATGGACCCGCATAAATTATTTTTTAATATTTAAATAAAATTTTAGCAATAAAATTTTATTCTTTTGTGAATTATTTAAAAAATTAATAATTTGAATTAAAAATAGTTCCTGATACTCCATGAACTATTCTTAAAACATTATGTGTTACTGCATAACATTTAAAAATGTATTTATTATATTTTTCGTCAATTCTATTAAAGGAGGTATTAATTTCAAAAATATTTAAACACGACATATTACAAGAACCAGATGCTTGAATATTGATAGGATATAACGAAAAAGTGCTAACACCAAAACCAGATGGTATTTTGGCCATTGGAAAATTATTGAAAGGAACTAATAAATTATAATAGTTCATTGGAAATTCTTCTATGTTTCCTATGGAATTATAACTAAAACTTGCATTAGATATAACAGAATCTCCCTGTATTTGGTTATCTTTTCTAACAAAGGTCGTTTTATAATTAAAATAATCATTAACATTTGGATTGGTTAAATAAGATAATTGTCCCATAAATACTAGCCATTTACAAGGATTTAAAATCTGTATTGTATTTCTATTGTATAAATTTTGTAAAATATAATTACCTGTAAAATATATTTGGTCAATAATATATTCATGTTTACTATTATAAAATTTATTTCTTTCGTCTCTATCTAAATAAACATAATCTATCAACAAAAATATATTTTTAAGTGGTATATCTAATGGTTTTTTAAAAATATAATTATTTTCTATATAAATAGATTTTGGATTATTATCTATAGAAGGTATTGGTACATAAATAGATTTACTATCAATTGCATAAATTATGTAGTTTATTGGTTTTACAACATTATTTTGTATTATGTTGTATATATTATTTGTTAATAAATTTGATAAATAAGAATTTGTGGTAGTTATAAAGGAATTGTCAGATATTTTTCTGTAATAAAGTTTATAATTTAATATATCCATAGTTGTTGGATCAACATCACCTGGTTCAATGCTATCAAATTCAGCCCAAGTATAACCTTGATAAGAATATTGAACAAGTGGTTCTCCTGTAATTCCATTTCCATAATATTTTTGAACTTTAATATAATTTGAAGGAGAAAATACAGCACAATTATCAAAATTATTAATTTGAATATTGAATCTAATTGTATTATATTCTAAACATAAAATAGGTAAAGCCAATCCTGAATTATTACAAAACCAAAAATACATTGGAATATGTAATGTATAAGATTTTACTCCTTTTGATGTTGTTTTTGGAATATATAGTTCAGGTAAATTTCCAATATATTGATTTAAAGAACTATTAAAATTTGTATAATTCAATTCATCTAAAACATTTAACCATTCACCCCACATTTTACTAACTACTTGACCACTTATTTCTAATTCAACATAATCTATTAAAACATATGCAATTTTTCTTGCCCAAGCAAATTTTAATCTATTATCTACCGTATTAGTCAGGTCATATAAAATAGGAATATCAGGTAATTCTATTACCAACCACATTTTGTGTATTAAATCCCCTAATTTTGATACTTCACAAGAAATTTTTTTACCAAAATTTCCTTGATATATAAAATTAGTTTGTACTGTCTCTATAGAAAAATTAGTATACCTTCTATAAACAACCTTAAAAAAAGTTATTTGCGGGTCATCATTTAAATACATATTTTCTTCTCCATAAGCTACTAATTGAACTTCACCTCCTGGCATAATTTATAAATATACTTAATATAAATTTATATTAATATTAAATTAATTGAACATCTTTTTTATTTCATAAATAATAATCCACCTAATCCTGATTGATATCTTACTAAATTATATTCTAATGTACTCAAATTTATCGTCATCATAATACTATCTAAATTTGTTGCTGTATTTATGTTTCCAAAATATTTTAAAAATTTATTTTTATCAATCACTAGCTGAATTCTAAAAGTATTATACATATCCATATTAATTGCACCCGTTGGTTGAAATTTTTCTGGTTCAAAAGCAAAACTATATGTATTTATATTATTATTTGCATTTACTCTTGTATTATATCTATAAGGATTTATTAATCTTGTTATATCATTATAATTATATATTGTTATATTATTTGAAGTCATTACT
>Ga0194129_10006995_pt1 | contig 13594 bp, 9 predicted proteins | sample TA2KigCa35mmetaG_FD_150862 | JGI IMG/M metagenome (GOLD analysis project Ga0194129, IMG submission 150862) | Freshwater microbial communities from Lake Tanganyika, Tanzania - TA2015038 Kigoma Deep Cast 35m | ecosystem: Environmental > Aquatic > Freshwater > Lake | place: Tanzania: Lake... | reverse complement strand
TGGACACAACCCTTGGCTATTCTTGGTCCTTTGGGGATGGGAATACTTCTACAGCGGTTTCGCCAACTCATTATTACGCATCGGGTGGAATGTACACCGTTCGATTAATCGTGCGTCGTATTGGGGCGACCGCCTCTACTTCTTGTTCGGATACCGAATCAAGGGTAGTCTCCGTGCCTGTTCCACCCCGTCCGCCGGTTGGTAATCCTTGGAGCATTCCTTGCAATCCACGTTTTGGGGCTCGTATCGATACAACCCTCACGGTTGGGTTCCGCTCGGTGCTGCAAGACACCAATGTTACCTATGCTTGGAATTTTGGCGATGGATCAACCACTGTAGGTCGCAACCCATCCCATACCTATGCATCTGCTGGTCAATACGTAGTGGTGCTCGCGGTTTCCAGGGTAGGCGCCTCCGCGTCCCAATCCTGTACCGATACCGCTTGGTTGAGAATTTCGGTTCCCGGTCATCGCAGACCGCGAGTCATCACCAACCCAACCCCGGTTCCACCGCCTGCTCCCTGTGCATCAACCTACCTGGTAGTTCCTGATACCGCGCCATTGGGCTATGTTTTTGTGGCCAGACCGGTGTCGAACCGCAGAACCTACTCGTGGACTTTCGGTGATGGAAGCACCGGAACGGGTCCTGTTGTCCGTCATACCTACGGTTCTGCAGGCTCTTTTGTGGTATGCCTCACCGTGACGGATTCTGCCAGCAATTGCACCTTCAATCGTTGCGACACGCTGATTGCATCCTCACTACGCAGCACCAGCGGTGGTGGCCTTGCTCCTCGGACGGGCTCATCCAATGCAAGCAGCCTTTCCATGGATGTCAAGCTTAGCCTTCATCCAAATCCGGTCCGTGATGCCTTGAATCTAACTTTCAAAGGGGGTAACGGTCAAGCCATCGTTCGCGTTATGGATTTAACCGGCCGTGTGGTCCTTAGCCAAACTTATCGCCTGGGTCAGGGTATCCAACAAGAGGCGCTCTCTGTGGGCGATCTCCCATTGGGCACCTATATGCTCACCTTGGATCGGGACGGTAAGCGTGAATACTCGCGCTTCGTCAAAAATTAAAGGGTAATTAGCGCAGCCCATGGCTGTGCAATAGTCCTGCCTAAGGAAAAAGGCCGACCTGCGAGGGTCGGCCTTTTTTGTGGTCTCGGCAGGAATCGAACCTGCATCTTAGGCTCCGGAAACCCACATACTATCCGTTGTACTACGAGACCCAAGCTCCGCAAAGTACAAAGCCGACCCAATTAGGTCGGCTTATGGGTTGTAGCGGGGGCCGGACTCGAACCAGCGACCTTCGGGTTATGAGCCCGACGAGCTACCAACTGCTCTACCCCGCAATTAGGATAGCAAAGGTATTTACAAATGCCCGTTGTTTCATTCGATTAATGTTTTTTTTGTACTTTACAAGGTCCTGTTGTGATTTGATGAACGCAAGGCCATCCCTTGAACGATATTTGCGCCCATGACTCCGACGACCTCTGATTTTAAACCGGGTCCTGAATTCAAGGCAGGCTTTATTAACTTGTTGGGCAAGCCAAACGCGGGCAAGTCTTCTTTGTTGAATGCTTTGGTTGGCGAACCGCTTTCCATCGTCACACCCAAAGCACAAACGACGAGGTCACGTTGTTTGGGAATGCTGCAAAGTGAAACTTACCAATTAATTATAGGTGATACTCCGGGGTACCTGGAAGCCAGGTACGCCTTGCAAAGGTTAATGTCGCGCAGCATTGATCTTGCTCTTGAAGATGCCGATGCCTTGGTTTGGGTCGCCGATATGCGGGACGACCCTGATCAAGAATTATTTCTTCCAACTTTGTTACCCACATCTTTGCCCCTAATCCTCTTGCTCAACCAAGCAGATCTTCTGGACAAGGAGGGAAGGCAAACGCAGAAGGAGCGTTGGACGAATCGTTTTCAGGATTTGCCTTGCGTAGAAGTTTCCTGTGTTACCAAAGAAGGTGTGGACGCGGTCAGGGCTTGGATGCTTGATGTGTTACCTGTTCATCCCCCGTACTTTGATCCTGATCAACTTACCGACCTCACCGACAGGTTAATGGCCTCCGAATGGGTCAGGGAGCAAATATTCCTGCATTACCATCAGGAAATACCCTATGCATGCCATGTGGTTACAGAATCCTTCAAGGAAGAAGCGAAGATTATCCGCATTGAAGCCACGATTTATGTGGAACGAGATACCCAAAAAGGAATTGTCATCGGCAATAAAGGTTCTGCTTTGAAGGTAGTGGGTACCAAGGCAAGGCAGCAAATGGAGAATTTCTGGGGGAGACCTGTGTATTTAGGACTGCACGTGAAGGTTCGCAACGATTGGAGGGATGATCCCCGAATGTTGAAGTATTTCGGATATACCTCGGACTAAAATTGAAATCAATTATTCTATGAGTCGAATTGTAGCCATCGTTGGCAGACCCAATGTGGGTAAATCTACCCTTTTTAATCGCTTGACCGGTTCCCGCAAAGCTATTGTTGACGACGTTGCCGGGGTGACCAGAGATCGGCATGGCGCCAAGGTGGAATGGAATGGCCAAGAATTTACGGTGATCGATACTGGTGGTTTTGTAGAGGGCTCGGATGATGCGATGGAGCAATCCATTAACCGGCAGGTCAAGGCCGCCATGGAACAGTCCGATTTGCTCTTGATGATGGTGGATGTACAAACCGGCATCACCGATTTGGATGCCGAATTAGCAGATCAATTGCGAAGGTCCAAGCGTCCGGTGCTTTTGGTTGTGAACAAAGTCGATCATGGAGAGCGGTTGCCCTCAGCGGCTGAATTCTATGCCTTGGGTTTGGGAGAGATTTTTTGTGTGTCATCCCAAACAGGCTCGGGAACGGGCGATTTGTTGGATGAGGTGCTGAGCAGACTCCCCGAGGCCAAGGGGGAGGATGAGCAACCTGAAATACCACGGATGGCTTTGGTGGGCCGACCCAATGTGGGGAAATCAACCTTATTGAATGCCCTGATGGGGGAGGAACGTAGCATTGTTTCCGAGGTAGCAGGCACCACTAGAGACGTGGTGCACTCGGAGCTCCGGGCTTTTGGCCATCACTTTTTGATGATGGATACCGCAGGACTACGTCGCAAGGCCAAGGTCGAAGAAGATATTGAGTTTTACTCGGTGATGCGAACGCTGCGCACGATCGAAGACTGCGATGTGGTGGTCTTGTTAATTGATGCCCGAGAAGGGCTGCAATCCCAGGACTTGAATATTTTTCATCTTGCCCAAAAGCATCAGAAAGGCATCATTTTGGCCGTGAACAAATGGGATTTGGTCGAAAAGGACCACAAAACCATGGAAAATTATCGAAAAGACTTGTTGCAGAAAACAGCGCCTTTTACCGATTTACCGGTCCTTTTCATTTCAGCCTTGGAGAAACAGCGCCTCATCAAGTTGCTCGAAGAGATGGCTGCTGTGGCCATCAGGCGCTCTACCAAAGTATCCACCGCACCCCTCAATGAATACCTTCAAGGGGTGATCGAGGCCTATCCGCCGCCGGCTTACAAAGGCAAATACATACGGATTAAGTACATCACCCAGCTCAAAACGTTGACCCCCACCTTTGTTTTCTTCTGCAATTTGCCTCAGTACATTCGAGATCCTTACAAACGCTACTTGGAAGGAAAAATTCGCGCCCAATATGACTTTTCGGGGGTTCCCATGCAGCTTTATTTCCGGCAAAAGTGATCTCTGAGTGTATAAATTAATATACACTTTATTCTAAATGAGTTCCGAATAAGGCCTTCAATTATGAAAAAAGATCGAATTTTGCTTTTTTCGAAAAATTATTCAAAAAAAATAGACAAATTGTTTGGAGTATGCCTTTCTCTTGTCTTACCTTTGGGTCACAATCTAAACCCACAAACCATGAACAAATTTCTTGCTATGTTGATGATGAGCGCTACCCTTTTTGTAGTTGCTTGTAACAACGCCACCGAAGAGGCTCCTGCTGAAGAGCCCACCACAGAAGAAATGCCAGTTGAAGACACTGCTCCTGCTGCTGACTCTACTGCTGCTGCTGCTGACTCTACTGCTGCTAAACCTGCTCAGTAATTCAACAGCCATTGATTTGAAGCCACCCCCAGGGGTGGCTTTTTTTATGCTTATTATTCAGGTTTATTGAACAGCCCTCCAAACGACTGGATCGTTTGAGGCCATGAGCTGTTGATACAAGGCATTCCCAAAAATTACCCGGGCAACCATGGCTTTGAACATGGCGTGAATTTGGGATTTTTCGTTCGAATTCAAGTTTGCAATAGACAATCCAAGGCCCTTGCTTTTCTGAAATAGTGCGGCCCCTTCTAGGCCTTCCCAAATATCGGCTTTCTTGAATCCGTCTTGTCCGCTTTCTTTTAAGCGTTGAGCAGATGCTGATTCGGCATATTCCATGGCAATATCGTAAAGGACTCCTGATCCAACCAGGGATTTCATGGGTTCGGACCATTTTTGGTAGGCGGGTTCTACGACAATTTGGGGTTCAATACCACCAAGGTATTTATCATGGTCGGTGGTATCTCCAGAATTCTCCGCATCGGTTCCATAGGGTCTTTGTATACATCGACCGTTGGGAGTGTAGTAGCGGGCAACGGTCAGCCTAACCGCCGATCCGTCAGGGTATTCAAATTGTTGTTGGACCAAGGCTTTACCAAAGGAGCGCTCGCCAATGACCGTGGCTCTCCCATGATCCATCAGCGCACCGGTAAGAATTTCACTGGCCGAGGCAGAGCCTGCATCGATAAGAACAACCAAAGGACCCTCCTCATAGAGGCCGGTTTCCTTGGTAAAATAATTTTGACGCTTTTGCCTAAAGCCCTGGGTATAGGTGATCAGAAGATCATCTTTCAGGAATTCGTCGGCCAAGGCTACCGCAGATTCTAAATATCCCCCGGGATTGCCTCGCAAATCCAAAATGAGTTTTTGGATGGGTGCTTGTTTGCGCAGTCTTTGGAATTCTGATCGAAATTCTTGGTGGGTATTTTCACCAAATTTGTTGATGCGAATATGAGCGAACCCTGGAGCAGGCCACCACGCTAATTCCACCGATCGAATGGAAATTTTGTCTCGGATGACTTTGATGTCAAGGGTTTGCTGGCGGGAGGGCCTGTAAATACCCAGGAGGACTTTGGTACCGCGTTTACCTCGAAGTTTTTGAAGGACCCATTCATTATCCAGGCCCGTTGAGGGTACCTCTATACCGTCTACGGTAACAATTCGATCACCAGGCAGGATGCCCTGCAATTCGCTGGGTCCGCCAGGCAGCGCTGATACCACCCGGATGCTGTCGTTAATCAGGTTAAATTCCACCCCTATCCCATCGAAATTTCCTTCAAGGACTTCGTCTGCAGCCTGTTTTTCAATGGGCGGTAGGTAAGAAGAAAAAGGGTCAAGACTTGACAAAAATGGCTGTATGGAGGCATTGACCAAGGAATCTGTAGGTAAGGAATCCACATAGCGGGTATTCACCAAATGCCTTATCCAATCCATTTTGGCACTCGATGCCGACAGGTCTTTGCGTTGATTTTGCAGGAATATTCCTAACCAAAGCCCCAGGGCCAAGGCGGTTCCGTACCCCAGGATGGTCCTTGTCATGCGGTTGGACATGGGTGTTGTTTGAGGGTCATTGAAGATCGAAGAAGGAGAAACGTGAGCAAATCAAAGGTATTGTTGAATTGAGTACTTCTTGCTGCAAGGTTGGTACTGTACCTTTGACCAAGAAAATCAGTATGGCTGAATTTGTGTCCGTTACAGAATCCGATTCCTTGCATCGTCATTTGGAACAAATGAGCATGGAAGAGATTCTTCGCCGCATGAACCAAGAAGATCAAACGGTTCCCCTTGCAGTAGAAAAAGCCATTCCTGAAATTTTGAAATTGTCTTCCAGGGTATTGCTTGGCTTGCAGGATGGCGGGCGTTTGTTTTATTTGGGGGCAGGGACCAGCGGACGATTGGGAGTGGTGGATGCTTCCGAATGTCCGCCAACCTTTGGGGTGGAAGAAGGCAAGGTGATTGCCTTGATTGCAGGTGGTGATGGGGCCATTCGCAAGGCTGTCGAAAATGCAGAGGATGATCAAGAAGCAGGCTGGCAAGCCTTGGCAGCCTACGATTTGTCTGCTTCGGACATCGTGGTAGGTTTGGCCGCATCGGGCCGAACACCGTATGTTCTGGGAGCATTGCGCGCTTGCCGTGAAAGAGGCATCCCAACGGGATGTGTTACATGCAATCCCAATTCGCCGATTTTGCCGCTGAGTGATTATCCCGTCTTGGTTACGGTGGGTCCTGAATTTCTGACCGGATCTACGCGCCTCAAAAGCGGGACCGCACAGAAGCTGGTGCTGAACATGCTCACCACTTCGGTCATGATTGGCTTGGGTTTGGTGGAAGACAATAAAATGACCCATCTTCGTCCAACCAATGCCAAATTGCATGATCGTGCCTTACGAATCTTGATGGAAATTCATGAAATCCCCAAGGAAATTGCCGAGCGTTACCTTGATCAACATAAGAAGGTTCATTTGGCCGCAAAGGCCTTGACGAGGGACGGTTATTCCCCTAAGGTCCATTAGATTTCGGTCATGCATGATTTGGAGCCCTACGGTCGATGGCTTTACCTCTATGACCAAAGCCAAGATCGATTATCCAATTTCTATGGGCAAGAGACCCCAGAAATGGGTTACCATTTGCTCTATGATCATGTAATTCACCCGGATTGGAGGAGTATGGGATCGGATACCCTCTATTTCAAAATTTTATTCGTGGACGAGTCCCTCGGATTTTCAGTCATTGAATTGATTGGCGAGTGGAATGATTTGATTGGTAACGATATCATGTGGCTGAAACGCGAATTGATTGATCCGCTATTGGCGCGGGGCATTGATAAGTACATTCTCATGGGCGAAAATGTGTTGAATTACCATGGCGATGAAGATTCGTATTACCAAGAGTGGGCTGAAGAAAGCGCAGAGGGGTGGGTGATTGGTATGGGTTTTCGAGAACATATTCTTGATGAGTGGGCAAGGTTAGGATTTTCCAGGTATTTTCTTTTTGGAGAGGATTGGAACGATCCCATGTGGCGAACTCGACATCCATTGCAATTGTATTGGGCGGTTTCCGCACGGCTTTTCCCCGGTCTTGATTGCCCAACCCATATTCCGCAATTACGATAATCCCCCTGCATGGCCAGACCCAGATTCAATTCCAATCATCAAACCGAGGCACCGGCTCGAATGTCGAGAATTCGCAGCGAACAGATTCGTCAGGCGCATTGGTTATGGCCCTTTTTGGGCCCTTATCGAAGGGATATCTTCCTGGGAGCGATGTTGCTGGTCCTGGGCACGGGTTTGTCTTTGAGCATTCCTTGGCTTATGGGCCAAATGATTGATCATGCCATGGGCGGATCAGGATCCGGAGAGGCTTTGGGTCAAATTGCGATGGTTTTGGGGGCAATTCTCGCCGTTCAAGCCGGGATATCTTTTGTGCGCATTCGCTTGGTCATTACCATGGCCGAAAAGGTTTTGGCTGATGTAAGGGATCATACTTTCCGTCATTTGGTGCAAATGCCCATGCTATTTTACATGAGGCACAGGGTTGGTGAGTTGCAAAGTCGGTTGAGCGCTGATTTGTCTCAAATTCAAGATACGGTGTCTTCCACTTTGATGGAATGGTTGCGCCAAATTTTGGTTTTGATTGGTGGGCTGTTGATGCTGCTTTGGATATCCTGGAAATTGACTTTGTTTTTGTTGGCTATTTTGCCATTGTTAATATTGATTGCTGTGGTGTTTGGAAGGAAAATTCGACGTCTGGCCGGCAACGCTCAAGATGAATTGGCGAAGGCTCAAGTGGTGGTGGAAGAGACCCTGCAGAATATTTCGATGGTGAAAGTCTACACCGGTGAATCGTTGCAGGGCGATCAATACCGAAGAGGATTATCCGCCACGGTGGACCAGGTGATCAAAGCGGCCCAATATCGGGGGGCCTTTGCTGCATTTATTGTGTTTGGTTTATTTGGTTCTGTAGTTCTTGTGTTATGGTATGGGGCTTCGTTGGTTCAAGCGGGCGGGATGAGTGTTGGAGCATTAAGTGGTTTTGTTTTGTATTCTACCTTTGTAGGAGGCGCAATGGGGAGTTTTGCGGAGCTTTATGGGCAGGTCCAAAAGGCCTTGGGAGCCACCGAGAGGGTGCATGACTTGCTTCAAGAGCCAAGCGAAGGGGTGTGGTGGGAAGGGAAAACGCCTTTTCAATGGCCTCAGGGTGGGGCAACGCTGCAATTGCAGGATTTGTCCTTCGCCTATCCAACCCGACCGGAGGTGCAGGTTTTGTCTAAGGTTAACTTGAGCTTGAAAGCTGGGGAAAGGTTGGCTGTCATTGGCCCCAGCGGTGCTGGTAAATCGACTTTGGTGAGTTTGTTGTTGGGATTTTATGCCCCGGGACAAGGGGCTATACGGATCCATGGCCATGATTTACGGAGCCTTTGTTTAAGCGATTACCGCCAAGGGATCGCCGTAGTGCCCCAGGATTTGATGCTCTTTGGAGGTAGTATCGCTGAGAATATTGCCTACGGCAGTCCCCATACAACCCTTGCTCAAATTCGGGAGGCGGCATCCCAGGCCCATGCTTTGGATTTCATTGAGCGTTTTCCTGCGGGATTTGATACCGTGGTCGGCGAGCGTGGTATTCAGTTGAGCGGAGGGCAGAGGCAACGAGTGGCCATTGCAAGAGCTATTCTCCGCAATCCCTCCCTGCTGTTGTTGGACGAAGCGACTTCAGCGCTAGACACCGATTCTGAAAAAGCAGTTCAACTGGGCCTGGACAGTCTGATGAAGGGGCGAACCACGGTTGTTGTGGCGCATCGATTAAGCACGGTTCGGGATGCTGATCAAATTATGTTCCTAGACAGGGGGGTGGTGCAAGAATTTGGTACACCTGCGCAATTGATGGCCGTGAACGGGGGCAGGTACAGCACATGGCTGGAGGACCAAGGGCGTGTTCATGGACAGGGGTAACAGCAACTTCCACATCATGAGATTATATGGATAGGACCCTAAGATTGTATGGAACGGGATCGCCCCAGAATTTCTTGATTTTTTATGCCCAAAACCCGTGATTTTGGGGCTTGGGGTTTAATTTTGCGCAGTGGAAAATCGTTTTTGCTTTATCCTTCCAGACCTAAACTTTCCCTCATGATATTGAGCCGCTTACTTACCGTTTTGGGCCGCGGCGCCTTGAGCATCTTTCTCCTTCGGTTCTTTTTTGCACCACAAGTGGTGGTGGCTCAACCCAATGGGGCGGAACTATTCGCCAACAATTGCGCCTCTTGCCACAAAATCCATGAAGATTTGGTCGGCCCGGCACTCAAGGGTGTCGAACAGCGCAGGGATCAGGCTTGGCTCCTCAAATGGATACGCAATTCCCAGGCGGTAATTGCTTCCGGGGATCCTTATGCGGTGAAATTGTACGAGAAATGGAATAAATCGGCCATGACCGCCTTTGATTGGTCCGATGAGGAGATCATTGCCGTTTTGGCCTACATCAAAGAAGAGGGAGCCAAAGCACCTGTGGCCGCGGCGAGTCCTGCTGACGGAGGGGGTGCGGGATCGGATGGAAATGGCGGCGGCGGTTCCGGTGAATTCACTAGTCTTACCTTATGGGTTGTTCTTTTTGCGGCGGGTATCATTATTTTGTTATTGAGCCTATTGCAGCGGCAATACCGTCTTTTGTATGAGGAACGCTTAGCGACGGGGCGTATCCCTCAAAGTGAACTACGACAATTCGGTTGGACTCTGCGCCCAAAGCCTTTGCATTTGGTGGGTGGTGGCCTCACCTTGATATTGGTTTCAGGAGTAGGTTGGGGTGTGGATATGGCTTCCAATATTGGAATTCAGCAGGGGTATCAACCGACCCAGCCTATAGCCTTTTCTCACGAACTGCACGCAGGTGCTCACGAAATTGCCTGTACCTATTGCCATACCGGCGCAGAGCGTGGGAAATCAGCCACCATTCCTTCGGTGAATGTTTGCATGAACTGCCATAACCAAATCAAGAAGGAATCTCCTGAAATCAAGAAGATTCTAACCGCTTACGAAACCAATACCCCCATAGAATGGGTTAGGATTCATAATCTCCCTGATTTTGGGTATTTTAATCACTACCAACATTACAAAGTGGCAGGCATTCAGTGCCAGAAATGCCATGGACCTATCGAGAAAATGGCTGAAGTGTATCAGCATAGCCAATTGACCATGGGTTGGTGTATTAATTGTCATCGTGAGACCAAAGTCAATTTGGATAACGGGTACTACCAACAAGTTCATGGAAATTCTGAGGCCTTCAAGCAAGCTGTGGCCGACAAAGGCTTGACCATTGCCAACCTCGGAGGTTTGGATTGTGCCAAATGCCATTATTAACCGTTGCCGAAAATTATCCCTCTAAATTCACTGCACGTGGAAAAGAAATACTGGAGAAGCCTGGACGAACTTCAACAAACAGACGCCTTTGTTCAGGAGAGTTCACGGGAATTTGCCCAAGAGCTACCCATCGAATCCCTATGGTCTGATGGTGCAGGTGTTCAAAGCAATCGCCGTGATTTTTTGAAATATTGCGGGTTTGGGTTGTCCGCAGCGGCTTTGGCGGCTTGCAACAAAACCCCCGTAAAGAAGGCCATCCCTTTTGTGATGCATCCGGAGGAGATTTCTCCTTCTTTGCCCAATTGGTATGCCAGCACTTACTTTGATGGCCATGATTATGCTTCGGTCTTGGTCAAAACCCGTGAAGGTCGTCCGATTAAATTGGAAGGCAACAAACTTTCTTCGTTGAATCAAGGTGCCCTTAATGCCCGGGTTCAAGCCTCTGTTTTGGGGGTTTACGACGAAGAAAGAATCCAAGAACCTGAAATCGAAGGTCAGAAGGCGAGTTGGGAGGAATGGCTGGGCGAGGTGGTGCAGGATTTGTCCAGCGCATCTGCAGGCTCTGTGCTGCTCCTTACCCCTTCGGTGGTTTCTCCATTGACCAAATTGTTGTTGCAACAGCTGATTACACGTTACCCTGCTATCAAGCATGTGGTGATGGATCATCAATCGGTTTCTGGAATTCTGGAAGCCAACGAGGCATCGTTTGGGTTGGCGGCCATTCCGTCCTTGCGTTTCGACAAGGCCAAACTCATTCTCGGTATCGGTGCTGATTTCTTGGGCAATTGGGTATCACCTACCGAATTCACCCGTCAATGGTCTTCAGGTCGTCGTCCATCCAAAGAAAGCCCGGTCATGTCCCGGCATATACAGTTTGAGACCATCCTTAGCCTAACAGGGTCCAATGCTGATGCCCGCTATACCTACCGTGCTTCTCAAGAGGCCTTGGTCGTTGCCAATCTCTACAATGCAGTGGCCAAGATTGCAGGCAGGAATCCATTGGATGCGCCCGCCTTGGAATTGGCAGGCAATGCAATTGCCCAGACAGCCCAAGAATTATGGGCAGCCCGCGGTGCATCCCTTGTGGTATGCGGTTCCAATGTTCCGGAAGTTCAATTGTTGGTGAACGGCATTAACGATATGTTAGGGAATTATGGTTCTACCTTGGATTGGTCCTCACCATGGCAGGTCCTTCAAGGTAGAGATTCTCAAGTTTCTCAGGCCCTAAGTGATTTGCAATCGGGTCAATACAAGGCCGTTATTATCAATCAAGTTAATCCGGTCTATGCCTCTGCGCAGGGTTCATTCTGGGCCAAGGCCCTTAAAGGTGTTCGTTGTTACGGATTTACTTTAAGGCGTAACGAAAGTATGGCTCTTTGCAGAGCATTGGCGCCTGCCTCCCACGTCTTGGAATCTTGGGGTGATGCCGAACCACGTCAAGGTCATTTTTCTTTGATGCAGCCCGCGATTGCTCCCTTGTTTAATTCCCGTTCATGGGATGAAGTCATGTTGGGTTTGTTGGGTCGTCAAGAAAAAGTATACGATGTTTTAAGGAATTCTTGGATTGCCAGAGCTGCTGGTTTGGGCGTTGCGTCGGATTTCTCCGCTTTTTGGCGCAAAATCCTGCACGACGGTGTTTTACAAAAGCAAGGGTCTTCGCAAGTCACCTTCAAAGGCTTTGATTCATCGGCCATTACCAATTCACTGAAAGTGTCTAAACTTTTGGAAACATCCTCCAAAGGCTTGAATTTGGTGGTGTATTCTAAATTGGGAATGGGGGATGGTCGTTTGGCTCATATCCCATGGTTGCAAGAAATGCCTGACCCCATTACCAAGGCATGTTGGGATAATTACCTCATGGTCTCCATGGTAACCGCACAGTCCAAAGGCCTCAAGGATGGCGACATGGTTCGAATCAAAGCTGATGGTGCTGAACAGGAAATTCCAGTATTAGTTCAACCGGGGCTCTTTGCCGATACCTGTGCCATTGCGATGGGTTATGGTCAACAATTTGCGGGGAAAGCAGGGACGGGTGTCGGGGTGAATGCCGCACCTTGGATTCGTTCAAGCGGTTTTGTGAATATTCAATCCTTAGAGAAAACCGGAGAAACATACCAAATAGCCCAAACTCAAACCCATCATACCATCGAAGGACGTCTCCACGTGAAGGAAACCACCTTGACAGAATATGCGGCTAATCCGGCCTCGGGGAACGTGAGACCCTATGTTTCGGTACGTCAAGATGATGGATCTACCAAGAAGGTCTATCCAGGGGTATCCCGCGATGCCATAACCTTGTGGCAGAAACGTGATTACGAAGGTCATCATTGGGCCATGGCTATCGACCTCAATGCATGCACCGGTTGCGGTTCCTGTGTGGTGAGTTGCCAAGTCGAAAACAATGTTCCCGTTGTCGGCAAACAAGAGGTCTTGAATCGTCGCGAAATGCATTGGATTCGTATTGACCGTTATTATAATTTTGATAATCAAGGCGAGGGGACAACCACTAGGCGTATTAACCAAGAAAACGAATACGCAGGCATTGATAAGCCTGATCAAGTTTCGGTGCTGTTTCAGCCCATTATGTGTCACCAGTGCGATAACGCACCTTGCGAATCGGTCTGCCCAGTCTTGGCTACAGTCCACAGTTCCGAAGGATTGAACCAAATGGTTTATAACCGTTGTGTTGGAACTCGTTATTGTGCCAACAATTGTCCGTACAAAGTCCGCCGCTTCAATTGGTTTTCGTATATCGATAACCCACAGTTTTACAACAACCCTGCCCAAACTGATTTGGGTCGCATGGTGCTGAACCCGGATGTGACGGTGCGCGCGCGCGGTGTGATGGAGAAATGCACCTTTTGCGTACAACGCATTCAGGCCGGCAAATTGGACGGAAAGCGCAAAGGCATGCGTCCGGTTGATGGAAGCATACAAACCGCCTGTCAGGAGTCTTGCCCAGCGGGGGCTATTGTTTTTGGGGACCTCAACGATCCTCAAAGCGAGGTCTCCCGTCTTTTCCTCAACGAAAGGACTTACGGTGTGGTCGAGGAACTCAACGTGCTTCCTTCGGTCAATTTCTTAACCAAAGTTCGTAACACTACTCCTGTTCAGGCTTAACATAATTGGTTTAACCAGAAACCCATGTTCGAATCTCCTACAC
>Ga0194129_10006992_pt1 | contig 13597 bp, 10 predicted proteins | sample TA2KigCa35mmetaG_FD_150862 | JGI IMG/M metagenome (GOLD analysis project Ga0194129, IMG submission 150862) | Freshwater microbial communities from Lake Tanganyika, Tanzania - TA2015038 Kigoma Deep Cast 35m | ecosystem: Environmental > Aquatic > Freshwater > Lake | place: Tanzania: Lake... | reverse complement strand
CCGCAGCCCAGCCGCTGCGGGCCCAACCGCTGCAGACCCCTCAGCGCCGCATCGGCGTGTGGCTCACCAACAGCCCCAGCCCCCTCTATTACGACACTGCCCGGATCGACCGGGCGGTGAAGGAGCTGGCGGACGCCGGCTTCAACACCCTTTACCCCAACGTGTGGAGCAGGGGGGCCACCTTCCACCGCTCCCGCCATGCGCCACTGGAGCCGGCCCTGGAGAAGGCCAACCCCAACCTCGATCCGATCTGCCGCTTCACCAAGGCCGCCCACCGGCGCGGGCTGCAGGTGATCCCCTGGTTTGAATACGGCCTGATGGAGCCGGCCGATGCCGCGGTGGTGCGCCAGAACCCGGAGTGGGTGCTGCAACGCCGCGATGGCAGCAGCGAAATGGCCATGCACGGCAAGCCGATGGTGTGGCTCAACCCCGCCCACCCCGGCGTGCGCGCGCGCTTCCTCGGCCTGATCACCGAGATCGTGCAGCGCTGCAGCGTCGATGGGATCCAGCTCGACGACCACTTCGCCTGGCCGGTGGAGCTGGGCTACGACCCCACCAGCCGCGCCCTCTTCCTCAAGGACACCGGCCGCGAGCCCCCGGACAACCACACCGACCGGGCCTGGATGCGCTGGCGGCGCCAGCAGCTCACCGGGCTGCTGCGGGAGCTGCGGGGCCAGCTGAAAACACTGGACGCCCCGGCCGGATCGGTGCCGAAGCGCACGATCATCAGCCTGTCGCCCGGCCCCTTCCGCTTCGCCTACAACCACTGGCTCCAAGACTGGGAGCTCTGGGCCCTGGGCGAGCTGATCGACGACCTGGTGGTGCAGAACTACGCCTACTCAGTGAAGGGCTTCGAGAAGGACCTCAACCAACCGGCCCTGGTGAAGGCGCGCAGCTGGGGCATGCCGGTGGAGATCGGCATCCTGGCCGGCTTCGGCGGCCGCACCCCCGACATGGCCACCCTGGCCCAGAAAACCCAGCTGGCCGCCAGCCGCGGCCACGGCGTGATCTATTTCTATTGGGAAGGCCTGTGGGGGCTCCACGCCGGCACCGAAGGGGCGACCTACCGCCAGGCCGCCTTCCGCCGGCTCCACCAGAGCCTCAACGGCCGGCCTTAGCTCCCCAGGCACTGCTGCACCACCTCGCCGGTGTTGGGCGAGAGGGGAGCGGCAGCGAGCTGCTTGAGGGCGGCATGCATGGCCGCCGAGCGAGCCGGGCCGTAGCTCTGCCAGCGGCTGAACACCTTGGCCAGGCGCGAGGCCGTGATCGGGTTGCGCTGATCGAGCTCGGCGATGCGCGCCGCCATGAAGCGGTAGCCGGCGCCATCGGCGGCGTGGAACACCGGCGCGTTGCCCGCCAAGCCGCCCAGCACGGCCCGCACGGAATTGGGCGCGGCCGGATCGAAGCGGGGGTGCTCCAGCAGCCGCGCCACCCGCTCCAGACCATCGGCAAAGGGCGCCGAAGCCTCCAGGGCAAACCAGGCATCCAGGATCACCGGCTTGTCCTGCCAGCGCTGGTAGAAGGCATCCACCGCCTGCTGCCGCTCCGGGATGGGGTGGCACTGCAGGGCCCGCAGGCCGGCACGGGCCAGGGTCATCGAAGCGCCCCGCACCGCCGCCGCCGCTGCCGCGCAGACGGCCGAATCGCCAGCTGCCACCCGCCAGCTCCACACCGTGCCGGTGAGCAGACGGTCGCCGTTGCCCTCGGGCCAGGCCAGGCCCCATTGGGGGGTGCAGCGCTCCAGGGCCAGCGCCAGCGGCTCGGCCAAGGCGGCACCAAAACGCTGCTGCAGGGCCATCAGTGCCGCAAACAGGGCCGGCGGATCGGGCTCGCCTCCGGCGGTGGCGGCGGCATCCTCGAGCTCGGGCAGACCTGGCAGCGCCATCAGCACGCTGCGGCTGGCCTCCGACAACGATGGGTCGGCCAGGATCCGGCCAAAGGCATCGATCAGCTCCTCCTCCAGCAGGGCATCGGCCGCACCCGCAGCGCGGGCCAGCACCGCCTGACGCAGCAGCACCTGGCCGGCATCCCAGCGGGCGAAGGGGTCGGCATCGGCGGCGAGCAGGTGCACCAGCTCGCCGGTGGGTCGCCCCATCTCCAGGATCGCCGGCGCCGAAAACCGACGCAGCAGCGACAGGGCCGGCGGATGGTGCTGCCGCGGCAAGCCCACCAACCGCAGGGTCTGCTGCGGCCGATCGATCACCACCAGGCGGGTGCCATCGCCGCTGGGCCCAGGCGGCGACGCCTCCCCCTCCAGCTGCACCGGCAGGGGCTCACCGCCCTGGCCAACCAGACCCAGGGCCAGGGGAATCACCAGCGGCTGTTTGTCGCTTTGGCCGGGGGTGGGCGGGGTGTGCTGCTCCACCTGCAGCTCCAACACGCCGGCCTCCCCATCCCAGTGACGCTGGATGTGCACGCGGGGGGTGCCGGCCTGGTGATACCAGCGGCGGAACTGCGCGAAGTCGAAGGAGGGGATCGGGGCGTCCGACGCCCAGGACTGCCCGGCGGCGTCCTGCATCGCCTGCACGAAGTCTTCGCAGGTGGCGGCCGTGCCGTCATGACGGCTCACATACAGAGCCATCCCCCGCATGAACGTCTCCTCACCCAGCAGGGTGTGCAACATACGAATCAGTTCCGATCCCTTTTCGTAGATCGTGGTTGTGTAGAAGTTGTCGATCGCCTGATAGGCATCGGGCTGCACGGGGTGGGCCGTTGGGCCCGCATCTTCACGAAACTGGGTGTTGCGCAGCAGCGCCACATTTTCAATACGGTTCAACGCCGCACCGTGGAGATCCTCCGTGAAGCTCTGGTCACGGAACACCGTCAACCCTTCCTTGAGCGACAGCTGAAACCAGTCGCGGCAGGTGATGCGGTTGCCGGTCCAGTTGTGGAAATACTCGTGAGCGATCACACTCTCGATGCGCTCGAGCTCGCCATCGGTGGCGGTTTCGGCATCCGCAAGCACCAGCTTGGAGTTGAAGATATTGAGGCTCTTGTTCTCCATCGCGCCCATGTTGAAATGGCGCACCGCCACGATGTTGAACTCATCGAGGTCGTATTCGAGGCCGTAGCGCTGCTCATCCCAGGCCATCGAGCGCTGCAGCGAGGCCATGGCATGGGCGGTGTAGGGCGCATCCCCCGGCTCCACGTGGATGCGCAGGGCCACCTGGCGGCCGCTGGCGGTGGTGAAGCTGCCGCGCACCTCCTCCAGCTGGCCTGCCACCAGAGCGAACAGGTAGGAAGGCTTGGGGAAGGGATCGTCCCAGATGGCGTAATGCCTGCCCGCCGCCAGCTCGCCGGTTTCAATGCAATTGCCGTTGCTGAGCAGCACCGGGCAGCTGGCCTGGTCCGCCTCGATCCGCACCCGGAAGCAGCTGAGCAGGTCGGGGCGGTCGGGGTGGAAGGTGATGCGGCGGAAGCCCTCGGCCTCGCACTGGGTGGTGAACAGGCCGCCGCTCACATAAAGGCCTTCGAGGGTGCTGTTGGTTTCCGGATGGATGCGCACCCGACTCTCCAACACAAACGGGCGCTGGGGCGGATGGACGATCCGCATCTGTTCGGCCGTGAGCGCGTAGGCCTCCGGGGCCACGGGCACGCCATCGAGGCGCAACTCCAGCAACTCCAGATCCACACCCTGCAGCACCAGGGGCTCTGGTGAGGGGGCCTCAAGCGACGGGGCAGCGGGGTTGGGCACGAAGGCCAGCCGGGCCGCCACCTCGGTGTGATCCGCCTGCAGCTGCACCGTCAGGTCGGAACGCTCCAGCAGGAATGGCGCCGGGCGGTAATCGGCGAGGCGCACCAGGGCCATAGGGACTTACTTGCTGGGGGTGGGCTTTGTGGTGGAGGGATTGGAGGAGGCTGGCTTGGCGGCAGGCTTAAGGGCGTCCTGCACCTTGGCCATCACGTCGGCCGGCACCTCCTTGGGGCAGATCTCAGCAGCCCCAAGCACGGCGGAATTAATCGAGCCCTTGCGCAGGTCGTCGAGGCTGAGCGGCTTGGCTCCCACCTGGCTGATCACACCGTCGTGCTGACCCTGAATCAGCTGGGCGATGGTTTCACCGGCGATGCCCACCGCCTTGTCAAAGGGCACGCCGGCCCCACGGGCAATGCAGACATTCACCGCAGCGATGCGGGTGTAGAGGTTCATGTCCGCCTCCGTGGCGGGGGCCGCCTGGGCCGCCGCCGGCGCCAGCAGCAGGGGCAGCACCAACAGCGGAGCCACCAGCCAGGAGACAGCCAACGGAGCAGAACGACGGGACATCACAGGGGGAAACGGGTGTCTGCAGATGCAGCCATGCTGCTGCATCAGGCCAGGGCGTCGTGCGGGAGCGCAGCCCCGGCCTCCTCGACCCGGATTTCGTGGTGGGTTTCGGCCAACTCCAGCGCGCCGTCCTTCCAGGAATAGATCGAGCGGGCGCGGTAGCGGTCCTGGTCGACCAGGCGAATGTGCTCAAGGATGTCCCACTCCTGGTAGTGCGACTCAAAAATCAGCTCGTGCTCGTCCACCTGACGGATCTGGGTTTTGGTGGGCGTGCCGCAGAGGTAGCCGCGGCTGCGCCGCAGCTGGTGCCCGCACAAGTAGGCCTCCATGGTGCCCGTGGGCACAAAACGGGGTTTCTTGTCGAAAAACTCGAACTCCTGCTCCGGCCACCAGGTGTAGCGGTAGGCCGCATCGCCCTCCACCGGTTCGCTGAAGGTTTCGACGCGCAGCATCATGTCGACGCACAGCGACTCGCCGTCGTCAAAGAAATACAACCGTCGCGAGCGCCATAAACCGAGGTTGCGGGCGAACCAACGACGCAGGTTGCTGTCGAGCTGAATCCGCGGCCGCGCTGGGGTGGGGAGATCCGAAAGCATGCTCATGACATCCCGGCCCTTGGGCGCACGGCATTGGTTGCCTATGTCATAGCGAGGTTGGGCGGGTCTGGCCAAATCCCCATAGGGTGAACCACGTGAAGGCCGAGCAACCCACCAATGAAGCCGTGGCTGACGCTGTCGTCACAGACAGCGCCGCAGCGGATCGTGCGACGGAGCGTCAAACCTTGAAGCTGTTGCTGGTTGCGACCCAGCACCACCTGGCCAGCCCGGATCTGCGCAACCTGATTCAGTTCCTAAAGAGCAAGGAGTGCCGCTTCACGGTGAGCCTGGAGCTGGCCGACCCGGCCCGCCAACCGGAACTGCTGGAACTGCATCGGCTGGTGGCCACCCCAGCCCTGGTGAAGCTGGGCCCTCTGCCGAAGCAGGTGATCGCCGGCAATGCGATCACCCAGAAGCTGCGCAGCTGGCTGCCGCGCTGGCAGCAGATGGAGGTGGTGACCAGCCTGGGCATGAGCCTGCGGCCCGCCGAGATCGATGGCAGCCGCACCCGGCGGGAGCTGCAGCTGGAAGACCAGCTCCTGGTGCTCCGCCAGGAGAACGAAACCCTGATTGAGCGGCTGGGGGTGCAGGAGCGGCTGCTGCGGATGGTGGCCCACGAACTGCGCACGCCGCTGACCGCCGCCAAGCTCGCCCTGCAGAGCCACACCCTTGGCCAGATCGACGAGCCCCGCTTCCGCGACGTGCTCACCCGCCGCCTCGACGACATCCAGGAACTCTCCAAGGATCTGCTGGAGGTGGGCACGACCCGCTGGGAGGCCCTGTTCAACCCCCAGCGTCTGTCGCTCGGCAAGGTGGCCGCCGAGGCGATCCTCGAGCTCGAAAAACTGTGGGTAGGCCGCGACCTGGAGCTGATCACCGATATTCCCGCCGACCTGCCCGATGTGTTCGCCGACCAGCGGCGCATGCGCCAGGTGCTGCTCAACCTGCTGGAGAATGCCCTGAAGTTCACCCCCAATCGGGGTCGGGTGCACCTGACCCTGCTGCACCGCACCGACCAATGGGTGCAGGTGAGCATCTGCGACAGCGGCCCGGGGATCCCCAAGGCCGAGCAGCAGCGGATCTTTCTGGATCGGGTGCGTCTACCCCAAACCTCCGGCACCGCCTCGGGCTACGGCGTGGGGCTGTCGGTGTGCCGCCGCATCGCCGAGGTGCACGGCGGCCGCATCTGGGTGGTGTCCGAGCCCGACGAGGGAGCCTGTTTCCACGTCAGCGTTCCGGTCTGGAGCGGTCAGGCCCAACCCGCCTTGACGAAGGGTCCCCCTGACCCGTAGCTTCCAACACAGCAACGCCGACCAGCGTTGTGGCCTCGCCCCCATCGTCTAGAGGCCTAGGACACCTCCCTTTCACGGAGGCGACAGGGGTTCGAATCCCCTTGGGGGTATTAACAACCAAACAACGGCACGAAGGGTTGCTTTTCGCAACACAGCAACCCGGTTCTCTTGGCGAGCCAGCGTGCTTCACAAAGAGACTTTTTGCCTGTGGTCGCGCTTGCCGACATCCACCCCAATCAAGCTGTTGAACAGGTTGTTCAACAAGTTGTTCAACAAACAGAAATCCCACAACCAACAGCACCTCCCACCCAGCAGGGATGCTTCAGGACAAGGCGGCGCGGCGCTCGGCTTCGCGCTGCACCCCACGCAGGTTGTTGGCCAGATCGTCGCGCAGGCGCTGCTCGATGAGCCCGATCGGCATGCCGGGACGGCCCTGCACCGTGAGCTCATAGAAGAGATGGGTCATCCCGCCGGAGCGGCCGATCTGCCAAATGCCCTCGAAGCGACGGAAGTCGCCGCGGCACATGCAGAACCGCAACTCGCCAGCCTCGGGATCCTCTTCGAGCTCGAGCTCCACCCGGGCACTGAAACGGAGCCCGCATAACTGCTGGGTCCCCACCTGTTCGAGGCCAACCTTGTTGCCCCGACGCCAGAGCTCGCGGGAGGAGGCCAGGTTGGGGATGTAGAGGTTGAGATTGGCGTAGTCGGTGAGCACGGCCCAAAGCCACTCCGGGTCGAGGGGCAGCCGCAGCTGCACCGCCAAGCGCCGGGCTCCCTGGGGCAGCCGCTCCATCACCTGCTGGATGGTGTCGAGGCTGCAGGCGTCACTCACGACGGCCGAAGACGGGTCGCTGGGGGGCGGGTCGGAAGGGCGGGCCTGGGCGAGGAGCTGGGCCAAAGGAGCACGGTCGAAGTGTGCTGGCGCACAAACCTAGCGGTGTCTCCTGGAAAACCGCAGCGGAAAGGTTCCGTATGATCAGCGCGCTTTTGAGGGGGCTGAGTCTGCATGCGTGTTTCCACCGGTCGCGCCATTCAGTCGGACAGCCGCATGTTCACCGTCGTGGTGGAGGGCCTCGGCATCGGTCGCCAGCGCCAGGCTGAACGTCGCTTCACCGTGCCGTTCAACCAGCTCCAGGGCTTGATGCAGTCCATCGCCCAGCAGGGCGGTCGGATCCGTGCCGTGCTGGGTGCCGACGGCGCCGGTGGCGACACGCCTGCCGCTGCACCAGCCCCGGCCGCACCCGCCCCCAAAGTCAAAGCCGCTCCTTCGAAACCCGCTGCCGTGTCCCACGCCGACGTCCCCGTCAACCTCTACAAGCCGAAGGACCCGTTCATCGGCACGGTGACTGAGAATTACAGCCTGCTGGCAGATGGGGCGATCGGTCGGGTGAACCACATCACCTTCGATCTCAAGGGCGGCGATCCCCAGCTGCACTACGTCGAAGGCCAGAGCATCGGCATCATTCCCGACGGCACCGATGCCAACGGCAAGCCCAACAAGCTGCGCTTGTATTCCATCGCCAGCACCCGCCACGGCGACAACCTGGCGGGCGACACCGTGTCCCTCTGCGTGCGCCAGCTGCAGTACGAGAAAGACGGCGAGACGATCAACGGCGTCTGCTCCACCTTTCTCTGCGACATCGAGCCCGGCGCCAAGGTAAAGATCACCGGTCCGGTGGGCAAGGAGATGCTCCTGCCTGCCGACGAGGACGCCAACGTGATCATGCTGGCCACCGGCACCGGCATCGCGCCGATGCGCACCTACCTGCGCCGCATGTTCGAGCCGGCAGAGCGTGAGAAGAACGGCTGGACCTTCAAGGGCAAGGCCTGGCTGTTCATGGGCGCGCCCACCACGGCCAACCTGCTCTACGACGACGACTTCAACCGCTACCAAGAGCAGTATCCGGACAACTTCCGCTACACCAAGGCGATCAGCCGCGAGCAGCAGAACGCCAGCGGCGGCCGGATGTACATCCAGGACCGCGTCAGCGAGAACGCCGAGGAGATCTTCTCCTGGATCGAAAACCCCAAGACCCACGTCTACATGTGCGGTCTGCGGGGCATGGAGCCGGGCATCGACGAAGCCATGGCCACCGCAGCGGCCGCCAAGAACCTCAACTGGTCCGAGCTGCGTCCCCAGCTCAAAAAAGCTGAGCGCTGGCACGTCGAGACCTATTGACATCGGGATTGACGCCCGGCAACGGACGTCACCTCCTTCCCTCAGCCCGCCACCGTGGCGGGCTTTTTTTTGGCCAATCCCACACAGAAACCATCACAAAGTGGGCCAGGCGGTGGGCAGCGCCGCCTGGCCGGTTAAACCATGGGCACCGCGAAGGCATCCATGGGCAGCGTGCTCACCAATCCACTGCGGGTCGGACTCCGTCAGGAGCGGGTGATTCCGCCCCAATGCCTCGTGATCTTCGGTGCCAGTGGCGACCTCACCCACCGCAAGCTGATCCCGGCACTCTTCGAGCTGTTCCGCCAGCGGCGCCTGCCCAGTGAATTCGCGGTGTTGGGCTGCGCCCGCCGCCCCTGGAGCGACGAGGAATTCCGCCAGAAGATGGCCGAAGCGATGGCCAGCGAGGTGGCCGAGCACCGCATGGCCTGGGAGCAGTTTGCGGCGGGCCTCTTCTACGAGCCGGTGGATCTCCAGGATCCGCCCACGGTCGTGCGGCTCGGCCAGCGGCTGGACATGCTCGACCGGCAACGGGCCACCCGCGGCAACCGCACCTTCTACCTGTCGGTGTCGCCGAATTTCTACGGCAGTGGCTGCCGGGCCCTGGCGGCCGCCGGCCTGCTGAGCGATCCGGCCCGCAGCCGGGTGGTGATCGAGAAGCCCTTCGGCCGCGACTACGGCAGCGCCCAGGAGCTCAACCGGGTGGTGCAGGCCAGCGCCCAGGAAAACCAGATCTTCCGGATCGACCACTACCTGGGCAAGGAGACGGTCCAGAACATCCTGGTGCTGCGCTTCGCCAACACGATTTTCGAGCCGATCTGGAACCGCAACTACATCTCGAGTGTGCAAATCACTGCCGCCGAAACCGTCGGGGTAGAGGAGCGGGCCGGCTACTACGAGAGCTCGGGGGCTCTGCGGGACATGGTGCAAAACCACCTCACCCAGATGCTTGCTCTCACCACCATGGAGGCGCCGGGCCGCTTCGACCCCGAGTCGATGCGCAACGAGAAGGCCAAGGTGCTGCAGGCCGCGCGCCTAGCCAACGAAGACGAGCCCTGGAAGTGTTGCGTACGGGGCCAGTACGGACCCGGCGGCTCCAGCACCCGGCCGATCGCCGGCTACCGCCAGGAGCCGGGGGTGAATCCCGAGAGCACCACCGAGACCTACGTGGCGATGAAGCTGTTCATCAACAACTGGCGTTGGCAGGGCGTGCCCTTCTACCTGCGCACCGGCAAGCGCCTGCCCAAGCGGCTCTCCGAGGTGGTGCTCACCTTCCGCGAGGCGCCGGTGCACCTGTTTGATGCCGCCAGCGGAGCCCCCACGCCCAACCAGCTGATCCTGAGGATCCAGCCCGATGAAGGGGCTGAGTTCAAGTTTGAGGTGAAGGCCCCCGGCTCCGGCATGCGTAGCCGGCCGGTGGACATGGCCTTCTCCTATGACGACAGCTTTGGCGAACCCAGCGATGAGGGCTACGTGCGCCTGCTGGCCGACGCCATGCTGGGGGACCCCACCCTGTACACCCGCAGCGACGAAGTGGAAGCCGCCTGGCGGTTGTACACGCCGCTGCTGGAGCTGATCGAAGACGCCCCAAACCAACTGCCGGTCTACCCCTACGAGGCCCGCACCTGGGGCCCTGGCGCCGCCGACAGTCTGCTGGCCGAGGACGGCCTGGCCTGGCGTCGCCCCTAACTTTTCACCCCCTGCCCCCATGTCGACCCAGCTCACCCTCCAGGCCCCACTCGCCCTGCCGCCCGCCGAGGTGCCCAGCTACCTGGAGCGCCTCTGGAGCCAGGAACTGGGAAGCTCCCACGGAGCCGCCACCTTCACTCTGGTGGTGTGGGAGGGCTCCTGGCTCGAGCAGCAGCTGGTGCGCTGCGGCCGTCTCAACGGCCCGATCACCGGCCTGCTCAACGAGACGGTGCTGGAAGCGGCCCGCGCCGCCGCGATCAGCTGTGGACTGCCGCTGAGCACCGCGCCGATGGATCCCCAGCTGGCCTGGGCGATTGGCAAGCTGGGCGGCGACCACCACGCCGAAGACCTGCGCGGGCAATTTGTGGAGGGGGCGATCAGCGCCCACATGCCGCGGCGGCTGATCACCCTGGCCCCCACCCTCGATGGTGGCCATCCCCTCGAAACCCTGGTGGCCGCCTACTGCCCCCTGCCGGAGGAAGGCAGCGGCGGTGACGCCTGCGGCGATGTGGTGGTGCTGCGTGGCGGCACCGGAGCCCTGCGCCAGAGCCTGGAGTTGGTGCAGCCGCTGATCAGCCCCGACCTGCCCTGCTGGGTGTGGTGGAACAGCAGCCTCGATGAGGCCCCTGAGGTGATGGCAACCCTGGCCAGCGGCCATCGGCGGCTGGTGGTGGATTCGTCGCTGGGCGATCCGCGCCGCTGCCTCGACCTGCTGGTGGATCGCATCGATGCCGGCCAGCCCATCAATGACCTCAACTGGCTGCGGCTGCGCAGCTGGCGGGAATCGCTGGCGATGGTGTTTGACCCGCCGTCGCGGCGTGATGCACTCAACCATGTGGTGCAGCTCGACCTCGACGTGGAGGGCAGCAACCCGGTGAAGGGCCTGCTGCTGGCGGCCTGGCTGGCCGACCGGCTGGGGTGGCACCTGATCTCCACCTACCCCGTAGACGGCGATGGCGCGGGCCAGGGCATCGGCGCTGAATTCGAGCGCACCGATGGCGAAACCGTGCGCTTCCGGCAGATGCCGGTGCCGGTGGGCGTGCCCAAAACCCATCCGGGGGCGATGGTGGGCCTGCGGCTGATCTGCCAGAGCAGCCAGGGCTCCCCCCTGTGCGTGATTCTCTGCTCCGAGTCGGGCGGCTGCATGCGGCTGGAGTCGGGCGGCATGGCGAGCATGGAACTGGCCGAGGAGGTGGTGCCCCTGCCCAACGAGAGCGAGGAGATGGAAATGGCCAGGCTGCTCTCCGGCGGCCACGACTCCACCAACCCCCTGCTGGCCGCCGCCGCCCCGCTCGCCGCCAAACTGCTGCCCTGAGAGCCCGCCCTGAATGGCCTGTCTGATCGCCGCACCCAGCAGCGGCAGCGGCAAGACCCTGCTGTCGCTGTGCCTGGCCGCCTGGGCTCGGGCCCAGGGCCGGCGGTTGCAGCCCTTCAAGGTGGGGCCCGACTACCTCGACCCCCAGCTGCTCAGCCGGGTGAGCGGCCTCACCTGCCGCAACCTCGATCCGCTGCTGTGTGGGCCGGAGTGGCTGGAGCGCTGCTTCGCCTGGCACGCCAGCCGGGCCGACCTCGCCCTGGTGGAGGGAGTGATGGGCCTGTTCGATGGCCGCGGCCCCAGCAGTGAGGGCAGCTCGGCGGCCGTGGCGGCCCAGCTGGAGCTGCCGGTGGTGCTGGTGGTGGAGGCTTCCAGGCAGGCGGGCTCCCTGGCGGCGCTGGTGCGGGGCTTCCGCGACCATGGCCCGCCACCGGTGCACCTGGCCGGCGTGGTGCTCAACCAGGTGGGCAGCGAACGCCACCACGCCCTGCTGCGCGAAGCGCTGGCGAGCATCGCCGTGCCGCTGCTGGGGGTGCTGCCCCACCACCCGAGCCTGGAGCTGCCGTCCCGCCACCTGGGGCTGCTGCCGCCAGGCGAACTGCACGACCTGGAGCTGCGCCAAGAGCAGTGGGCGGAGCTGGCCGCCCGCCACCTGGATCTGGCGCGCCTGGAGCCCCTGCTGGCGCCCCCTGCGCGCCAGGCCGGTGCCGAGAATCCGATTCACTGGTGTCTGCGGGCGCACCTGGAGGCTCCGCTGCCGGAGCTCGGCGGGGGGCCCCTGCCGGTGGCGATCGCCAGCGACGCCGCCTTCCACTTCCGCTACCCCGAAGCCGGCGAGCTGCTGGCGGCAGTGGGGCTCGAGCCAGTGCCCTGGAGCCCCCTGGCCGATGAAGCCCTGCCGCCGGGCTGCCGCGCCGTGCTGCTGCCCGGGGGCTATCCGGAGCTGCATGCCGCCCAGCTGGCGGCCAGCCGCCGCAGCCTGGGCGAGCTGACCCGGGCGGCGGCGGCAGGATTGCCACTGGTGGCCGAATGCGGTGGCCTGTTGCTGCTGGGCTCGGCCCTCAGCGACGCCGAGGGCCGCCCGCACCGGATGGCCGGGATACTGCCCTTCCACGCCCAAAAAGGGGCGCTAAGCCTGGGCTACCGCGAGGCCAAGGCCACGACCAGCGGCCTGCTGGTGCGCCCGGGCGAGCGCTTCTGCGGCCATGAATTCCACCGCTGGCAGCTCGAATCTGTGGCTGGCAGCGGCGGGCTGTGGCAGCTTGAAGGCTGGGGGACTCCAACCCGGAGCGAAGGATGGACAGCGCCGAACGTGCACGCCAGCTGGCTGCATCTCCACTGGGCTGGATCCCCGGTGATTCCCTCTCGCCTGGCCGCCGCAGCCGGGAGCGCCGCGCCGCTGCCGACGAGCGCCGCTTCATCCAACCCCACGAGCCCAAGCCCCAGATTCAGCAGGAGCGCTGGCGTCTGATCGTGCGCGGCCAGGTGCAGGGGGTGGGCTACCGCGCCGCCTGCTGCACCAGGGCCACAGATCTTGGCCTGAGCGGCTGGGTGCGCAACCGACCCGATGGCTCGGTCGAGATCGAGGCGGAAGGCTCGCCCCAGGAGCTCACCGAACTGCGCATCTGGTGCGAGAAGAGTCCGGGGCTGGCGGCGGTCAACAGCGTCGCCTCCACCCAGGTAGCGGCCACGGGTGCCGACTGGTTTGAGGTGCGGCGCTGAAGCGTGGTGGCTAGGGGTTGTGGCAGGGGTGGAAAAAAGCGCGAATGACGTTGTTAAACACCCTGTTGCACAACCTCTTGCACAACCTCCTGCACAACCAGTGGCACAACCTCTTGCACAACCTGCGATCACCGGTGTGAACACCGCTCCCAAACTCGAACTGTGGCTGCTGCGCCACGGGGCCACCGAATGGGCCCTCAGTGGACGCCACACCGGCCGCACCGACCTGCCCCTGCTGCCGGAAGGGGAAGCGGAAGCCCGGGCCCTGGCTCCGGTGCTGGCCCGGCAGCGCTTTGCCGCCGTGCTGGTGAGCCCACTGCAGCGGGCGCGGCGCACCGCCGAGCTGGCCGGCCTGGGGGCGCAGGCGCGCGTCTGTCCCGACCTGCAGGAGTGGGACTACGGCCGCTACGAGGGCATCACCACCGCCGCGATCCGCGAGCAAGTGCCCGGCTGGACCGTGTGGAGCCACGGCTGCCCCGACGGCGAAAGCTGCCCCCAAGTGGAGGAGCGCTGCCAACGGGTGATCGCCCTGGCTGAATCCCTGGC
>Ga0194129_10006991_pt1 | contig 13604 bp, 22 predicted proteins | sample TA2KigCa35mmetaG_FD_150862 | JGI IMG/M metagenome (GOLD analysis project Ga0194129, IMG submission 150862) | Freshwater microbial communities from Lake Tanganyika, Tanzania - TA2015038 Kigoma Deep Cast 35m | ecosystem: Environmental > Aquatic > Freshwater > Lake | place: Tanzania: Lake... | reverse complement strand
TGGTGACGTCATTAATCATCCAACCGATAAATATCATTAGTAAATTTCTTTTTTCTGCCGCGGCACAAAAGGAATCTACGCCAATACCCAAAGGTAAAAAAATTCTATTGATCGGTGATTCGCTAGCTCAGGGAATGGCGGCGTCTTTCTATAAGCTAGTTAGACAAAAGGGTTACGTTCCTCATGTCGATTGTAAGCAAGGAACGCGCATAGATTATTGGGCTAAAAAACTGGATAAAACGCTAAACGCGACGAGACCCTCGCTATTAATCGTCTCACTCGGCACCAACGACTCTGGATTACGCGATCCTGAGGTGCAGAGGACTCATGTAAAAAATATTAAAAAAATTGCAGCTAGATACAATACGGATATTTTGTGGATTTTACCGCAGACACTTCCTGCACGATTTGTCGGCCAAGACGGGATTAAAAAAATAATCCAAGAAGAATTAGGCGAAAAAACTTTCGATACCAAAATTAAGTTAGAAAAAATCAAAGATCAGATCCATCTAACAAAACGAGGATACGAAGCGTGGATCACGTCCACTTGGGACCAACTTGTCTCGTCGGGCGTTGTGTCTAACTAGTCTTTCTTTGAAGAGTATAGGTCCTTGTACCACCCGCCACCTCTAAGAGTAAAACTAGTCCCGCCAGAAATTAGACGATTGCAACAAAAGATTTTACACTTCGGACACTCGGCGCCTTTCTCGGCCTTAATAGACTGTTGCGTCTCAAAAGATCCACTACAAACTAGACAAGCATATTCGTAGGTTGGCATTTAGTCTCCATCAAACGATTGGTACCGACGACGTAATCGTCGTCGGAAACATGACAATTTGACCCTTGACCTGCGCAACGCCAGGTTGACGTACGACCTTAAGCGGACCTTGATGACTTACCAAAACGGACAGCGCTGGGTCTGTCAACAGCTCAAAAAACCTTTTCTCTACGCCATCTACCCAACATGTCTGCGAAACCAGCTGGCAGATTTGTGAATAGTCAGAATGCAATGCATCGTGCGCTGTCGCGTTTGGCTGAATTACTTTGATCGGTTTGTTGTTTAATGTATTAATTTTCGAAGCGACAGCGAATCCATTGATTCCCTGATAAGAAGAACCCGTAAAGTGCCACCCATAGTTACACGCTCGACCAGGTAATTGCTCCAATTTCTTATCAAGAATCCAGTGTTTACCTGGGTCGGCGACCAGTCCTTCAGTAACCGGCAATGCCCGAAGTCGAGCATCGACGTTAGACGAATGTTTCGTCATAGAAGCCACGCTCGTTGAAATAGACATTGGTGCAGGATCGATACGACGAATCGCCTTTGCATAAACAAGATCTGCGATCTGCGCGGTCATCAACGACGCGTCGAAGACGTCGGCAAGTTGCTGTTGCAATTTAGCAGAAACATTGACTCGAACGCCATCTATCTTTAGGGCGTCCTCCATGACCATGAACCTACCGACCTTACCAGATACGGTATGTTCGACTTCGGTCCACACAGCTTCGAAAGTTCCTGCAAGAACTTTGTCCATAATGTATTTTTCGCGATCGACAATTTTTTCGGGAAACAACATGATGCCTAAATTATACGAAACTCAAAAAATGTTCATCACGCGCAATTTCGACTATACGTCGAGAGTTTTGGGATATCCCTTTTGACCTGGCTTCAAGCGAGGCTTGCCCTTGTCGCGACGGGCTTTGATATTTCCCCACAAAGTATTCTTCTTTTTCGCTTCCTTGACTTCGTCTTCTTCGAGGCCAGAAGTAAACCCACCATGGCCTAATCGAGCCAGATCTTCGTCATCAACTGGTTCCCCCTTCGAGGCGCGCCAGTGTCCAGGAACGTCCGCTTCTTGGTTGGCCAAAACTTCTCTGATTAATCTTCTTAATTGAGTTATGGTTATCTTCATAAGATAAAGATATATATTGCCGACACAATAGAAACCAAATAGATTAGGTTAATTTGATGTTATTTTGCCACGCTATCATCGCGAGTATAACTCTGTGGATTTTTTGTTCCACGTTAAGCATCGGATCAAAACGTTGTTCTAAGAATCGTGAATGAATAGACGACACTATACTTCCACTATCTCCACGATTAGTTTTCCGCTGCCTTCCTTACGAATTACGCGGTGCCATTTTTTTTGCGGAATATTCAACATTTCTCCCGACAGAAGCGCCCGAGGTAATTCATCGTCAAACTGAAAATACCAACCCGCCGATTCAATCACGCGAACAGTCCTATCTTTCGCATCGCGATGCCAAATCAACTCGTCGGCCGACAAGGTCTCGTCAAAAATCCGCAAGCGAACGTTATCAGAAATGAACTGCTCATGAAAAGGAAACATCACCACCAACCAGGGATGTCGCGACCAAAAAACTTAGTAGCTCTGCACGACCAATAACCCGCCTTCGTCCTATCCTTTTTGCTCGCACAATCGTGACGATCTCCGAATGATTTGCGTCTCTTGCGAGCAGCTTCAGAATCGCCCATCGCATCGGGCATAGATGACCCAAAAGATACTTTCTTCACGTTGCCAGTCTTTGGATTCCTGACATAAACATAGGACTTTCCACCCCCACCGCTCTTTGGCTTTCCGAGTTCGACTTCTTTGCCCTTATATTTAGCCTCAAAGATAACGTCTTCCTGTAAAGGAAAATCCAAGGGAACCCATCCACCTTCGAATTCAATCCACTCGCCGAGGTCAGATTCCAACAAATCTTTTTCAAATTCCGTTTGTGGTTGGTATAATTCTTCGCGATACATCCAACGAGCTTCTCGCATCAAGTCAAAATATTTTTCGGTACCCGCTCGATACACCGGAGATTCAAAAGAAACTTTTTCTTCGAGGTGCCATCGCAAGCCCTCGGACAATGCAGGGGTCTCGCCATCGCCGGCGCACGCTCGCAAAAATTCTTCACTAATGAGTCTTCGCAATTTTTTTTCTGTTATTTTCACAGATAATATGTATCAACTAAAAGTTGATCAGTTTAGTGTAATTTGTTTTTTAGACGTTGTATGATCAAACTTACCCTCTCAAGAGGAACTTAGTTAAGGAAACAGAAACATGAACAAGAATCTATTTGCAGTTATTTGTGCGACCCTCGCGATCGTAGCTTGCGAAGACGACAAGGAAGAGTCGATGTCTGAGGCTGCCTCGGCGACATCGACCGTGGTTGCAGCGTCTTCTTCAGCTTCAGGCGGTGGCGCTTCGTCGAGCAGCGTTGAGTCGGCGGGGGTTGGTGGCGCGCCAGGTACCGGTGGTTCGACCACCTCAAGCGGCGGCGAGGCTGGCGTGGGCGGCTCAGGCGGTAAATAATATCGCAACGATGTATTCTGGTCGATCCATACAGAATACATCTCTAGATCCTTGAAATAATATGCCAACATGGATTGCGGGTGTAACTCAGTGGTAGAGTGTCAGCCTTCCAAGCTGTTCGTCGCAGGTTCGATCCCTGTCACCCGCTCCAAAATTTAATGGAAGTGTGTCAGAGTGGCCGATTGAAACCGCCTGGAACGCGGTTGTACTGTAAAAGGTACCGTGGGTTCGAATCCCACCGCTTCCTCCACTGGGGTGTCGTCCAAGGGCAGGACTGAGCACTTTGAATGCTCATATCGTGGTTCGAATCCATGCACCCCAACTAGTTTTTCTTTTGTATTAAGTTCGAATTTGATGTATATTTATTGGTATGAAATGCGAATTTAATCCATGTAAAGTCGACCATGATGGGTCTTTTGGATCCGGACGTTTTTGTTCTTTGAGATGTTCACGAGCTTTTTCTACCGCAGAGAAAAGAAAACAAATCAATCAAAAGGTTTCAAAGACGCTTAGTCGTAACAAAACGTTAGCTGACCTTTTTTACTCTAATGTCATTACAAAAGAAATGCTTATAGAAGCATGTAAGAAAGCAACATCTTGGTCAGATTTAACAAAAAAGCTAGATGTTAAACGTAGTTCAATTAGTTTTGCACAACGGTGTATAAAAGAATGGAATCTTGATGTTTCACATTTTAAATCTCACGCGCATGACCCACTGGAGCGATTAAGATCACGACCTGGTGAAGCAAAGGGAAAATTGTGGTTTTATCTTCTAAAGATTGGTCGTGAATACAAATGTGTAGAATGTGGCTTGAGTGATTCGTGGAATAACAAAAAGATAACGCTCCAGGTTGATCACATCAATGGCGCAAGTTACGATCATCGACCAGAAAATCTCAGATTTCTTTGCCCCAATTGCCATTCTCAGACCGATACATTTTGTTGGAAAAATAGAAAAGATAGATAAATTTTGGCCCCGTCGTCTAAAGGTAAGGACTCGACGCTTTCAATGTCGAAATCAGAGTTCAAGTCTCTGCGGGGTCGCCAAAAAAGGAATACAAAAAGGAATAAAAATATGTACGATAATTTAACAAAACTTGTCGATGATATGGGTCTTACCCCGGAGGGAAGCGATGACTCAACATCGATCCATTTCTTAAATGGAGATTCGAATCTCAACGAAACCGGCACGATTCTTTATTTGCTTTTAAATTATGTAAACAATGTCGACGATCTCGACGCGTTGAATATTGATAATCGTATTTTTGCCAATACAAAAATTGAAAATTTTTATATCGATGAACAGCGTTTAAAAGAAGTATGGCCTCATTTGGATAAGAAGGCTTCTCCTAGCAGAGTAGTAGGAAATCTATTTTGGTCTCAATTACCATGGCAATCGTTTGGCCCGATTAGAGCGCTCGATATCGGGTGCGGCGCGGGTAACTATGCAGAAAAACTAACATCCTGGTCGAATAAAGGAGTAAAATCATATACTGGTTTTGACTTGTCGGCGTCTTCTAATTGGTCAGACATGATTCAATGGGGAAATAAGAACGACATTTCGGTATCATTCAACGCCACGAATCTAGACACGGAAGATTTATTTCCTTTGATTCCAAAGGGTACTAATTTTTTCATGTCGCAGTCTGCCTTGGAACATCTACGCCTTGATCTCAAATATTTTAAATCTGTAAAAAAATATATCGATAGTGTTGATTTTCCCGTTACCCAAGTTCATCTTTTTCCAGGCACCGCTGCCTTAAAGTTGTTTCTTCTACACGGATACAGACAGTACGGTTTAAATTCAATTGCAAAAATTGCAAAAATTTTTAAGAATGACAATATTAAACTTACGCGTATTTGTGGAGATGCAACGAACGATCTACACTATCAATTCATTACGAAACCAATTTATATAGACAAAACGAAGGATCTCAGAGAAACGCAAACGAAACTCTATGAAGATCTGTTATTAGAATCAATAATCATCGATACAAAAGCTGAAATTAAGAAACCCTGCTTTTGGGCGATGCAGATTGAATCAAATACGATCAGAGCTTAATGTCATTTATTAGTATTTAACATGTGAATCCAAGTCGAAAATGGAAGAGCTTATCTCTTAAGATACAACATCTTCGACTCGAATTAGAAGACAGAGATGAACATCTTCGCAAATTTGAAGAATCTTTTAACAAGATAGTGTCTTCTCTAATTTTAGAAGATATTGCAGGTGAACCTTCGCAACCTCTCTTTGGATCGCAAGATCAAAACGTCATTGCCCAAGAACCTAGCATAAAAGAACTTGAGTCTACTGGGCATGTAACTGGACCTGAAGAAATAAAAAAATTATGGAGACTAATTGCTGCAGCTTCTCATCCTGATAAAACAAGAAACGATCCAATAAAAACGCAACTTTATAAACAAGCTCTACAGGCGTGGCAATCGAAATCTTATGATAGACTTTATCAAATTGCCTTAGAGTTAAACATCGAGCCGCCCGAATGTTCAGAAGAATCAATATCTATTTTAGAAGAGATCGCGAAAGATTTAGATAAACAAATACATGTAAAACAAAGTTGCGTTTTGTGGTCTTGGGGAACAGGAACTGATCAACAAAAAGAAGTTATTATTGACGCGTACCTAAAATTGCGTGGCAAAAAAAAAGTAATATAACGAGGTAGTATTGCGTTATAGTTAAACGACATGAGGTACTTCTTGTTACTAGTCATCGCCTCAACGATGGGCTGTTATAGAACTTGGGATTGGCCCAAGGCACCCCCTTGTCGCAACAAGAACGAACAGCGCGTGAAGATAATTGTTGGTCAATTCTTTTATGTAGACGACTGTAAGTACTGGGGACACGTATCTTCATCAGATGGTCAAGCAGTTTTGCCACCTTAACTCAGTAAAAAAAATTGATACTTTGACAACTTAAAATTTTCATGCCGGGGTTCCTTAGTGGTCGATAGGACGGGTTTTGTAAACCCGCGGGTTCTGCCCCATCGTGAGTTCGAATCTCACTCCCGGCTCCATAGGCCAGTAACTCAGGTGGTCAGAATACACGTCTGATACGCGTGAAGCGAAAGTTCGAGTCTTTCCTGGCCTACCACTTCGTAACAATCACAAAGGAAAAAAATGGAAAAGAAGAAGAAGCGAGTTGCGTCGGGAGATTTCGTCACCCGCGATGAAGGACCCGAAGGTTCATGGATGATCACAGGAATTGTATTCAATTACGAACTCAATAAGCACCAAGCCCGAATCATCAAAGTGGGAGATCCAGCTAGGGTAGACTTCGTAGAACCAGATACGCTAACAATCATTCAAAAGAATTTTTGAGCGGTCTATCGTCTTCAAACGGAGACGGACAACCCTGATATATATCGGCGTGCGGATCGCATGGAAGAGGCACCTGAGAATGAATTAATTCGCCACTCGGACCTTCGACGACAATCCATTCGTATCCACATCGCCACGGGTCTTTATCCACGTCATCGTAACTATCTTCTACGGTGGGACCGGAATAATCGGGATAGGGCACCTGTGGCGATGATATATCCTTTTTGTTTTCTTCTTCGACCGTCGCGACTACATGCGTCGAACAAGAAAATCCTGCCATCATTAATGCTAAACTAGCAAAATGACGAAAGCTAGCTCGTCTGACGTATTCGTTTGCGACGGGTGGAACTAGAAATTGAATGCCGACGAACAACCAACTAAAGACGCGGCTCAACCACACTTGTCGCTCCTTAATGATAAGTATTGGCATGCAAGGGAAAGAAGTAAAGGCTTTCAGACAATTACTCCGAGAGTTCGTCAAAGAATATTCGGCCCGAGGTGGTTCTCACCCAGAAGAATCTTACCACGACGATCTCCTCGACGATCCGGCGTATAAGGCCAACTCCGTCCTCGTCCCGCGCGATATCAAAAAGAAAATCGATAAATGGGCAAAAGACATGGGCTTGTCTTCTAAGAAAAAGAAATAACATGCCATACACCGTAAGAAAACAAAAATGTAAAAGGTCGGACGGCGGCTCAGGCTCATACGTCTTGTCATATACGGATAAGAAAGGCAAAAAGCACAGGGCTTGTCACACGTCGAAAAAGAAAGCCCGAGGCCAGATTGCAGCAATAGAAATGGAATCTATCAGATTATTCGTCAGAGAAATTATCGCAGAAGAAGCTTTAGGTCTCCATGGCGCGGGCATGTCGGAAAAAGACCTGGCATCTAGATTGGGATTCGGCGGGGTTGAACTAAACAAAGCTGGCTCGGTCACCGACGAAGAAGCCAACCTCGTCGCCAAAAAAAAAATTGCAACAGACAAACCCGAACGGGTCTATGCTTATTCACGGGGGGTGGCTGTCCTCAGCAAAGCAGCAATGGACGACGACATGACTAATATGCCACCCGTAACCTACGTAGCGCCGGCCGCTCTCCGCCAATGGACCGATGCGCCCGTGCCGGGTGAATCGATCACTATTATTGGCGATAAAGACGCAGCCGTACCGGTCAAACAAGCCTGTCAAGTTGCAAAACAAGCTGGTACGCCACTATATGTATATCCTGGTAAGAGTCACGTCAGCATCCTGTATACGCACGGTGAAGTCGGCGGAGACGCCTACGAAATTGACGTCGATGTATGTATAGCAGATCCTGATCTGCCCGACTGGGGCAAATCTGGCAACGCATCAAAAGACCAATTAGCCAAACAACAAGAATTAACCCCTAATTATGCAAAGGGCGCGAAGCCTAAATCAGAAGGACAGAACCGTATGAAACTAACACTCGCAGAACTCAGATCCGTCATCAGAGAAGCTATCGAACAGTGCATGACTCAAGGCGCGCCCAAGGAACTCGAAGAAGATGAGTTTACCTACGCGATCGCCAAGGCCGCCGAAAAGGGCGAAAAGACAGCCGACGTCGGCGGAGAAAAATTCCCGGTCAAGATGTCTAAAGAAAAAGCTAAGGATATTCTCGACAAAGACAAGAAACAAAAGTAAAGTTTGAAGTATATTATAATAGCCAGTTGATCAACCCCTCCCTAAGATCGGGTCTTTAATTAGATCCGGTCTTTTTTTATTTTTTTATACTTTGACAGAAACGATTCGAACGTCTCGTGGTATCTGTGAATCAAACTTAAGGGACTTGACAGCCGCTACATTCTTCGCAGAGTCGTCATAAAACTTTACGATCTGCACATCGCGCTCAAGAATCTCATGTTTGATCACGTCGGCCTTCGCTTGTGGATCAGAGTTGCCCAATGCCACGACGTCTATATCACTTACGCCCATCTCTTCTAAAAAAGTTTTAATCGGTCCAGGATTACCCCGCGCCGTCAAAATAAAAACATTGTCGGGTCCTAATGTCCTGATCGCGTACCGTAGCTTCAACAACATGTGCATTATCGGCGTCGGATTTTTGACATGATGAAAATCGGAAAAATCGAAAGAATCGCCGGGCTTCGGTTCGTACACAGCGTATTCGCCAGACGTCAACGAACGACTTTCTCCATCTTGCGTTGTCAAATAAATATGCGAACGAGTCCTCACAAGCGTATCGTCAAAATCAAATACGTTGATCTCGGCAACCATAGTAGCCTCAAACAACATCTTTAAACTCAAAGCACTCATCTTTAAACTATTCTAAATACTATGGGGACAAAAAGTATCGCTTCGTTATTATTTTTAAAATTCATCGTTGAATTCATCATACGTATATTACGTGGAAAAAAACGACGAATCGAGATTTTCCGAAGCCAGAAAAGAAAGCGTCGGAGCGGCCCTCGCAGCCGCATGTCTCGCTATCGTCGGTATGGTCGCATGTCAACCCGCGTGGATCCCCAGGAGTCCACCTACATCGTGGTTACTTCAAGAAACAGCAATCGTCTGCATCGAAGTATCAACTGAACAAATTCCAGCAGTCGTCGAAGCAGTCAAAGGATGGGATCGAGCTATAGGTAGATGGAAAAGATTAAAACCTCGAATCGGCATAGTCGAAGAAACATGCGACTTCACAATCCGCGAAACAAATCCACCTTTTTTCAAGAGCGATAATGTCCTCGCTACCACCAATGCCATAGGCGGTCACTCAATTGAACTTTACCGCGGAAGGTATGAGATCGATACCTTGGTCGTCGTACTGCATGAACTAGGTCACGCGCTCGGCGCTCGGCACATGGTCGGTACACTCATGTCACCAAACCTAGAATATCGCGCCTATCAATGTCCAGACGCAGCAACAGTCGCGCAAGTCGCTGCGGCAAATATGATTGATCCAATCCTGCTGTCTTGGTGCAAACCCTATTAGAACTTGTCCCGACTGGACATACCCTTCGGCATCTTCAGGGCGGCGTTTTTTGGATCTCGCCTCAACTTCAAATTCTGATGCTTAACGCCGTACAAAGATTCTTCCTTTTCTACGGGCCATCCATAACACTCCCTAATAAGCGCTCGAATCAATCGACGAACCTCGACCACATCCTCAGCGGTCTCTAGGTCGACCAACATCACCGGGTCAACGGGAACGTCCTGCACAGAAGCCATCGTAAAAATGTTGTCTTGGTTCATAATCCACTTGATGTGATAAGGTCCCACGGACCATAGTTGCCAGTCTTCAACATCATGTCACGAGCTTCCTTAGCTGTATACTCATGAAAGTTATCGATCTCCTCAATACCACCGATCGCATAGTAGATGAAGCGAGGCATTGTGATGTCCCTACCGTTAGATCGATCGATGACAGCGTCGGTCGTCAAGTCAACGACCCAAGCGTGACCAAAGTTCACACCTTGAAGTGGTCCTTGGCCGCGAACTTCACCGTGGACGAGCACGTAACGATCGGCAGCGTCCGACATCAATTGCTCGCCGACAAACTTACCGGCTGACTCATAACAATCTCCGCCGTCTGAATGAGGTTTCTTGGACGCCTTTTTTACGGCGCTCTTCAATGACATGACTCTAATTATGGGTCACTCGCCCATTTTAATTCGCTTCACCAATAATGCCCCCATCGCAGTCAAGGCATTGTATAGCTCGGGCCGGGCCAACAGCGCTTCCGCAATCAACTCGCCAGCGAAGGAATCGTCTTCAAAAGACTCTGGCAACTCGACCTCGTCTCCATCTAAAACACCCAAAACTTCAAGCGCCTCTGCAGTGGCGTCCAACGAAGTCCCACCAACAGACTCAACCACAAAATCTACCAACGAAGCTGCCAACTCTTCGACCGCAACCTGCTCGTCGCTTAATTTCTTCATTAATAATTCTCTTTAATAACTGAAGTAAATATACGCGTTAATTCCAAAAATCGTAAGAAGCGTCAGCCAAGCTTCGAGGAACTACTATTTTTTACGAGGACATCATAGGCTGGAAGCGTAATAAATTCGGGCGGATCAGGCGCAAAAATTGTCGACAACAATAAACTCACCGTCTCCCGGCGAGGCTCGGTTCCCGCGGCGACAAGCGCCGCTTCCTCGCCTCTCACCACGGTCTCCGCATCCTCTCGACTTACCTGCCCTCCCCGAATCCAACTCCATAACAACGCTCGCGAGATCTCCACAGTCGCAGCATCCTCCATCTTACCCGCCATCGCCACGCAACCATTACCACCCAACCACGCATCCAGATACACCAACGCGCTACGCGCAGCCTCTCGCACCCCATCCCACGTCACCTCGCCCCACACAGGACTCGTCACCAACGCCACGTTCAACGTGGCAGGCCCAGGCACCACATCCATCTGCTCAACCCGGCCCGCTAATCCTCCATCGAACGCCGCTCGGGCAACACTCACCAGGTCAGGATGCGCAACCCACGTCCCGTCATGACCCAACCCAACCTCTCGCTCCTTGTCGAGCCGCACGGCCTCGAAGGCATCCGTCGTCGCCACCGGGTCTCGACGATTCGGCACATTAGCTGCCATGCCACCAATCGCATGGCACCCTCGACGATGCGCCACGTTAACGACCCACCTCGCGTACTCGGCCAACTGTGGCTGCGACATCGTCAACTCTCGCCGGTCGGGCAACACGTATCCCTCGTGCCGCAGAGTCTTGATGCAAGAGAAAATATAGTCCCACCGACCAACGTTGAGGCCCGTCAATCGCTGCCGCAACACCCAAACGATCGGCTCCAATCGCAACAAGGCCGGCAACGTCTCGACCAGGACCGTAAACCTCACCGTCCACCGAGGTAATCCCAATCGATCCTCCATCCAGCACGCGACTCGGTGCCAGAACCGGGCCTCGGCCTCGGTCTCCAACTTGGGTAAATAGAGATACGCACCGCTGCCCCGTTCCAACAAGGCTCGAGCGTTGTGATACACGAATAACCCGGCGTCGATCAAACTTGCCGGCTCTCGGCGACCCGGCGCCCAGCTCGCGTCCAACAGGTGCAAGCCTCGAGGTCGATAGTGCAACACGGCCCGCTGTTGCGCCAGTCGATACACAACGCCGTCCTTCTCGACTCGCAGAGAGCCCCGCGACAAAGCCCACAGGTTGCGGTGGGTCGCGTGAACGTTGGCCCAGGTCGGACACAACGAATCCTCACCGTCGACCATGTAGCCCGACGCGCCACTGTTCATCGCCGTAATCGTCATCTTCGGATCGACGCCCGGACCAGTGATCTCGACTCGACGATCGACCAGGTCGGCAGGAGCCGGTCGACATCGCCACGATGGATCGGCGAGACCCGGCGGCGAGGCCATCTCCATCACGGCACACAATTCTCCTCGAGGATCTTGCCGACGGCGCTCGCGCGCCGTCAACAGCTCGGCCCAATCGCTTCGAAATTCGCGAATCAACGAGTTGACAAATTCGACCGACCACGGATCCACGATCGACAAACCGTCGCTCATCGCCGCCTCCGTGCGACCTCGACACGACACATCGTCCGCTTCGCAGAATCTCGAATGAATTCACACTCTGTCGGTCGCGACAAGACGACGGCCCGACAATAGTGCCTCGCGTCAGCTTCTCTAATGAACTCGCAAGAAGTCGATCCTAACTCTATCACAAACAACAGAAAAAACATGTTTTACCTCACGCCGCCGCCACACGCAGCTTCAGCTTCTTCGCCAGAGCCTTCCAACCACCGATAGCGTAGGTGGCCTTGAAACTTCGCCGCCAGGTCTTCACCATCGAGGCACCCTCGGTCACCACGTCGGCCAACCGCCAGTCGTCACCCTCGCGCTCGAGCACCCAGTCAACGTCGATCGAATCATCCCCCATCTTCACACGCGACTTGGCGACGTACCTGTCGCCGTCCCGCATCTCAACGCCCCACTTCACCTCGGCATCGCGTAATCGCCCGAGCTGGCGCCTGAGGCTCACACGGGTCAGGTCGACCAACAATCGCTTGAACTCGACCCGCTCGGCGGGCTTAAGGCCGGACAGGTCCTCGAGGCAGGCGCTCGCTAACGAATCGTACCCGGCGAGCGAGTCAATGACTCCTCCCAGCTCAGGAGCCCCGTCGGACTTCGTCGCCATCACGCTGGCCAACTTGACCCGCAAGGAGTCGCCAGCAGAAGACGCGGCCGCTTCGCTGGGCGCGCCACCGACGGCGCACCAAAATACGAAAGAGCAAACCATCCTAATAACTTGGTTTCGCATATCACCATTATACCCCACGGGGCGGAAACTTTACACCTCGCCCGCGACGGGCGGTGGCGCCAGGTCTTCGGCAGCTTCATCAGGCCGGGTGCCCTTCGTCTTGAAGCCGATGTATTCCTCGGCGTCGTCGGGCCGACCCGGGTCGCTCGAACCCAGCTCGCCCGGGCTCTTGTACCAGGGACTCAAGATATCAACGCCTCTTTCTAACTCGTAATCTCTAGCACCACCGGTAGTGCCGGTCATCGGATCAGCCACAACACCAGGCCCTGCAGCACCCTCTCGCAAGGCTTCTCGTATAAACTGTCTAAGAATTCGATCGCTTCTCTTCATAACGTATAACTATAGGCGCCTCGGGCACCACGTCACCATTTTCATCGTAAGGACAATGACGACAACCACCATTACAACAAAAACCACGCGCCTCGAGGAACCTCCTCGTCCACACGACCAGACCCGTCTCGGGGTCCTCGTACCAATCCTCGGGCTCGACAAACTTAAACATACGTCTTACCTTCGCCACAAATCTGCGACACTCTTGAGGAACCACACCCGAATCTTGTCTAGACCTGACAAGAAACTTCGAATCAACCCAGGCTTGCGCTTTACTGCCATGATCTACATATTCCCATCCGCGAATCCATCGTGAAGTTCTACGACGGCGGCCACGACCTCGGCGGGC
>Ga0194129_10006990_pt1 | contig 13608 bp, 13 predicted proteins | sample TA2KigCa35mmetaG_FD_150862 | JGI IMG/M metagenome (GOLD analysis project Ga0194129, IMG submission 150862) | Freshwater microbial communities from Lake Tanganyika, Tanzania - TA2015038 Kigoma Deep Cast 35m | ecosystem: Environmental > Aquatic > Freshwater > Lake | place: Tanzania: Lake... | reverse complement strand
GTCTGCCCGCGGACTGGGCGAACCGCTCGCCGGGCGACTCAATCCGCCCGATGGCGCCAAGTTCACGGGCGCCATGATGGGTGACCCCGAAGGCCTGTGGCTCTTGTCCTCGGATGCCGGCTACGGTTTCACAGCGCGTCTCAAAGAGCTCATCACCGATCGCAAGGCGGGCAAGACCGTGCTCAATCCGCCGGAGAACTCGCTGGCGTTACCACCGACTTTCGTGCCGACCGAAAAATCTTTGGTCTGTGTGTCGGTCGTCGATGCCGATGGCGAAAATGGCCGCTTGCTGGCATTCCCGGTGACTGAAGTACCCGAAATGCCGCGCGGCAAGGGCAACAAGCTGTTCAATATTCCGACGGCCTTGGCAGTTGAACGCGCCGAAGTCGTGGTCGGCGTGGCCGTGGTCGAGCCCGGTGGCTCGCTGATCGTGCATACGGGTGATCGCTCGATGACCCTCGCGTGGGGCGATCTTAAAGATTACCGCGGCGCGCGCGCGCAACGCGGCGCAGTGCTGCCGCGTGGCTGGCGCAAAGTCACCCGCCTCGAAGCGGTCGCGGCGTCGTGACTCTGTGACTACGCTGCGCGAGAAGTCTCAGGCGCATCAACCATTGGTTTCGGTGCTACTTCCTGTTTTCAACGCCGAGAAATTTATAAAAGAGGCCTTGGGAAGCATCACTGCTCAGACCTATGACAACCTCGAGATTCTCGTGATTGACGATGGGTCAACCGATAAAAGTATGCAGGTTATAAAGCGGTTCCGAGATGCACGGATAAAAATTTTTGAAGATGGGACGCAAAGAGGCGTCACCTACCGATTGAATCAAGGACTAATGTCTTCGAAGGGGAAGTACATTGCGAGAATGGATGCGGACGACGTCTGTTCACCGTTCAGGATCGAGCGACAGGTTTCCAAGATGGAGTCCGACCATGAGCTTGTGGTGCTTGGAACGCAGGCTGCGTACATCGACGATATAGGGCAAATTACAGGAGCCCCCCGTGAATCCCCTGCCGAGCACCGTCATATCAAGTTGCGGTTGATAACAAGTAATTGCATTCTGCATCCGTCGGTCATGTTGCGAGCTGAAGTCGTTAGGCGTCACCTGTATGCCGCTGAGTTTCCGCTAGCGCAAGATTTCGAGTTGTGGCTCCGATTGATAACTCAAGGGTATTGTTTCGCGAACTTGCCCGATGTGTTGATGCTTATTCGGCGACACAACAGCACCTCAACTTCTGCCCGCAGATCTGAGCAGCTTACATTCGCGGCAAACGCGCTCGTTTCGTACCTTCGATCCCAGTACGATCTAGATGTTCCGTATGAGATCGCCAGGGCTCTTATTGAGCCGCCCCTGCTGAAAAATACCCTCAAAAGCCCGGATCGCCGCTCACCGTTTTCGATTATTCGAGACGCTGCTGGGCGGACGCTGGAAACATACGAGTCCGCTGGCCGAGACGATCTGCTAGCAGACCAAGCGATTGGGGACCTGATTTTTTTTGCAATGCGCTACGTTTCGCGGTCACTATTTCGACGGCCGACGGGATATGCGTTGCGCGACGTTGTCGGCCTTCGAGCGGCGAGCGGTGAGATAGTCTCGAGGATACCAGTCGCATTACGTCTAATCGCTCGCGAGTTGTATTCAAGGCGACGTCTGGTCAAAGAGGGCGACCGATTGAAGACCGCAAGCGTCTGGCAACGCGCGCAATTGCTCTAAGCCAGGGGAGTCTGGAGGTGATTAGATATCGAGTTGTTTTCACCCAGGTTCTTCGATTTGTCACTTTGGCCCATTCGGCGAATGTCAATTGATCGCCGCGCGCCGCAATTGTGTAAAACTCCTGACTGGCGATTTGATGCGGATTCATTATACGGCGGTGTTTGGACAGAAATTGACTGGCATACGTTTTGCTGCTCACGGTGATGCGGTCTGAGCGGTTGTCTGCATTAATAATGTACGTAGGTAATGCGATCCGCTTGCCGGGTCCGTATTTTTCGACGAGGCGAACCCAGACGTCATAGTCTTGAGACGCAGTTAAGGTCTCGTCGAATCCCCCGATGGCCTCGAGACGCGATTTCAGTGTGATGACCTGAGTCCCAACGATATTGTCGAATAACAATTCGTCAAGATCGATAACCGCTTCGCCGGCATTTACCAAGCGATGCCAAGATTCGTTTTTTTCGTATGCGGACGAGCAAAGTAGCGATTGCGTCGGTTTGAAGTGTCGTAGTAGCGACGACAATCTCTCGGGTAGCATTTCATCGTCGTCATCGAGACCAGTGACAAGGGGGCTCGCGGCCTCACGGATAGCAAGATTTCGTGCATACGGCGCGCCTGATCGCTGATGTGTTCGATAGTATCTAACCCGCAGGTCCGCCTTGCAGATTGTGGAGCATAAGTCCCCGGTTTGGTCTGTTGAACAATCGTCAACAATTATCAACTCAAAATCCTGAATGGTTTGTTTTAAAACCGATGAAACGGCTCGTGTAAGCAAGGCGCTTCGATTTCGAGTCGGCAAGTAAATCGAAATGAGCGGGTTCGACCTAGGCATGGCGCTAATTAAGTCAACTCTAAATTAGCTCAGTAAGGTCGGCTCTTACCGAGCTCAGGACGGGGTCCCACCGGCGATTTTCGGACTGCCTATACAACGTCATGGTGGGGTACCAAACCGTTGTGATCCCAGTAAGTCCCCATCGCCAGTCTGGTGAGAAAGGTAGTAGTAGCCATGTTGGAATAAAAAGCGCGCCAGCGAGATGCGCGGCACTAGTGTCTACCGAAATGACTAAATCCATCGTTTCGCATAGCGCCGCCGTATCGTGCAGGTCCTCAAGTTCCAAGGAGCAATCGACTATTGTGGAGGACCGTAGCGCTTCGATATCAGAATCACGAACGTCTTTTTGCAGCGAGAAATACTTGGGCCCGAACGGCAGGAAGGATAGGAGTTTTATCAGCGGAATGCTTCGGTTCCCATCGTTTTGTAGTTGAGGGTTGCCGCTCCACACTAGTCCGATGCGTTGGATTTTTCCTTTTTTTGATTTTTTGTTAGTTTCTCCCTGAACATCATTAGTAGTTCGTAAGTACGGATGTGGGGGCGCCAAGTCTTTCTGGTCTATATTGAGCGCAAGAGGTAGAGACATTAGCGCGCAATGCGAGTCGTATGCAGGCACCTCTTCATTTTTCGCAATTATCGAAACAGTTGGTAGGCTGGTACGAAACAAACGTACTAGAGGTTGTTCGACCTGTAAGCTAACCTTGCTCGCTATCCGGCAGGCGAGTGGGACGAATCTGAAAAATTGCAGAGAGTCGCCCAGTCCTTGTTCTGACTGAACCAGCAGAGTTTTGCCTCTGAAAGTTGATAGGTCACTACAAGCTGAGTGTTGGCGAAGCATCCACTCAGGTTCTAGGTGGCTTTTTCGCCAACGCCACTCGTACATTCGCCAGCCTTCCCGAAAGCGCCCTTGAAGTAGATAAACAATCGAAATGTTCCAGAACCCTTCAATGTATGCTGGATTAGATGCTACCGTTTTGTAGTAGGAGATTAGCGCCTGATCAAGACGATGTGAGTCTTTGTGGATATTCCCCAAATTATTATTCGCCTCGGTAAAATTGGGGGCGAGGCGTACTGCCCTCAAGTAACCTTTCAAGGCTTTACCCGTGTCGCCCGAGTTCTTTAAGACGATGTTGGCTAAATTGAAGTGTGTCTCGGGGATTTGTGGTGCTGACACTAGTGATTTGCTGACGGCTTTGACCGCTTTTGTAATGTCGCCTAACTCAAGAAGCGCTGCCCCCATCGCTCTCCACGCCATGTCGTGAGACGGGGATTTATCGAGCACGTCTTTTGCCAGAGCAATGACGACCTCATAATTGCCGGCCTCGAATTCCTTAACCATTCTCTCGAAGATGCTCATGACGATCTATTTCCGCTCATTAAGGACATCGAGGCCTGTCTGAGGTGCGCGTCAAAAGCTGGGTTTTTCTGACGTGAGATGACATGCAAGATGATTCAACATGTGGTCGTCAAGAATACTGCTAAATATTACTGCAGCGCGGTGCTGCCGCGTTGCTGGCGCAAAGTCACCCGCCTCGAGGCGGTCGCGGCGCTTACGTAAACACCACCGTCCGTCGATCATTGACGAGCACGCGGTGCTGCAGGTGCCAGGTGACGGCGCGGGCCAGCACGGCGCACTCGATGTCGCGACCAATCTGCTCCAGCGCTTCGGGTGAATGCGCATGAGTCACGCGCTCGACTGCCTGTTCGATGATCGGACCTTCATCCAGATCTTCGGTGACGTAATGCGCCGTGGCACCGATGATTTTCACGCCGCGCTCGTGGGCTTGCAGATAGGGTTTGGCGCCTTTGAAGCCCGGCAAGAACGAATGATGGATGTTGATGCAGTGGCCGGCGAGCGCCGCGCAAGTGCTCGTCGACAGGATTTGCATGTAACGTGCCAGTACCAACAGATCGGCGCGAGTTTCTTTGATGAGGCCGAGAAGTTTGGCTTCCTGCGTGGCTTTATTGCCCGAGTTCACGGGCAGATGGTGAAAGGGCAGGCCATTCCACTCGACGAAACTGCGGAAGTCTTCGTGGTTGGAGACGACGGCAACGATTTCGCCGGGTAACTGTCCCGCCTTCCAGCGGTGCATCAGATCATGCAGGCAGTGTCCGTATTTGGAGACTGCAATAACCAGCCGCGGTCGCGCGGCGAGATCATGCAGTTGCCAATCCATGCCGAATTGTTCGGCGATCGCGGCGAACCCCTGCCGCAGGGACTCCAACGCCGGAAAGCGCGCGCCATCCGGCTTGAAGACGACCCGCATGTAAAACGCCGAAGTCGGCATCTCGTTGAACTGATGCGATTCGGTGATGGAAGCGTCGTGCTGCGCTAAAAATCCGGCAACAGCGGCAACGATCCCCTTGGCGTCGGGGCAGCGAAGAATCAAGGCAAAAGACGGGGTCATCGAAGTTCTCTGTTAGAGGTTGTACACGAGGGGTTGTAAACGAGTGGTTATGGCAGAGGAGAAAGGGCGGATGGATTCATTGATTTAGCCGGAAAGTCCGGCCGCAATCACTGTCTTGGCCTCGGCCCCTGCGACTTCGCGCACGAGCTTGGGCACCAGATATCCCGGCAGCTGCTGCGCCAGCGTTTTGATGAGCGCTATTGCCGTTGCATCGGCCACCTCGAAGTGCGCGCTACCGCGTACGCGATCAAGCAAATGCAGATAGTACGGTAGCACGCCATGTCGATGCAGCCGCCGCGACAGTTCAGTGAGTATTTGCGCGTCGTCGTTCACGCCGCGCAGCAAGGTGCTTTGGTTCAGTAGTAGTGCGCCGGTTCCGCGCAGTCGTTCCAGCGCATCGAGCGCATCAGCCGCGATTTCATTGGGATGATTGACGTGCAGCACGATAGTCACACGCCATCGCAGGGCGCGTAACCACTCGATGAACCCCTGATCGATTCGCGAGGGCAGCGCGATCGCGTTTCGCGTGTGCAGCCGCAGCGATTCCAGATGTGTGACGTTTTCGAGCGCGCTCGAGAGCGCGCGCAGCCTTGCGTCGCTTACCGACAGCGGATCGCCGCCACTCAGAATAAGTTCAGTGATCGATCGATCTGCAGCAACGGCCGCAACCGCCTCGTTCCAGCGACCGGTTTCGCCTTGCTGCTCGTCGTACGGAAATTCCCGTCTGAAACAGTAACGACAATGCAGGGCACAGGCTTCGGTCGCGATCAGCAGGGCGCGGCTCGAGTATTTGCGCAGCAGCCCGGGCGCCAAACGATAGTTCGACTCCTGATTCGGGTCGGTCACAAAACCCGTGACCTCGTCGAGCTCTTCGGCGAGCGGCAGCACCTGTCGCAGCAGTGGGTCGTTGGCATCGCCGTGACGCATGCGCGCGACGAAACTGCGCGGCACCCGCAGCGGAAAGAACTTGGCCGCAGCGCGCGCTGGTGCAAGCCATTCATCGCCTAGGCCCAGCAAAGCGAGCAATTCCGCCGGGTCCGTGACGGCCTCGGCGAAGTCTCTCTGCCAGGAACTGAGCGGGATCGGGTGGCGGGTGGGGGAGGTTGCCGTTATCATACGCGGCCTTTTGAGCCCGGCTATTCTGGGCCTCGCACTCGGCGAACGCAAAGCGGAACGAGCATATGGCTAGCTACAGCACCAGCGAATTCAAGTCCGGCCTCAAGATCCTCATCGACGGTGACCCCTATGTCATCGTCGAAAACGAGATGGTGAAGCCCGGCAAGGGTCAGGCCTTCAACCGCGTCCGGGTGCGCAATCTGCGAACCGGTCGTACCGTCGAAAAAACCTGGAAGTCCGGGGATTCTGTAGAGGCCGCCGACGTCATGGACGTCGACATGCAGTACCTCTACCAGGACGGTGATTTCTTCCACTTCATGGTGCCCGACAACTTCGAACAGCACACGGCCAGCAAAGAGTCTGTGGGTGACGGCGCGCAGTGGTTGAAGGACGGTATCACCTGCATCGTCACGCTCTGGAACGGCGTGCCGCTCGTGGTGACGCCGCCGCCGCACATCGAAGCGAAAATCGTCGAGACCGACCCGGGCGTCCGCGGTGACACCGCAACCGGCGGTCAAAAACCCGCCAAACTCGAAACCGGTGCAGTGGTGCGCGTGCCGCTCTTCATCAACGAAGGCGAGATCATCAAGGTCGACACCCGCACGGGCGAGTACATCTCCCGCGCCAAACAGTAAAGCCGCCTCAGCGCGTTCGCCGCTGCTCAAAGTTCCAGGCGTGCTCGACAATGGTGTCAAGCGCCGGGAACCGCGGTCTCCAGCCCAGCTTTTCGCGTGCTGCGCGTGAATCTGCCACTAGTCGTGGCGGATCACCCGGGCGGCGCGCTTCATGGCTCACGACGAAATCTTTGCGGGTGACTTGGCGTACGGTGTCGATCACCTGCAGCACTGAGAAACCATCACCGTTGCCCAGGTTGTATTGCGCACTGGCGCCGTCTGCCATCAAAGATTGCAGCGCAAGCCAGTGCGCTTCGCAGAGATCGACGATATGCACGTAATCGCGGATGCAGGTGCCATCCGGCGTGTCGTAATCAGTGCCGAAGACGGCAATCGAGGGTCTGCGCCCGGCAGCGGCCTGCAGCGTGAGCGGGATCAGGTGACTCTCGGGATCGTGCCGTTCGCCGAGCGCGCCGGTCGGGTCTGCTCCAGCTGCGTTGAAATAGCGCAGACACACGGCACGCAACCCATACGCGCGATCAAAGTCGGCGAGCGCTTCCTCGATCATGTGTTTGCTGCGCCCGTAAGGATTGATCGGCGCGCGCGGATGGCGCTCGTCAATCGGCGTGTACTGTGGGGTGCCGAAGATGGCCGCCGTCGATGAAAAGATGAAGCGCTCGATCTTGGCGGCGATCATGGCCTCGAGCAGGGTCAAAGTATGGGCAACGTTGTTGCGGTAATACTTTGCCGGCAGCCGCACCGACTCGCCGACCTCGATATGCGAGGCAAAGTGCATGACGGCATCGAAGCGTCGGCTCGCAAAAAGCTGATCGAGCAAGGTGCGATCGGCGATGTCGCCCTGCACGAATTCGCCGCAGAGCACGGCATCGCGGTGTCCGCTCACGAGATTATCGAGCGTGACGACCTCGGCGCCCATAGCACCGAGGCGCTTGATCATGTGCGAGCCGATGTAGCCCGCACCGCCGACGACCAGAATATTCAGGGCCATGACGTCGAAGATATCAGCACTTCGACTACCCGCTCGAGGCCCTCGCGGTCGATGGCATCGAACCGCGCGAGCACAGGGCTGTCGAGATCGAGTACGCCGAGTAGTGATCCCTTGTGCGGGCCCTCGTTCACGATCATCGGGACGACAATTTCCGAGTTGGAGGCGGAATCGCAGGCGATATGCCCCGGGAACTCGTGCACGTTGGGCACGACGGTCGTGACTCGACGGGCTGCCGTCGTGCCGCACACCCCCCGACCGAGCGCGATGCGCACGCAGGCGGGTTTGCCCTGAAAGGGACCGAGCACAAGCTCTTCTTTTGCCGCGTTGTCGTTGATTGCGGCGTTGTCGTTGCGGGTCAGCAGGTAAAAACCCGCCCAGTTGAGCTGCGGCAAATTGCCGTAGAGCAGTGCGGCGGTATTGGCGAGATTGGCGATGGCATCGCGCTCGCCTGCGAGCAGCGCGCGCAGCGCATCCTGCAGTTCACGATAGCCGCGCGCCTTGGCTGCAGCGTCGTGACCGAAGTCGATGGTTTCAAGATTGGCAGTCATGGGATCTCTCAGGCGATCTCGATCGGGAACGCAATAATGTCATCGATTTGCTCGGCGCCGCTCGCGACCATTACTGCTCGGTCGAAGCCCACGGCGACGCCCGAGCAGTGGGGGAGCCCGGCCTCCAGCGCGGCGAGCAGATGCTCGTCGATGGCGATCACGGGTAAGCCGCGTGCCGCGCGCTCAAGATTGTCGGCGCTGAACCGAGCCCGCTGTTCAGCGGCATCGGCAAGTTCTTCAAAGCCGTTCGCGAGTTCGATGCCGTCTGCATAAATCTCGAAGCGCAGTGCGACGCGCGCATCGACCGGGTCCAGTCTTGCGAGCGCTGCCTGCGAGGCCGGGTAGTGGGTTACCGCCAGCCACTCGTCCTTGCCGAGTGCGGGGCCGATCACCACCGCCATCAAAAAATCGAGTAACTCATCGCGACTGAGATGCGCTGCGGTCTCGCGATCGAGGCCGTGCTCGATTGCCAACGTCACCAGCGCAGACCAAGAAATAGTCAGCGGGTCGATGGCAAGCGCCTGCTCGAAAGCCTCGCGATAGCGGGTTTTGCGCAGGGGTCGGTGATGGCGACCTGCGGCGTTGGCCAGCGTATTGAGCAGTTCGGCGACTTCAGCGATCAATTCGTTGTACCCGAGTCCGCGGCGATACCACTCGAGCAGTGTGAACTCCGGGTTATGTAGTCGGCTGCGCTCATCGCCGCGGACCACGCGACACAGCTGGTAGACATCGCCGCTGCCTGCTGCCAGCAGGCGCTTCATGGCGTACTCGGGGGAGGTCTGCAAGAACATCTCTCGCCCGTCGATGACCAGCGGTACGGGCCGAAGATTGATATCAGTGACCCCGGCATTCACGAGGAGCGGCGTCTCGACTTCGAGTACCTCGCGTGCAGCAAAGAAATCACGCGTTGCAGCGAGCAGTGCGGCGCGTAGCGCAAGCTGTTTGCGATGGGCGGTCGGGCGCCAGGAGCTCGGCGTCATGCCAAGCGTCGGCCGATCGGTTGACCCATGCGCACGACTTGCCCGGAGGCGAGGCCCTCGGCCCACTCGATACTATTTTTCGGGAACAACAAGATGACTGTCGATCCCATATTGAAGCTGCCCATCTCCTCGCCACGCAGCGCGGCGTAGGGCTTGCCGCCTTGTTCGATCTCGAGTCGCGCGAGCGTTCGGGGTTTGCGCGGCGCCACCTCGCCATGCCATACGGTCTCCATGCTGCCGACGTTCAGTGCGCCGATGAGCGCGAGTCCGTGCTGCAGCGCGCCATCTTCAAAGAAACAGACTACCCGCTCGTTGCGAGCGAAGAGATTGGCCACTCCGTCCGCGGTCACTCGATTGACGCTGAACAAGCGGCCAGGGACGTACCACGCCTCGCGCAGCACGCCTGCGGTCGGCATGTGAATGCGGTGATAGTTGTAGGGTGCAAGGTAAATCGTGGCGAAGAGCCCGCCCGCAAACCGCTCGACCCATGCGCGACGACCAGCGAGCAGTGCATCGAGCGTGTAGTACCTGCCCTTGGCTTGCAGCAGCCGCTCGCCCTCGATCACGCCGATCTCGCTCACTGTGCCGTCCACGGGGCAGGCGAGCGCGAGCGGATCTTCGGGCAGGGGCCTTGCATCGGTACGCAGCGCGCGCGTGAAAAACGCGTTGAAGGATTCGAACTCGAGTGGGTTGGCGACGAGCGCGTCGCCGAGGTCGGGCCGGAAACCCTGGATGAACTGACGGATGAGCAGATTTTTGAACCACGGTGTCTGACTACGCGCCGCGGCGTGAACCAGTCGCGAGATGCCGTGTTGCGGCACTACGTGTTGCAGGGCGATGAAAGCGCGCGCCGCCGCGCTGAGCTCTTTGACGGCACTGGCCGGCGCGGCTGCAGTATCGGACGGGCGAGATGGCACAATGTCACTCATGCACAAATTATCCCACAGGCCTGCGGCTCATAGACCCGCCGTTAGACTCGCCGCAAATCGTCGGCCCATCGTGATCGAGGCTCTGCGTCGTGCCACACGTCGGCTGGAGCGCGCCGGGGTCTTTTTTGGGCATGGTACGGCTAACGCCGCCGATGACGCTTCGGCACTGCTGTTTCATGTGCTGGGTGATGCGGCGTCTGCGGCAGCGCTTGCCGCAGGTCCGAAACGCGCCGAGGCTTTTTGGCATCGTCGGCTCCTCCTCAAAGAGCGATTGGCCTTCGAGGCTTTGCTCGAACTGCGGATCTCGATGCGCTGCCCCGCGGTCTATCTCACGGGCAAAACTTGGTTTGCCGGACTGCCCATGCGTACCGATCCGCGCGCGCTCATTCCGCGCTCGCCACTCGCCGAACTCATCGAGCGCCAGTTTCGACCGTGGATCGATCCGGCGCGCGTGCGGCGCGTTCTCGATCTTTGTACCGGCGGCGGTTGCATCGCGCTCGCCTGTGCACATTACCTGCCGGCTGCGAAGGTCGAGGCGACCGACATCTCCGATCCGGCGCTGGCGTTGGCGCGCGAAAACGCGCGTTCACTCGGGCTTTCGCGGCGCGTCCGCTTCACGAAATCGGATCATTTCGCAGCCCTTGGCAAGCGTCGGTACGATATCATCGTCACCAATCCACCCTATGTCGGGGAGCGCGAGTTGCGCTTGTTGCCCCCCGAATACGGACACGAGCCGCGCATGGCATTGGCGGCAGGCAAAAAGGGACTCGACTCGGTGCTCGTCATCCTTCGCGAGGCGGCACAACATCTCGCCCCCGGGGGTCTCCTGGTCGTCGAGGTGGGGAATACCGAGACTCTGGTGCGCCGTCGCTGGCCGCGTGTGCCGTTCACTTGGCTCGAGTTCGAGCGCGGTGGTGGCGGAGTTTTTTTGTTGACTCGCGAGCAGCTGGAACGTCATGTCAGGTAACACGATCGGCCGCCTTTTTCAGGTGACGACCTTCGGCGAGAGCCACGGGCCAGCCCTCGGCTGCATCATCGATGGCTGTCCGCCGGGTCTCGAGATTTGCGAGGCGGATTTCACCCGCGACATCGATTTGCGTCGCACCGGCACTTCGCACTTCGTCAGTCAGCGCAAAGAGGCGGATGCGGTACGCATTCTCTCCGGTGTCTTCGAAGGTAGAACGACCGGCACCTCCATCGGCCTGCTGGTCGAGAACACCGACGCCCGCTCGCGTGACTACGACAAGATCAAAGATCGCTTTCGCCCGGGTCACGCCGACTACACCTACCAGCAAAAATATGGGTTTCGCGATTACCGCGGCGGCGGGCGCTCCTCGGCGCGCGAAACCGTGGTGCGCGTCGCAGCGGGGGCGATCGCTCGCAAGTATCTCGCCACGCGCCTCGGCATCAGTATTCACGGTTACCTGAGCAAGATCGGTACTCTCGAGATCGATGCCGTCGCCCCAGAGACCGCCTACGACAACCCGTTTTTTTGCCCTGATCCGGCACGTGTCAAAGAATTGGAAGATCTCATCTGGAAGATTCGCGAAGCCGGTGACTCGATCGGTGCGCGCATCACCGTGATCGCCAAGGGTGTGCCCCCCGGGCTTGGCGAACCGGTCTTCGATCGACTCGATGCGGATCTCGCTTACGCCATGATGGGCATCAATGCGGTCAAGGCCGTCGAGATCGGTGCCGGCGTGCGAGTGGTCGAGCAACGTGGCAGCGCGCATCGCGATGAACTGACGCCCACGGGCTTTCTCGGCAATAACGCGGGTGGGGTGCTCGGTGGCATTTCGAGCGGGCAGGACATCGTCGTGCATGCCTCACTCAAGCCTACCTCGAGCATTCAGGTGCCGGGTAAAACCATCAATGTTTTCGGTGAGCCCGTCGACGTGATTACCACGGGGCGCCACGATCCTTGCGTTGGCCTGCGGGCAACGCCGATCGCCGAGGCGATGTTGGCCATCGTTCTCATGGATCATTGGTTGCGACATCGGGCGCAGAACGGCGACGTACGGTCAACGACGCCCGTGATTACGGAGCAAAAGAAATGAGTCGGCAGTGGAATGTGGCGGTGCTGGGCGCAACGGGACTCGTGGGTGACACCATGATCAAGGTCCTCGAGGAGCGCAAATTTCCGGTGGGCGAACTCTTTCCGCTCGCCAGCAACCGCTCACTTGGCAAGAGCATCGAGTTCCATGGCAAAAGTCTGCCTGTGCTCGATATCGAAACTTTCGATTTTTCCAAAGCCGATATCGGTTTGTTTTCGGCTGGCGGCGAGGTCTCGCGGGTCTATGCTCCCAAAGCGGCTGCGGCGGGCTGTGTCGTCATCGACAACACCTCGGAATTTCGCTACGAGGATGACATCCCGCTGCTGATTCCCGAGGTCAATCCGGGCGCCATCGCCGAGTTTCGCAAGCGCCGGATTATTGCCAATCCCAACTGTTCGACCATGCAGATGTTGGTTGCGTTAAAGCCCATCTACGATGCCGTCGGGATCGAGCGTATCAACGTGGCGACTTATCAGTCTGTGTCTGGCGCCGGCAAAGAAGCCGTCGAAGAATTAGCCGAGCAAACCGTGGCACTGATGAGCGGCAAAGGACCGGTCAAGCCCAAAGTCGTGGCGGCACAGATTGCCTTCAATGTCGTGCCGCAAATCGATAAATTCCAGGACAACGGCTACACCAAAGAAGAAATGAAGATGTTCTGGGAGACGCGCAAGATCCTCGGCGACGCTGATATCCGCGTGAATGCCACGACGGTGCGGGTACCAGTGTTCTTTGGGCATTCCGAGGTTATCAACATCGAAACCAAGCGCAAGATCACCGTGCCTGAAGTGCGCAAACTGCTCGACAAGGCGCCGGGCGTCAAAGTCATCGATACGCGCGAGTCGGGCGGCTATCCCACTGCCGCCGTGCATGCGGCGAACGACGATCGGGTATTCGTTGGGCGAATCCGGGAAGATATCTCGCACGAGCGCGGACTCAATCTTTGGGTGGTGTCCGACAACATCCGCAAGGGTGCGGCGACCAACAGTGTGCAGATTGCCGAAATCCTCATCCGCGAACACCTTTGAGGCGCACAGGCCTTGGCGGATCCAATGCAGGGGTTGACATCGTGAAGCAAACGATCACAGGCGGGCTGCGGCCCTTCGTTGCGCTGTTGACGCTGTTGCTGTGGGGATTCGGTGGTCTTGCCGCCTCGGCGCTCGAACTTGGCGCCGGTCGCCTCCGGTCGGCACCTGGCGCGCCACTCGAGGTTGAAATTCCGCTGCTGCAGGTTGGCGAGGGTGAACTCGAGGTGCTCAAGCCGCAGTTACCCGCCAATTCGCGCTCCGCCGAGCTTGCTGATGCGATGGTCGAACTGGCGAAGTCCAGCGACGGTGCTGTCGTACTGCGGGTGCGTAGCAGCGCCCCGCTGAGTGCCGACAGCGTTCGCTTTGTCGTCGTCGCGGATT
>Ga0194129_10006988_pt1 | contig 13609 bp, 3 predicted proteins | sample TA2KigCa35mmetaG_FD_150862 | JGI IMG/M metagenome (GOLD analysis project Ga0194129, IMG submission 150862) | Freshwater microbial communities from Lake Tanganyika, Tanzania - TA2015038 Kigoma Deep Cast 35m | ecosystem: Environmental > Aquatic > Freshwater > Lake | place: Tanzania: Lake... | reverse complement strand
CTGTATAGTGCTTGTGAAGACAAGTCAGCCACATGCTCTTGGCAAGGGCTTCTGCCATCTCCAGCGTACCGATTGTTGCCATGTTAGCAGCAACGATGGGAACACCAGACCAAGGAATTCGTCCCATATTCACTCGCATCAGATTGACTTCTGAACGAGAGTTGACGCTTGAATGACGAGGTACGATTAGGATGTCTGAGTAATCTAGTTGCGTTTCCATAGTCTAGAAACATTGTACCATACTGTCACGCAAATGCCAATAGCAACCTTGGGAATATTCTTAAATGCTATTCTGCCCTTTTCCTTTTTCCACTTTCCTATTGGGCATTCTGCTCCAGCAACAGTTAGTTTAACAGATAGCTTAGATCTTGGATTTTTACTACAACCACACTTAGAACAATATCCAATAGGATCAGTTATATCACGAATTCTACCTTCACACGATAAACATATATTTTTTCTCTTCTGAAATACTTTAGCCGATACTGTTCCGTGTCTAATTGAAGAAAATTCAAATTTTAAATAACTTAAAACCATTTTCCAAAATGGTGGTTTTGGGGGAATTACTTCTTTAAAAAACTGACTTTCCCATTTTTGGTGTTCTATAACACTATCAAAATCATCAAAAATATTTTTTTGTCTATTCATAATTATTTCATAACTCTATAAATTTTATTATTATATTGGAAAATACAAGGATTTGCTCTTGAATCTAACATTAATTGTATCAAATCTTCTGCTTTTTGTACAGTCAACCCGCAAGAACCAAACAAACTAGCGTTAGTTACACTATTAAAATTATCAATCATATCAGTCATACAGGGACTTGTTGGAATATTTGTGAATTTTCCACTTTCTGCGGCTGGTGAGGAGTAACGAATAAATTCATTGCAAGGAAAATATGGAGCGGCAGCCGAAGTCATACTAGCTTCTAATTTTTCTAATGTCGATAATGAAGTATAATTATATTCGCAATACGTTTGATTTTCAAATTCGGAACATTCAAACCAATCTTCGCAAGAATATTCTATTGCTGCTGAATCTGGATTATAACAAGAATAATCATTTTGTCTAGATGCTTCTGCTGCTTCTCTAAAATCTTTAAAGTCATAAACATATGCGCCATTATATCTTGTATTCAAATATAATTCTTCGGTAATTGGTGTTGGGACACTTTCTAATTCACCAGTTCCAATATATATTTCTGAATTATTCTGTTTTGCATTACTAATTGCAGTTCCAACTGAATCAATAAACCCGATAAAATTAATATCTAAAGTAGCTGTAGGTACAGTAGTTGTTTCAAGCCATGTTTCGAATGATGTGTAATCTACCACAACTGGAGGTTGTCCTGGTTCTGGCGGAGGTGCAAATTGTAAATCCATTTCCCCAGCCCATTGTCTAGGTCCACGCTCCCAAATATCACTATGCAATACAGTAGTAATCCAGCAAAATCCATTCATTACAATATTATTAGGCAAATTGCAATTTGTTAAAGTACCATCTTTAGTTTCAAATTTTTCTCTGCAAACAGGAATGCTTCTACCTTCCTCTATCTGATAATCTTTATGAACTCTTAAAATACCAGTTACATTATTTACTTTTGAATTCCTATCACTACTAGATTTATCAAATTGACCATGAATTCGATCTTCTAAATCGAACAATCCATGAACTTTACCACGATTTCCTATTTTCTGATAGTATTCCAGCGAAGGTTGTCCTGCTTCGGATTGCCCATAAACATAAGGAGCAACCAACTGCCCATGTACTCCAATATACCCACCATTTTCCTTAAAAAAGATTGGATCCATACGATTATTATATTCGTGAGTAAAAAATACTTTAAAGTGATCTATTTCATTATTAAATGTTTCGCCATTATTTCTATGCAATCCTCGCATCAAAAGTAATTTTCTAGCTCTGTAATCACTAGGTAATGGAGCAGTATTAGGAACAATGTTCCATTTAGCGTAAGTTCCATTGTTATCAGAAGCATCCATATATTCTTTTTTTGTTATTTCTCTAGTATGAAGAGTTTCTATTCCAGAACCTATCAGACTTAAAGTAAAATATGCTGCGTCGGTGTAATAAATATTTCCTTGATTTATTTGTTCTTTCAAGGTCATTCTTGCAAGAATGCTACCAACACTATGTCTTGTATAATCTCCTTCTCTTGTGTAAGATTTGATAATAATTCGTTTTATTCCACCTCCTATATTTTTGTATTCGGTAAATACGGCAGTTTCATGGCCATTTGGTGGTAAATCAATAAATCCTCTACAAGGAAAACAAGCATTAAAATATTTTGTTGCATTATTGTCAGGAAGAAAATTATCATTAATATGACCATAAATTTTTACACCATAAGCATTTGCTGTGTGTTCGCAAGGATCTATTTCATTTTCAGTAAGTGGCCATGGTGTTAATGGATTTTGTATACCTACATTAATAAAACATGCTGGTTCATCAGTTTGTGTCGGATTACCGCATGGATTATCATCTACAAACCCTGCTCCTCCCCCTCCTGCCCCTCCTCCTGCCCCTCCTCCTGCCCCTCCTCCTTCCCCTCCGGGGTTATCGGGATCATCAATTGACCCAGAGGTAGTGCAATACATTTCTCCCTTTAAAGAATAAAAAGCTGTATTATGACCAGGAATTAGAGTAATATTAGGATCTGATAATTTTCTATCATTTTCACTTTTATAAAAATCGTATCTCGGACATAAATTTATATCAATTCCTCCCTCAAAACCTTGTGCTGTCTCATAGCCATAAGCATAAAATGGAAGTGCTCCCCCAACTTCTTGATAGAAATATGGGTGTCTAGGCATAAAATATGTGCATAGAGCTTTATTCAAGAAATCAGTCGATCCATATGTCGATATACTATTTGCTATAAGATTTCTAGTTATAGGATAAATAAAATTATTAAAAATTTTTGCTCTAAATGGAGAGTTTTTAGAAAAATAACTAATTGTTTCAAATTGATCATCTCCTGTTATATTATTACCATCTATCATATAGCAGGATCCACTGTGTTGTGGGGGACATAAAACATTGTAAGCATTTCCAAGCAAAACATCACATGTATCTAAATCTGATGGAAGATATGCATCGTCTATAGAAAACGCATCACTGAAATACATAGGATCATTCATTAATCCCGGTCGTTTACAAACTGTTTGTCCTTCTAATTCTACAGCATAATAACTAAAACAATCATTATATGTAATACCAAATGAAACTACTTCTTCTTTATCTGGTGGAGCCTCTCCTGAAATAGGGGTTAAAGTTCTTATGTTTCCTGTATTTATTCCTTGGAAGAAGAAAACAAAATCATCTCTATTTTTACTTTCATATCTAACATGCCCTAGAGTAAATCCAGATGCACTAGTACATCCTTTTATAAGAGCGTATCTTTCAGCTCTACTAGAACATAAAGAATCCATTTCTCTCTTACAATCTGCCAGATTGAATGATTCACATGCTGCTGCTCCTCCTAAAGAACAACTATCTACTAGATCACATAATTCAGCAGTAAATGATTCGTTTATATAATCGGCAATAAAAACTGCTGTTAATCCTTCTGGAATATTATTTTTATTACCATAAATGTAATTTTGATTTATGCATTTAAAGTAATTAAATAATGAATCTTCTTTATTTTCTGCTAAAGGAGTAACAGGCGGTATTAAAGCTTTAATTTTAGCTAATGTGTCAAAATCGTCATTTGAATCTTCTATCCACTGAAGACCATAAGACGCATTAACACTATTTAATCCATTTGAAAAAGTAGTTTGCCACAAAGGTCCAACGCTAAAAAAAGTTTTAGTATCAAATATATACTCTGTATCTTCTCCCTCACCAGTAATTGCTAATCTACATGGAAAAAAACCGCGAGAACTAGAACTGATACAGCGTGCGCTATTTATACTATTTCCTCCGAATCTGCCATCTTGAGTACCGCTACATTGAGGAGCTGCATATCCAGCACAATTCATTTCATGTGATTGATTTTGTGGTATATTGATTTCAAAAGATTTATTAATATACTGTAAATATTCTGTCTCTGTCATTTTTCTATTTTTATAAACACCATTTTCTTTTATAGAAATAAATTGTTTATTAGAAAATCTTGCGTATGACATAGAACTATATTGATCTTGTAGATAGCATGCACAGGTATATTCTTCAGGAAATTTATCACAAGGCCTACAATCTCCTATGAGTCCATTACATTCTGGTTCATCTGGTGGTTGTTCGGCAAAGGCCGGTTCTGATCTATATCCTGCAAATACATCAGCTGTTCCAAAATAAGAAACTCTTCCGCAAGCAGTGTCGCAACCTCTGCATATAAATATTATTTCTCCAACTTCAGTATCATTACATGGCTGACAATTAGGAACATTGCCATCTCCGGAATTAGCGATAATTTCTTCACTTATTGCAACAAGATCAAGTGCCATGTGTATTTTCCATTAAAAAATTTACTACTTTAAAAATATTAGGAGTTTGGTGGTATAATTCCATATCTAGGCATTCCTTGTTTAAATCTTCTAATCCAAACTCCTCTTGAAGTTTTATTATCAGTATTAGAATCAATAGTTATAGTTTCTGGTAAATCTTCATCATTGTTCTGTCTATACAAAAAGCATAATCCTTCTGAATTAAAATGTTTTGGTGCGACTGATATTCTCCAAACATATCTATTCGGACTGTTTAATAGTCTTCCGCCACTTACAAGTACATTATCAAAAACTTCGTGAAGAATTAAATTATCTACTAATTCATCCGTTGCACCATTATCATTAGAACATGGTTGTGCTCTTGAATTTCCGCTTATATGTCTCCACTCATCTAATATATCGTGTATAAGAGAACATTGAACGCCGCTGTAATTAGACTCAAAAATTTGAATTAATCTCGCTCCACTAACTAAAACGTGACGAACCATTTCTTCCCAATATCCCTCCTGACCACGTTCCCATTTAGCAAATATAAAACTTCTATACCCTATCCAAGGAGCAAATTTAGTCCAATGTGTTAGATCGCTTCTAAGATGATGTCTAGTTAATTTAATAACATAAACTAACATTTTAAAACAATATTCTTTATACCAATTTATAAGTAAAATTTCATCTAGTTCTTCATTAATAAATGGATATACTTCGGGATATCTAACAAGATTATCATTACCGGCTGGACCTTTATAAACATCTACTAAATGTCCAGAGAAATTATATTTCTCATAATCATTTTGTGGATTTCTCACATAACCACTTCTTGACTGATTTATTAGTGACCATGCTACTTCTCCTGAGCCGGAATCAGGATATGCTCCAGCCCAGCTGGGGAAAACTAAATTGGTATCCTCTCCATAATATTTGGAATTTCCAGTCCATGTATTCAATACTGATTTTTGTAATTGTACTTCTAGATTACCTAGTTGGAAAAATCTAGTTTCGTTTTCATTAATAGGATCAACTGTATATTCTAAATGGATTGCATTTCTAAATTCTTCAAATTCTTGCAATTTATCTCTAAATTGCTTAAGATAAACATTAAAATGCCACGAATCAGCAGTTGCTCTCCATGCTGGAGCAACATGAAAATAAAGATTATATCCTTCGGGATGAATTAAACCACCGATAGTTTTTCCATCAGGTCCACATCCATCTACACAACCATATGCTTGCCAATATTTATTTATTGGTTTATAGTCATTATACGCAGTAGCGTTTATAAATGGATCTAAAATTTGGTATATGGTTCTTGTGTCTTGAGAAAAATTATTTTTTTCTCTTAAAAGCTGATAATTTTCCATAAATTCTTCAGCAAAAGTTTTATTTGTTATGGGATTTTCATATGTTGTAAATCTGTTATCCTGCACTATTGCGGATATTCTTCTTGCGTCATGCAAAGCTAAACTTAATGATGTTGTTGGTAGTTCACCAGCATAAGAATTTCTACCATCTATCCAATAATTATTTTGTTCTTCCTGATCGCTCATAACATAATCAAATGTTATTCCAACATCAATACATTTTTGTAAAAATGCTCCAAAAGAATCAGAACAATCTTGAGCATTAGTATCTAACCAACAAGTTAAAACTCTATCTCCATCGATATAAGTCATTCCATCTGGACTATTTTTGTAATAAACATCATGATAATTTCTTGGACATCCTATATCTAATTTCCACCAATGTTCTGCATTTAGTACTCTTCTCTTTGGAGGTACAGCTTGAAGATCAGTTTTAATTCTGGAAATTATATCTGGTGTAAATGCAGATGCATCTGTGTCTTCTGGTTTTCGCCAAACACCAGTATCAGAATTTGATGTAGCTGTACTGCTGATCGTAGGAACAACAGAGTGTAATTTATACTGTGGACCATTAAAAGTATAAATCGGCGCATTACCTTCAAATAAATTAGCACTAAAGTGTGCTCCCCATACTTCATAATCTAAAGCAGATGTAATTGAAGCAGGCATTCCAATATAATCTGAAATACCAATTAAAGCAGGAGGCACTGTATCTTCACTAAATTCATATAATTTTAATCTGAAACGTTTTGTTTGTGCTAATTCCGCAGAAACCCCAACTACTGTTTCTGCTCTACTAGATTTTATAATTAATTGTCCGCTGAGACTCGGTGGATCAAAATCTTCAGCTAGTAAATCTGGTCCTGAATCTTTAACAAATTCATAAAACAATGGTGTTCCGCTTGGAACATTTATTGTTGTTATTATGATTTTAAATGCCGATCCTCTAAGAACTTGTAATGGTATAATTTGAATATTATATACTCTAATAGGAGGAGCAGAAGTATCTGTTATAAGAATAGGATTAGTTATTGCTAATTGTTGATTATTATAGTAAATAGCAAACTGTAAACTTTCAACTTCATCTCTAATATCATCAGTAGACAATCTTTTACCAACAGAACCAAGATATTGATTTCCAGATTGTATAACTATTATTTCTCCGGTAAGTTGATTATCAATTAAATCTTCTTGTTGAATGCCAGTTATTTCATAACTGATTCTAGAATTATTTGGAACATTCTGAACAGATATATTGAATGTAATACCTTCACCTTCGGATAATGTTGTTTCAGTAGGTTGTATAGATCCAGTAGGATCTGCGTTCAATATTTTAAAACAATCAGAAGATAATAAATTATTATTTGCTCCACTAGGTCTTATATGAACTTTGAAAGAATCATTACCTTCAAAAAGAGCATTAGCTCCTGTTGTTAAAAACTCTACAGAAAATGTACTTACATTATTTGTAAAATTTATTGTTTGCGATATTGGATTGACATCTTCTGATGAAAATGAGCTGGTGGGTGGAAACTTTTCCAATATTGCAGTGTAATTTTCAGAAGGATTTATATTACTACCAACAACTGTAAAATTAATAGTCTGTCCTTCTTTTATAAGACCTTGAGGACATCCACCACATGTTGGACAACCAGATGGAGATATAGAAATAAATGTTGGATCCGAATCAAGTATTGTAATTTCTTTCGGACTGGATGTTATATTATCTCCATTTACAGTAAAGAAAATATTAAATTTTTCTATTCCTTCGTAATTTCCATCTGGAGTTGCTTCTTTATACAGTGAAGTATAATTGTCATTTACTGTTATAGATCCTTGTAAAAGACCATCAGTGAAATCTATATTTTCTATAATGCCTTGAGTGCCTACAATTAAATAATTTATTACTGTTCCATCAGGAACATTGGAACTTGTTATTTCAAATAGTACTCCTCGTTCTCCTTCTTTTATTACATCAGTATCTGCTGTCAGTATATAATCTTGTGCCAAATCTAATACGTTGATAACACCTGAACTAACAACAGAAGAATTGTAAGGATCACTTGTCGTTCCAACTTTAATTGTAAATCTTCTTCCAGAAATTAAATCATCTCTGACTGGTGTTATTGCAAATAACCCAACTCCACCAGTCATATCAAATTCTGCTGTAAGACCATCTTCAAAATCTTCTTCTTGCAATAATGGTCCACCTTTAATGCTTGTTATTCCATAATAAAGTGTACCATTAAATCCAGAATCACTACTAGTTACATTAAACAGCTGAGAATCACCTTCAAGTATATCTACAGTTGATGGATCTATTTCGTAGAAAGTTGATGATGTATCGCTTATTGTTATAGTATCTGTTTTGTTGCTTAGATCTGATCCGCTATCATTTAATTTTATAACGGCATTAAATGTCTCTCCGCCTTCAGAAATCAAATCAGCAGAAATTCCTAAGTAGAAATTGTAAAAATTACTGTTTATAGTAACTACACCAGTAATCCCAGATGGAACAAAATCTAAAGCACTAGCAGATCCAAAAATATAATAAATTAATGTAGTACCATCTGGTACATTTGTTGTCTGAACGGTAAATGTTACTCCATCCCCTTCTGAAACTGAATTTTTATTTGCCGATATGGAGTAAGTAGGCGTAGCATCTTTTATGGTATATTCACCAGAGGTAAAAATCTTAGAAGCTGGTGATAAAGCAGGAGCTGTATAAATTCCAATCTTAAATTTATCACTAAGTTCTACTTCTGGATTTGATGCTAATGTTAAAGCAAACGAACCGCTATTTGCAGAAAAACTAAATGATCCACTTAAAACATTAGGTGTAAAGTCTGATGCATTTACTCCAGAACCAGAAATTGGTTCTATTTTATAATATTTTGTTCCATTTGAAACGTTCTGCGTTGTAAATGTAAATGGTGTAGTGGTTCCTTCAAATAAATTGCCCGGCGATGGAGAAAGTGTATAAGAAGCAGGGCCTTCGTTTAAAAATATTCCATTGCCTGTAGTCGATGCAACTTGCGTTGTTAGTGAAGAATCAAAATAAAGACGTATATGAAAAGATTCTGATCCTTCAAATTCTGGATTATTTATTGTTGTTATAGTTTTTGTAGCACTTGCAGGATTTCCGGTTACAGTTATAGATCCTGTAATTCCACCAACAAAATCTGCTGCTACAATTCCAGTACCTTCAAATTTATAATATAAAGTAGTAGAAGGGGGAAGATTGGTTGTTTCTATGCTAAAAATAAAAGATTGTCCTTCTACAACAGATGGAGGATAATTAGTTATTTGATATGTTGGTGTAGGATCTATTAATGTTACATTGGCAATAGAATTGGTAGCTGTTATTTCAGATCCATTTTCAATTTGTGAAAATAAAGGTCTAAATGTTCTGTTACCTCTATAATCATTAGTAAGAAGAGATCTCAGAGTCAAAGTTCCAGTATTACTGCTTATAGGTATACTACCGTTAAAATTTTCAATATCGTCAGATTGAATCTGAGTACCAGACACAGAAGCTAATCGATAATAAAGAGGACCAGAATAATTAGTAGTATTTACAGTATAAGATATTGTTTCTTCTTCTATAAAAGTAGTAGGAGAAGGATTTACATAGGTGAAAGTAGGAGCTGCATCTATTATAGTTACTGCGTTGGAAGATACTAATAAATTTCCATCTGATGGATTATAAATGTCAACTTTAAATTGATCATTTTCTACATCTGCATTATTTCTTATATTTAAAGTTAAAGTTCCTTGTTTAAAAGAACCAAAATTTGTTATTAGAAAACTTCCATTTAAAATAGAAGGATTAAAATCATTAGCTGTTATAGTTCCAGATACTTGTTCAATTTGATATTGTAAAAAATCTAATGTTACATTTGTAGTCTGCACAACAAATGTTATTCCTTGGCCTTCTACTACGGAAGGTAAATGTGTTATCGTAGCAGAAGATGTAACATCATTTAATTGTATAGCCGACTGTATAGCAAGTCGTGTTCCTGTAAAATCTGGCGTTGGCCAAATTTCAATATCAAAAAATTCAGTAACTTCTGGACCATCAAACGCCGCCACTGAGACTGGTATATTAAATGTAGAATTTCCTGACGTAGATACACTAAACGAACCAGTTATTGCTGTAGTAAAATCTGCGGCAGTTACAGCTGATGTTCCATTTGCTTTTATTCTATAATAAAGAGTAGAAAATGCAGAATTAATGGTATTAACAGTATAAGTATACGACTGTCCTTCTTGTACTGTGGTAGGACCATTAACGCTGTAAAATACAGTCTGTGACGTATCTGAAATAGTTACCGTTGGCGATGTTCCTACATCTACTCCGTTTCTGTAAACAGTAAGAGAAAAGGAATCGTTAGGATCATCAGTAATTGCATCAGCACGAATTCTTTTATTAATTGTAGCGGTATAATTATTTACTACAAACGATCCATCAAAATCTTCAGTTGCCTGCGGAAAGACATTACCATCAAAAATAAAATCTGCTTGTTCTATAGTTCCATTAATACCATAAGAATAATTATTACCATTATAATTTGATGTTATATCAAATGTTACTAAACTGCCTTCGTTTACACTAATATTACTAGAACTATTATTAACTTTTATAGTAATAGTTAGTGGTTGATTTGTTACAGTTATCGTTCCTGTACTTACAATATCTTGTGTACCAGTAGAATTTTGAATTTTGAAAATAAAACTTTCATTTTCTGTATCCAAATCATCTTTCTTTATTCTTTTATGAATATTAAAAGGTGTATTTGCAGTTAAATTTATACTTTCTGAAAGTTGTATATTAGCAGCTGGTGTTACTGTATTATCTACTACTAAATCATTAGCATCAAATGTATTTGTAGAAGTTATAGAATATCTAAATTGGCCACTGTTATTAGATGTTACTTCAAATCTTATTACTTTGTCTTCTTGTACTGTAAAATTAGTACCAGATGAGAATTGAGTTCCTTCAACAAATGCCTTAAGAACAATACTAGTTCCCTGAGAAATATCGTCTATAAAAATTTCCGGAGAAGATGCTTTTATATTACCAGTTGTAGAATCTGTTCTAATATTTAATTTAAATGATTCTGTCGATTCTGTGCTTTGATCCAAATTTAATTTTTTATGAATTTTTGTTGATGGAGAAGTTTGTGTTATATTAAACGCTTCTCCTAAACTAGTATTTGCTGGAGGAGTAGTAGTAGATATAAAATCTGAACTTTGAATATTTCCATTTGTTTGATCAATAGTATAATAAAATATTCCAGTTTGATTTGACGTTACAGCAAATGTTATACCATCACCCTCTTGAACAAATAAAGATGAATTCCCACCGTTTCCATTTGCGGTAACAGATATGATTAATAGTGTCTGAGAAGTATCGATTATTCTTATACCATCTGGACATATAGTATTTGTAGTTGCTATAATTGCTGTAAAATTAGAAGTTGTACTAAACTCAACTTTAAATTTTTCTTCAGCTAGTTCTGTTAAAATATCATTTTTAATTGATATATTAAGATTCATTTGCCCAGATATTACATTTCTTGATCCGGTTAAAGCTGTTGGTTGATCAAAATCAGAAAGATTCAAGTTTCCAGATACAGGTACTATTCTATAATAAATTGGAGTATTATTTGGTACGTTTGTAGTATTAATGGTTAATGTAAAACCACTACCTTCATTAACAGTACAATTAAAATTATTAAGTAAATTGTAAACGACTGGTTCAGTTACATTTATAGTTTCTGATAATAAAAGTAGATCTGGACAAGCATCTATATCGTGTAGTTCAGATACTGAAAATCTAAAATATTCGTTTCCTTCTACAACGCCTTCATTAACAAATGGAATATGTACTGTAGCTTGAGTACCTGGAACTTCTATAATACCTGTCATTCCAAGAGGTTTAGTATTTGCTCCAAATCCCATAAAGCCTAAATCTGCTTGGCTAATATACGGTAAAGGGGGTGGTGTAACTTGATTCAAAGAATAATACAAGTATTTTGCTATAAAATTATGAACTACAAATGTTATTCCTTGTCCTTCACGAACAATAGCAGGATTTGGATCTATTCCATCTTGTGTTATTATTGTTAAAAATGGAACAGGTAAACCACATATACTAGCACAAGTACTAGATTGTGTTCCAATATATTGGCAGAGAGCACAACAATCTTCACAATTGCTTGCACTGACACTTCCAGTTTGGTTTATAAAATTCTTTGCTATAACTGCTGCAAATTTTACTCTATTAATCACGGATCTGGCTTCTTCGCAATCATTAGAAACACCATAAACTGCCAATGCTATAAAATAAGCACATGCATCACATAAAATTACTTTATTATACCAAGGTAAATCACAATCAATATCCTGTTGTTCACAAGACTCGCATTCGAAAAAATCACAATTACATATAGAATTTCCAGAATCAACTGGTACATCGCAGCATTGTCCATTGCTGAAAAAATCAACATAATTTTGAATATTATTAATCACATCAAAAAAACTATCGCAAGAAACAAAAATTTGTTGATCTCTTAATTCTCTTGCAAGATCGCTATCACAGAAAAAATTTCTTATTTCGCAAGGAAAAGAGCTTTCGTTACCTTCTATTGTACAACCGCAATTAGTTCCTCCTCCTTTTCCTGGATCCATTCCCAGACCAATAGGAGTTCTGTTGGTTAAACTGCAAATATTTCCTTGAGTTGTTTCAAGCTCTTTTCTTAGGTTTTCGCATTCCTGAGTCCATGAATGACAACATGATGGTTCCTTGTGAATTACATGAAGCATACAATCGGCAATAAAATTAGCTTGTTTAAAACAAGTGCATTGGCATGCACTATTAAAATCTTTTAATTTATTATAGAGAGAATCAATGCATTCTATAGAAGTAAAATCGTAACAATCAAGTTCCGCTATGCATTTATCTGCTTGTTCGTCTGAAAAATTACATGGTCTGTAATCTGTACTATAAGTGTTTACATAATAATCTTTTAGAGAAGAGTTATCTGAACAAAAATTTCCCTTTGTGTTTTTTAACGTTTCGTATGCTTCTATACAATATGAATCAAAATTTTCACAGCACTGAGAATTTGCATTTGGATTTATCTTATTAGCTTCACTCTGAATCAAATAGCAGCAATTAGAATTTTCTGATGGACATCCATAACAACCAACATAATTTTCTGATGTAGAATAAAAATAAATTGTATTGAGACATGATTTATCAAATGTATCACAGCAGAATGAATTTTGTGCAATAATTTCAAAGCACATAAATTCGGTAAGCGGTTGCGAATTACCATTAGAATCCGTATAAAAATTTCCAATACAATTACATGACATAAGTTACATTATTTATGAGCCGCATGGAGGTATTAAATTATTTCTACTTGGATTCCAAGAATATTCAAAATTTCCTATATTTGACAATCCGCAACCAGTTATAGAAGAATGTTTTCTATAAGTTCCAAAGTATGTTACAATATCATCAAATCTTTCTTCGATTCTTCCAAATCTTCTAGCCCACCAATTATGTTCTGGTCTATAATTTGGGAATGGTCCACGGCCAGTAAAATCCCAACCAGATGGCTGTGCAAAGAAATAAGTATAGCATAGATGTGATATTCTATTTACCATATCACAATGAACATCAAATTCACTATATCGTGGACCATAAATATCCAAATTCCATTTTCCATTTTCTGTACCTACAGAAGATTCTGGTGGTTGTATTAATTCATT
>Ga0194129_10006987_pt1 | contig 13609 bp, 8 predicted proteins | sample TA2KigCa35mmetaG_FD_150862 | JGI IMG/M metagenome (GOLD analysis project Ga0194129, IMG submission 150862) | Freshwater microbial communities from Lake Tanganyika, Tanzania - TA2015038 Kigoma Deep Cast 35m | ecosystem: Environmental > Aquatic > Freshwater > Lake | place: Tanzania: Lake... | reverse complement strand
CACGTCGCGCGTGAGCTGCAGGAGGAGGGGGCTGAGCGAGTCCATGGGCGTACCTTTTTGGGCGCGGGGGTTGGCGGGCGCGCCGCGAGGGCGCACCATAGCGCACGACGCCCTCCGTCGCCACCCTCCCCGCCGCGCCCCCCGTGGGCTCCGTCCGCCCCGCCCGCTCTCCCCCCCGCTCTCCCCCCGCCCCCCTTCTCGCGCGCAGCCAAGCTCCATGCTCTACTCCCTCAGCGACCAAGACATCCTCTTCCCCTCCCCGCGCCTCTGCGCCCACCCCTCCGGAGTCCTCGCCGTGGGGGGCGACCTGCGCCCGGAGCGGCTCCTGCTCGGCTACTCGCTCGGCCTCTTCCCCTGGTACAGCGAGGGGCACACCCCGCCGCTTTGGCACGCCCCGCACGAGCGCATGGCGCTGTTCCCGGAGCGCCTCGTGGTGAACCGAAGCCTCCGCCGCGCCCTGAACCGAAACGACTTTGAGGTGCGCTACGACACCGCCTTTGAGGAGGTCTTGGAGGGGTGCGCGGGCGCGCCGCGCCCGGGGCAGGACGGGACGTGGCTGCACGCGCCGCTGCGCGCGGGACTCTTGGCGCTCCACAGGGCGGGCTACGCCCACTCCGCGGAGGCGTGGCTCGGCGGGGAGCTTGTGGGCGGCCTCTACGGCGTCACCCTCGGGCGCGTGTTCTTTGGGGAGTCGATGTTCACGCGCGTCTCCGACGCCTCCAAGGTGGCGTTCGTGACCCTCGTCCGCGAGCTCGTGGCGCTCGGGTACACCCTGATCGACTGTCAGGCCTACACGGACAACCTCGCGCGCTTTGGGGCAGAGGAGCTAGAGGGGGAGCTGTTTTATGAGCTCCTCTGCGACCTCACCGCCCGCGCCCCGCGCGCCGTGTGGCCCACGGGCGCGGGGGAGAGGCGCGCTGACCCCTAGGCGCCCTCCGCGTCCTCTGCGCCCTCTGCGCCCTCTGCGCCCTCTGCGCCCTCCGCGCCCTCCGCGCCCTCTGCGCTCTCCGCGCCCTCCCCCGCGGCGATGGAGGGCGCCGGGCGCTCCTCGCGCCGAAAGAGGGCGCCCGGGTCCACCAGCGCCCCGAGGAGCGTGGTGGCGTAGGCGCCCGCGGGGAGCGCGAAATGGAGCCAAGCGCCCACGCCCTCGCCGCCCTCGCCGCCCTCGCCCCCCTCGCCGCGCTCGAGGCGCGCGCGCAGCCCGAGGGGGCGGAGCGTGGCGGCGCGGCGGTCGCCGCGCCAGGCCTTGCCCATGGCGGCGCGGAGGTCGGGGGTGAGCCCCCAGCGCTCATAGAGCGCCTCCTCGCGCGCCAGCGCCTCGCCGCGCGCCGGGAAGAGCTTGGGGCCCACGAGGGGGCCGAGCACCTCGAGCTCGCCGCGCGCGAGGCGCGCCGTGTCGACCTCGGGCTCGGAGGAGGTGAAGGTGCCGCCCGTCACCTTGCGGCACACGTCCCCCTCGATCACCACCCCCGCCAGCCCGTCGCGCACCCGCTCGCCGAGCCACAGGTTAAAGAGCGCGCTCTGGAGCGCCGAGAGCAAGAGCTGCGCGTCGCGCGTCTTGCCCTTGCCGCCGCGCGGCGGCGCGGAGAGCAGCGCGAGGGCGCGGTCCACGTTGTCGCGCGCCACGTTCTCGGGGTCCTGCGCGGGCAGCCCGTCGTCGCCGAGGGGGGGCGCGTAGCCCTCGGGGGGGCGGACGGGGTACCAGGTCTTGCCAAAGCGCTGAGGGCCAAAGTAGTTGGGCAGCCCCGCCCCCCGCAGGAGCGCCAGCCCCTCGCCGAGGCGCTCTGGGCGCGCGAGGTCGCTCAGCAGGATCGAGAACAGGTTACCCGACAGGTTGCCCAGCTTGAGCCGCTGCCCGTGCGCCGCCGCCGAGAGCACCACCACCTGCGGGTCCTCTGAGCGCACGCGCTCGGGGGCACACGGCAGCGACATCCACTGCGTGGTGAGGGCGCTCTTGTCCTTGCGCCCCGCGTAGCCCACCTCCGCCGCGCTCACCCCCGAGGCGGCGGCGAGGGCGGCGGCGGCCTCCTCGGTGGTGCGCCCCTCCTTGAGCACAAGGGCGAGGGCGTGGGCCCCCTCCCCCGTGGGGGGGTAGGTGAGCCGCTCGTGGACGCGGAAGCGCTCGGGGTCGCTCGTCACGCGCCCGCCCACGCCCTCAAAGCCCGCCCAGCCCTCCCCCATGGGGCAGAGGGCGCCGCCGGCGAGGTAGGGGCGGGCGAGGGGGTGCGCCGCGGTGAGGGGGGGCGCCGACATCAGACCTCAGCCTCGGGCGCGGGGGCGGCGCCCGTGCGGAGGTCGAGCAGCTCGGCGAGGTCGAGGACCTCCACGCTGTCGCTCTTGTCGCGCCCCTTGACGCCGTCGTCCACCATGGTCATGCAGAAGTTGCACGCCACGGCGATCACCTGCGGCTGCGTCTGGAGGAGCTCGTCGGTGCGCACGTAGTTGATGCGCTCGCCGAGGTCCATCTCCATCCACATCTGCCCGCCGCCCGCGCCGCAGCACAGGCCCTTCTCGCGGCTGCGCGCCGTCTCCACCCGCTCCACGTCGGGGAGCGCGTCGAGGATGTCGCGCTGGGGGTCATAGATGTCGTTGTAGCGGCCGAGGTAGCACGAGTCGTGATAGACCACGCGCTTCTTGTCGCCGGCGGCCTCCGCCTTGAGCTTGCCCTCGCGCATGAGCTGCGAGAGGAGCTCTGTGTGGTGGATCACCTCATAGTCGCCGCCGAAGGCCTTGTAGTCGTTCTTGAGGGCGTTGAGGCAGTGGGGGCAGTGGGTGACGATCTTCTTGACGCCCTCGCTGTTGAGCGTCTCCACGTTCTTCTCCGCCATCGTCGAGAACAGGTACTCGTCGCCGAGGCGGCGCGCCGAGTCGCCCGTGCAGCTCTCGCGCTTGCCGAGGACGGCGAAATTCACCCCCGCCTTGGTCATCAGGCGGGTGACGGAGCGGGTCACCTTCTGCGCGCGGAGGTCGCTCGAGCCCGCGCAGCCCACCCAGTAGAGGAGGTCGGCGGGCTTCTCGGCGTCCCACTCGGGGACCTGCACGTCGAGGCCCTCGGTCCACTTCATGCGGTCGTTCTTGGTCATGCCCCAAGGGTTGCCCTTGCGCTCCATGTTCTTGAGCGCCTTGTCGGAGCCGTGCCCGGCGGCGCCCTCGCTCATGGTCATGTAGCGGCGCATGTCGATGATGTCGGGGATCTGCTCGTTGCCCACGGGGCACACCTCCATGCAGGCGCGGCAGGTGGTGCACGACCACAGCACATCGGGGTGAATCACCACCTTGTCGGCGTGGTCATAGTCGCCGCTCGTGAGCCACAGCTTGGGGTCCTCGGCGAGGTTGAGCTCCTGCCCGCGCATCTGAAAGCGGTCCGCCATGTGGTGCTTGAGGTCCACGATGATGTCCATGGGGCGCAGGGGCTTGCCGCTGAGGTGGGCGGGGCAGTTGTCGTTGCAGCGCCCGCACTCGGTGCAGCTCAGGCCGTCAAAGAGCTGCTTCCAGCTCAGGTCCTCGAGGTTGCGCGCCCCAAAGTACTCAGGCGCGTCCTCCGCCTCAGGGTCGAGGTCCATCTTGCGCAGGGCGCCCTTGGGCTCAAGCGACATAAAGAAGATGTTGAGGGGGGCGGCGAACACGTGGCTGTGCTTGCTCCACGGCACGTAGTTGCTAAAGGCGAGCAGGGTGACGAGGTGCGCCCACCAGGCGGCCTTGTAGCCTGCGGCGAGGGCCTCCTCGGAGGCGCTCGCGCCGGTGAGCAGCTGCGCCACAAAGCCGCTGAACCAGATGTAGGGCTTGCCGCTCAGCTCGGCGGCGTTGGCGGGGAGGGCGAGGTAGCAGGCGGTCTGCGCCACCTCGAAGCTCATGAGGCTGAAGATGAAGAAGATGGTGTAGAGCGCGTCGCGGGTGAGCGGCAGGCGCTTGGGCTTGATGACGGTGCGGTTGATAAAGGCCATGGTGAGCCCCACCATGCACAGCAGGCGGAAGGTGTCGGCGAGGCCTTGGTAGTAGGTGTCGCTGAAGGGCAGGTGCATCAGGCGCGTGGGCGGGCTGCCCGTGGCGAGCCCGAGCACGTTGTAGAGGCCGTCGGTGACGAAGTTGACCGTGTCGACGCTCAGCACCATAAAGGCGCCAAAGATGAAGATGTGCAGCACGCCGCTGTAGATGTAGCCGTTCTTGGGCAGGCGCTTCTGCAGGATCACGTAGGTGATCACGTTCTGTATGCGGGCGCCGATGTTGTCCCAGCGGACCTCGGGGCGCGCGCCCAGCTTGACCTGCTTGAAGCGCATGATGAGGGCGGTGATGAAGAGGGCGCCCGCTAAGGCGAGCGCGAAGAGGAACATCGAGGCGCTGAGGGCGCCTGAGATGGGGTGGTGCGTCATGGGCGAGCGCTGCTCCTGTGGGGGAATGGGTGAGAGGGCGCGAGACGGCGCGAGGCGGCGCGAGTGGGCTTTTGTAGCGCAGGCGCGCGCGTTTTGCTAGGACTGCTCAGAGCGCCCTAGAGCCCACGCTGCTTAAGGAGGTTTGATGTGCGATCCCCGTTTCAGCTGATATCGCCCATCGGCAAGAGCTCTCTCTGGGGGTCCCTCTGCGCGTCCCTCTGCGCGTCCCTCTGCGCCGCCGAGCCCGTCGCCACCCTCTCCGACGCCGACATCCGCGCCCGCCTCGACGGCGCCCTCGAGCTGCTGCACACGCAGCGCGGCGGGCGCTGGGTGCTGGCGACCGACCCCAACGAGCGCTACGAGGGCACCTTTGGCGTGTCGTTCCTGCGCGACCTCCTCGCCCGCGGCGAGCACGACCTCCTCTTTCGGCTCGTGGACGAGGCGTTTGAGGCGGAGCTCGACGGCAACGGCGGGGCGCGGCGGGGGCCGGCGCGCCCCATCCACGCGGGGGAGCGCGGCGGGCTCGACGGCGCCTCGTGCCGCGCCTGCCACTTCTCGGGGGGCGCCGACGGGGCGGGGACGGGGAGTCAGCTCACGCTCCTGCGCGGGGACGGCGAGCGGCTGTCGAGCGCCGTCCGGCGCGACCCGCCGCACGTGATGGGGCTCGGCTACATCGCGCTCCTCGCGCAGCAGATGCAGGCGGCGCTCGACGCGCAGGTGGCGGAGGGGCGCGCCCTCGCCCGCTCGTTCGGCGCGGCGCGGGCGGTGGCGCTCACGGCGCAGGGGGTGAGCTTTGGGGTGGTGCGCGTGAGCCCGGACGGCGCCCTTGACGCGCGCGACGTGCGCGGCGTGTCCCCCGACCTCAAGCTCCGCCCCTTTGGCTGGAAGGGGCGCCACGCCACCCTCGCGGAGGTGTCCGACGAGGCGCTCAGCGTGCACCACGGGCTGCAGAGCCGCTCCTACATCGCGCGCGTGCTCCGCCGCGCGGAGGGCCCCCCCGCCCCCGACCGCGCCGCGCCCACCGCCGCCGAGCTCCTGGGGGCCGGCCCCCCCTACGACCCCGACGAGGACGGCGTGGAGCAGGAGCTCGGCGACGGGCAGGGCGCCGCCCTCGCGCTCTACCTCGCGCTGCTCGGCGCGCCCCTCGTGCGCCCCCCGGAGTCGCCGCGGCTGGCGCTGGAGTGGGCGCGGGGGCGCGCGCGGTTTGAGGACGTGGGCTGCGCGGAGTGCCACAGACTCGACCTCCGCGTCCTGCCCGAGCCGCTCTCGCTCGGCGTCCCCGACGGCGACCCCCTCGCCGTGGACCTCAGCGTCGCCGGGCAGCCGCCGCGCCTGCACCAGCTCGATTTCGCCCCCACCGACGACGGCTTCGCGCAGCGGGGCGCCCTCATCGCCGCCCTCACCGACCTCCGGCGCCACGACCTCGGCGCCGAGCTCGCCGAGCCGCGCCCCGAGCGCCTCCCGGACGGCGGCGGCGAGGTGAGCGGGCGCGAGTGGCTCACCCGCCCCCTGTGGGGCCTCGCCGACACCGCCCCCTACCTCCACGACGGGCGCGCGCTCACGGTGGAGGAGGCGATCTTGTGGCACGGCGGCGCGGCGGAGGCGAGTCGCGCCCGCTACGAGGCGCTCACGGCGGAGGAGCGGGGCGCGGTGCGGCTGTTCTTGATGTCGCTCTCGCGCGCGCCGAGCCTGCTCGTGGAGTAGCGGCGGGGGCGGGATGGCGGTTTTTCTTGCGTTTTGGTAGGTTTTTGGCTTTGCAGTGCTCTGCGGCGCGCTGCTCGGGCGCGCCACAGAAGGCGAATGGAGGGCGAGGGCGCATGTTCAACACCGTCTGGTTTTACTGGCTCCGCGACGTTGGCTTCTGGTGGATCTGCGCCGGCCTGTTCGCCGCGCTGGCGCTCTGGGCGCTCTCGCGCGCTTGGGGGCGGGCGCGGACTCGGCGCACGGAGGCGCTGAGGGCGCTGGGCGGCGCCGCGGCCTCCTCGGCGGGCGCGCCGGGCGCCCCCCTAGGCGCCTCCCCCGAGGCCGCCGCCGCGCGCGCCCGCGCCGACGAGGAGCGCCTCAAGGGCGAGGCGCTCGAGAAGGTGGAGGCGCTGCTGCGCGGCGCCGGCGCGCCTGTGCTGCTCGGGGGCCTCCTGCTCCACAAGGAGCGCGCCGAGCGCGCGGGCGCGGAGCTGGTGACGGTGCTCCACGGCGCCCTGTGGGTGCTGCGCGTGGAGGCGTGGGGGGGACACCTGCGCGGGGAGCGCGGCGCGCCGGAGTGGGCGGGGGTGGAGTGGGAGGGGCAGGGCGCCGCGCGCGTGGAGCGCCTCACCCCCCGCCCCAACGCCCTGCGCGCCCATGAGGCGTACCTCGAGGTCCTGCGCCTCGTGGCGCACGGCAAGGCCACCCGCGAGGCGCAGGTGGTGAGCGCCCTGGTGGTGGTGGGGGGCGAGCCCCGCCTCAAGGGCCTCCGCGCCCACGAGCGCGCCCTGAGCCTGCCGCAGCTCCGCGCCCACATCAAGGGCGCGCAGCCCCCCCTGCCCGACGCGGCGCGCGAGGCGGCGCAGGCGCTCTGGCGCCGCCTCCGCCAGCTCAGCGAGGAGCTCAGCGAGGAGCCCCGCGAGGAGTCCCGCGAGGAGGCCCGCGAGGAGTCCCGCGCGGGCTCTAGCGCGTCGCGGGGGCGGCGGTGAGCGGCGCGGAGGCGGGGGGGGGCATGAAGATCAGCGCGCTCGCCGAGGAGGGGCGCGTCACCCCGCGCGCCCTGCGCCTCTACGAGGAGCGCGGCCTCCTCAAGCCGAGCGCGCGCACCGAGGGCGGGTTTCGCCTCTACAGCGAGTCGCAGCGCACGCGCCTCGAGTACATCCAGCGGCTCAAGGCGCTCGGGTGCAGCCTCGGGGAGATTCAGGCCCTGCTGGCGTCCTGGGGGGCGCAGCCCACGGCGCCGGAGGGCATGCGCGCGCTCGAGGCGCTCTATCGCGACAAGCTCGCGGGGGTGCGCGACGCCATCGCTCGCCTGCAGGGGGTGGAGCGCGAGCTCGCCGAGAGCCTCTCCTTTATCGAGGGGTGCCACGAGTGCCCCTCGGAGGCCGCGCCCACGGAGGGCTGCGTGGGCTGCGCGCGCTCGCTTGAGGCGGCGCCCACCCTCATCCGCGGCGTGATAGAGCCGTCGCGGTGAGCGCCCCGCTCATCTACCTCGACCACCTCGCCACCACCCCCTGCGCCCCGGAGGTGGTGGCCGCCATGCGCGAGGCGCTCGAGCGGGACTACGGCAACCCGAGCAGCGCCCACGCGCTCGGCTGGCGGGCGCGGGAGCGGGTGGAGGACGCGCGCGGGGCGCTCGCCGCCCTGCTCGGGGCGCGCCCGCAGCGCTTCACCCTCACCAGCGGCGCCACCGAGGCGAGTCACATCGCCCTCTTTGGGGCGGCGGCGCTGGCGGAGGAGGGGGGGGGGCGCGCGCACGTGGTGAGCGCGGTGGCGGAGCACGCCGCCACCCTCGGCCCCCTGCGCGAGCTCGCGCGCCGAGGGCACGCCGTCACCCTGGTGGGCCTCACCCCGGACGGCCTCGTGGACCTCGACGCCCTCGCCGCGGCGCTCACCCCCCAGACGCGCCTCGTCAGCCTCCTGCGCGCCCACAACGAGCTCGCCACGCTGCAGCCCGTGGCGGAGGTGGCGGCGCTGGCGCGCCGGCGCGCGCACCCGTCGTGCCTCGTCCACGTGGACGCGGCGCAGAGCGTGGGCAAGGAGCCGCTCTCGCTCGCGGACCTCGACGTGGACCTGCTGTCGCTCTCGGCGCACAAGCTCTATGGGCCCAAGGGGTCGGGGGCGCTCTACGTGCGCCAGGACGCGCGCCGCCCGCGCCTAGAGCTGCCGCCGTCGCTGTGGGGGGGCGGGCAGGAGCGCGGGCTGCGCCCCGGGACCGTGGCCACGCACCAGGCGGTGGGACTCGGCGTGGCGGCGGCGCTCGCGCGCGAGGCGCTCGCCGCCGGGGAGCCCGCCGCCCTCGCCGCCCTCGCGGCGCGCCTGCGCGCAGGCCTAGAGGCGCAGGGCGCGCGCCTCAACTGCGCCGCCGCCCCGCGCCTCCCCCACGCCCTGAGTCTCACCTGCCCGCCGGCGCTCTTTGAGCGCCTCAGCGCCGCGTGGGGCGGGGTGGTGATGTTTTCGCAGGGGGCGGCGTGCCAGAGCGGGCGGGGGGCGCCGAGCGAGGCGCTCTTGGCCATCGGGCTGACCCCCGAGGAGGCGTCGCGCGTGGCGCGCCTCAGCGTGGGGCGCTACACCACCCCCTCCGAGATCACCCGCGCCCTCGCGCTCCTCGGCGCGGAGGGCGCCCCTCCCCCGCCGCCCGCCGGAGTGATGCCGCTATGAGTTCCGCCCCCGCCCCTTACCTCGCCGCCTGCGTGCAGCTCCGCTCCACCGAGGACACCCAGGGCAACCTCGACCGCGCCGAGCGCCTCATCCGCCGCGCGGCGGCGCGGGGGGCGGCGCTCATCGCCACCCCTGAGGCCACGCCGCTCCTCGGCCCGCAGTTCCACAAGGTGGAGCGCGCCGAGCCCCTCGACGCGGGGGACCCGCTGGCGGTGAGCTGCGCGCGCTTCTCGGCGCTAGCCGCGGAGCTCAAGGTCCACCTCCTCCTCGGCTCCCTCGCCGAGCGCCGCCTCCTGCCCGGCGGCGCGGTGGACCCCGCGCGCTGCTATAACACCAGCGTCCTCTTTGGACCCGACGGCGCGCAGCTGGCGCGCTATCGCAAGATCCACCTCTTTGATGTGGACGTGGGGGGCGGGGCGGGCGCGGTGTCGATTCGGGAATCCGACACGGTGGCGCCCGGCGACGAGGTGGTGGTGGCGACCACGCCCCTCGGGCGCCTCGGGCTGAGCGTCTGCTACGACCTCCGCTTCCCCGAGCTCTACCGCGCCCTCGTGGACCGGGGGGCGGATGTGATCTTAGTCCCCTCTGCCTTCACGCTGACCACAGGCAAAGACCACTGGCACGCCCTGCTCCGGGCGCGCGCCATCGAGTGTCAGGCCTGGATCCTCGCCCCCGGGCAGTGGGGCCAGCACGACGCCGAGGGCCGCCGCCAGAGCTACGGGCACAGCCTGGTGGTGGACCCCTGGGGCTGCGTGGCGGCGGACGCGGGGCAGGGGGAGGGCGTGTGCTACGCGGAGGTGGACCTCGCCCGCGTGGCGCAGGTCCGCGCCGCGATCCCCGTGCGGGCGCACAGGAGGCTCTGAGCGCCCCCTCCTGAGCGCGCGGCGAGGCTTGTGTTGGCTCGTCAAATGTGTCAAACAACCACCGAAGCTCTCTCCTGCCCCCGCGCAACTCTCGCGCATGGACTCGCGCGAGTCTCCCCCCCGCTCACGGACCGAGGCGCCCGCATGGCACTGACGATTAACTCCTCCGTAAACGCCCTGCGCACCATGCGCTCCCTCAACCAGACCCAAGGGACCCTCTCTGAGACCCTCCGCCGGCTCTCGTCGGGGGTGCGGGTCGGCATGGCGGCGGATGACCCGGGGCGGCTGGGCTCCACCATCCTCGCGGAGGCGCAGCAGCGCGGGCTCCGCCAGAGCATCCGCAACCTCAACGACGGCCTCTCGCTGTCGCAGACCCTCGACGGCGCCCTCGGGCAGATCAGCGGCGCCCTGCAGCGCCTGCGCGAGCTCGGGGTGCAGGCGGCCAACGAGACCTACAGCGCGGCGGACCGCGACGCGCTGCAGCAGGAGGCCCTGCAGATGGTGGCGCTCATCGACAAGGCGGTGGAGCAGACCAAGTTCAACGGCATCGGGCTGCTCGACGGCTCGGCGCGCTCCATTGAGGTGTTCGTGGACCAGACCGCGGGCGCCAAGGCGCTCAGCCTCGACCTCGTCAAGGTGGACACCCAGGAGCTCACGCGCAAGGCGTCCTACACGTCCGACCGCCGCGGCGTGTACCTCAGCGACCTCGGGGCGGGCGAGCTCACGATCAACGGCGTGGCGATTCGCGCCACCACCGACACCGACGACTCGCTCTCGTTCTCCTACGGGTCGGGGTCCGCGATCGCCAAGGCGCGCGCCATCAACTCCGTGTCGTCGGCGACGGGGGTGACGGCGCGCGTGGGGGAGACGCGCGTCACCGCCAACCGCGCCATCAGCGCCTTTGACCTCAACGAGACGCACTACTTCTCGATCAACGGCGAGAAGCTCGCCGGGTTCCACATCGACGACTTTGACTCCACGGGCCACCTCCGCGACGCCATCAACAGCCTCTACACCAAGACGGGCGTGAAGGCGGAGCTCGACGCCTATGGGCAGCTCTCGTTTGTGGCGGAGGACGGCCGCAACATCCAGATCCACTACAGCGACATGTTCACCATGCTCGCCGTGGGCATGGCCGACACCTCGGGCGACGAGACCAACCTCAAGGGTGACGTCCTCAAGAGCACCAACCCCGCCCTCGTCAACCTCGACGAGGTCGCCACTAACTTCTTTGGCAGCATCCAGAGCGTCACGTCGAGATTCCAGTCCTACACAGACAAGGTGGCGGTGGGCGGCGAGTTCAACCGCGGCGATGACCACCAGGACGTGGTGGTGCAGGTGATTCGCGCGGGCGGCTACGGCGTCGCGCAGCTCCGAATCGCCCGCGAGACGGGGAGCGAGACCACCCCCGTGGAGGATTTCGACTTCACGGAGGTGAACGGCCCCTACGCGACGTCGCACACCGCGGGCATGGAGTACTTCACGGGCGCCACGGGGCAGTCGAACAACGGCGTCACGGGCGCCGTGACGGCGACGGGGCTCTACGATGAGGGCGCGGACCGCAGCTACAGGATTCTCGTGACGAGTCCGGGCTCCACCGACGAGGCGATCAAGGCGGTGGGCGACATCTACTCCACGGTCCTCGACACCGGCGTCGAGGAGCTGGTGGTGTCGGGGGTGACGCTCACGGGGACGGTGACGCTCGGCTCGCTCTTTCACCAGACGGGCGAGAACATCACCCTGACCTTTGGCGCCACGCCGCGCGGGCAGAGCGTCTCGCAGACCAACACCACCAACTACTCGCAGGTGATCACGCAGAATCCCGCCGGCTCCGGGGTGGTGATCACGGGCACCTACACGGGCGACATCGACAAATCCAAAGAGATTCGGGTCATCAACACCGGCTACACCCAGGGCATCAACGCCGCCACGCTGCAGGTGTTTGACGTGGTGGGCGGCGTCGCCACCCCCGTGGGCGCCGCCTTCAGCGTGGCCGCCGCCGTGGGCGCGCCCTACAGCATCGGCGATGGGCTCTCTGTGGAGTTCACGCCCATGGCGCGCTCCTTTAGCCTCGCCAGCGGCGCCGTGGTCAGCGCCTCGGGGAACGCCTCCTCCTACGACTCGACGGGCCTCGACGTCACCCTCGCGTCGAGCACGCTCGACTACTTTGGGGAGCGCGGCAGCGGCACCTACACCCTCGACGTGACGACGGCGGGGCGGACGGGGCTGGCGCAGTACAGAGTCTTGTTTGAAGGGGTGCAGATCGTGGGCCCGCAGGTGCTCAACGCCGGCACCATCAGCCTCGCCGACGGCATCAGCTTCCACGTGCAGGCGAGCACGCCCACCATCGGCGCCACCAGCAACAGCGTGTCGCTCGCCGGCAACGACAACTACGGCGACAGCGCCGCCGACTACAACAGCCCCAACTTTGTCTTTGGGGGCGCCTACACGGGCAACCTCAACGACGCCACCGCCCAGGTGCGCGTGACCACCGAGGGGCGCGTGCTGGCCGCCGGCGAGGTCAACACGGGCGACGCCGCCGTCCTCGAGTACAGCATCGGCGGCACCGTGCTGGGCTCCACGCTGGCGCGCGTGGGCACGTTCACGGTGGGCGAGGGCGTCACCTTCACCATCGCCAACGCCAGCGCCGCCACGCGCCTCGAGGTGTCGAGTCCGCTCGCCTCCCTCGGCACCAGCAGCGTCGCGGGCACCGGCACCGCCGCCACCCTCTCCGGCGCCCTGCTCGGCTACAACGGCAGCTTCACGCTCAACCTCGACCCCAACGCCTTTGACCGAAACCGCGACCTGAGCGTCCGGGTGTCTGAGCTGACCCCCGTGGTGATCGGCAACGCCGCGGGCACCGTGGCGGGCTCAGGGACGCTGCGCGTGGAGCTCGTCAACTCCTCAAACGCCGTGGTGCAGACCGCGGACCTCACCAACGTGCGCGCGGGGCAGGTCAACACCATCGACCCGGGCCTCACCATCACCTTCAACGAGGCCTTCACCCCGCTCACCTTTGGGCGCACGAGCGACGGGATCGTCGACAGCGCCACCATGGCGCTCTCCGCGGGCGCCCTCTACAACAACGCCCTCGAGGACCGCGATTTCTCCTTCACCTTCGCGAGCACCACCAACAGCTCCATCGCGCAGGCGACCAACGGCGCCAACGGGGTGGACGACGCCGGCGTCGCCTCGGTGACCGGCACCTACACAGGCAACTTTGGCAACCAGACCCTCGGCGTCGCCTTCACGGGCACCAGCGCCGCGCTGACCGCCGACACCGTCACCGACGGCAACCCCACCAGCCTCGTGGGGACCTACAACGGCGCGCAGGGCGACCAGACCCTGAGCGCCACCTTCCTCGGCGGCGCCGCCGCCACCGCCTCAGCGGCGAGCAACGACGACGCCACCTTCAGCGTCGCCGTCAACACCTCCACGTCCACCTACGAGGGACTCGCCGGGGACAAGAATCTGACGGTGACGGTTGAATCCAACCTGACCGTGAGCATCACCGACGGCGTGGCCACCGTGAGCAACGTGGCGACCGGCACCAACATCGACCTCGGGGCGGCGGCGTTCTCGGCGCTGGGGAATCTGGCGGGCCTGCGCCTCAACATCGCCAACTCCACGTCGGGCAACGCGGACTCCTTTACGGTGAACCTCGACCCGGCGCGCGTCACCCTGACGGGGGCGGGCGGCTCCGCCACGGTGGACATCTCCACGGCGGGCAACGCCACCAAGACCATCGACCTCAGCGCCCACGCGGCGATCTTCGCCGGCGGGGTGGACCCGGGCGTCGACCTGCAGATCACCACCCCCAACTCGGCGCGCACGGGCACCGCCACCTACGCGCTCACCACCAACTCCACCGTCAACCTCAGCACGTCGCGCGGCGCGGTGAACGGCGTGGCGCTCGACGGGTCGGGGAACCTCAACCTCGACGCGCTCTCAGACGGCCACATCACCACCCTCTTCGGCGGCAGCTTCACGGCGAGCGACTCGGTGGGGGTGGTGGTGGAGTTCACGACGTTT
>Ga0194129_10006984_pt1 | contig 13611 bp, 13 predicted proteins | sample TA2KigCa35mmetaG_FD_150862 | JGI IMG/M metagenome (GOLD analysis project Ga0194129, IMG submission 150862) | Freshwater microbial communities from Lake Tanganyika, Tanzania - TA2015038 Kigoma Deep Cast 35m | ecosystem: Environmental > Aquatic > Freshwater > Lake | place: Tanzania: Lake... | reverse complement strand
TCATTTTATAGGCAAAAATTGTTTTTTCTTGTTCCACTTTGAATCAGAGGCTGAGACTATGTTTTTCGTATCGTTCAGACCTCAAACGCAAACTCGATTTTTCACACCCAAAATAAGTGCCCGAAGGAGTTCGAATTAGACCCCAGTGATGGTGTTTTCGCATCGTTCAGCCCTCGAACGCGATTTTCATTTTTGGCATTTTTTGAAGATTTTCAAACCGAGTTTAACACAGGTTAAACAGGGTTTCATAATTATTCATAAATGGAAACAAGTCCCTTAGGATCCGTATACCCCCCCCTGAATATTGAAATTTTTCAAAATTTCAAAAAGTGCAAGAAATAAAAGGAATTTGGGGGGGGGTACCCCGAAAAGTCAAGGTGGTCTCTCTCTCTCTCTTTTTTTTATTACCATGCTAATACATATTAATATGCATTTAAATCGATTAAATGCAATTTGGCGGATTTTTATTTTTGTTGATCGATCACTACAGTTTGGAAATTACAGTACGACACTGTAACTGTAATCACCACTGAAAAAAGTACAAGAAGGAGTTCGAATTTGAAGCTGGGACTATGTTTTTTTTATCGTTCAGGCCATGGGCAGAGTTTGATTTTCAAACTGTAAGAGGTCCAAAAATAAGTACCAGAAGGAGTGAGAGTTAGACCTCAGTAATGGTGTTTTTGCATCGTTCAGGCCACGGGCGTGATTTCATTTTTCAAACTGTAAGTGTCAATTTCTCACGGGACATACTTTCCCACTGCTAACATGCGTTTCCCATTTTTAAACACCGTTTAATCGAGCCAAACCGTTGGAACCAGAAATACAGTTAACAAGTTGCGTTTTACAGTTTGCTATGTTGACGACCAAAATAAGTACCAGAAGGAGTGAGAGTTAGAAGCTAGTAATGGTGTTTTTGCATCGTTCAGGCCTCGGGCGTGATTTCATTTTTTTAAAAATGGTGACATTTTCCTTCTCAGGCTGTTTAATCTATGTTAAATGCTGTTTCCCACGATCTGTATTAGTGACCACACAAAATCCACCAAACTGCATTTGACACGGCCAAAATGCACTTTAGATTTGAAATATTGAAAATTTCAATTGTCCAGGGGGGGTATACGGATCCTGAGGGGACTTATTTTTATTTATGAATATTTATGAAACCATGTTTAACTCATGTTAAACCCACTTTGAAAATCCTGAAAAAACGTTAAAATTGTGAATTACGTTCGAGGCCTGAACAGCACGAAAACACCACTACTGAGGTCCAATTCGAACTCCTTCAGTCACTTATTTTCGACATGAAAAAATGAGATGTCGCCCGAGGCCTGAACAGCGCGAAAACCAAGCTACCAAGCTTTAACTCTCTTTAGTTTTTGAAAAGCATTTCTAGACACAAAACTGGGTCACTTTGTTTTCAATCCCTATGTGTAGACTGATGTTGATGGAGGGGGACTAAACAAATTAAATATATTTAAAACTATATAAATATTTTATAATGTTTATAATTATTATAATGTTTATAATTCATTTAAAATACGATGATAAGTTTTCACACCAAGCAATTTACTCTCGCCCATCACAGGCAAAACAAATGCATTTCTCAAGCCGAGCAAAGCTCTAGGCGAGGGCGCTGAGTTTAGCTCCAAGCGCATTCAAGCAGCACGAAGGCTTCTCTTGTTGCCTGCGAAACAATTGAGTTAGTTGAAACAGGTAAATTGCAATATAAAATTTGAAATGATTTTTACCTTAATCTGAATCCTGAGCAGTAGGCGACTGCTGGGAACGACCGTGCGCGGTAGGCGATGGCTGCTTCTTCCATGCAAGCGAGGTGGGGCCCCTCTTCGAGATTGGCACTCCCATGCGGGCAATAAACTTGGCCTTGAGGAGGGCGTGGTGGGGATTGCAAAACGAGTATTCGCCAAAATCTGACACCTTGAGTATGCTCGTCGTGTCTTCCTGGGTGCAGATATACTCGCGGAAATAAGGAGCGCCTTCTTCGTTGTCAATGATCTCTAGCACATCCCAAGAGTTGACATCGAGTTTGTAGGTCCAATGATTGAATCTATCCATGGGATACTCCCTGTAGTTCACGGGCCCCACGTAGAAGATCTTGTCTCCCACCTTCACCCCCTCGAAAGTGTCTGCACCGAATCGGATGCCCTTGTCCTTGAACATGGACTGGGCGTTTTGAAAGACTGCAGCCTTTTGAGGGGAGAGAAAGAGGATTTTTTTCACATCATCACTCTGATTTACCCAGTGCTGAGGCATTCCAGCCACCTTTTCGTTGGTGAACTCAATATGCTTGCGCCCCACGTTGGGGTTCACAAACTCAGCGTAGTAGGTAAACTTGCCCAGATTGCTTCCATCCCAAGTGTGCTGGATTTTCACCACAATCACTGTTTCTACCCTCTTGCCCTCGTCCTCCTTCAGCCACAGGGTTTGTCCCACCTCACAGAATGACCTCACAAACGGCATGTTGAGCCCGCAGTACTGCGCATGCAACAACGCAAGTTCGTATTGAGGAGTAAAGTGCGCAGCAGCGCCCGAAATCACGCGATTATCTACGTCCTCCTGCTCGACAATTTGCTCAGGGGATTGCTTGATTATCACGCGGGAAGAAGGGCTTTCACACTTTTCACGGACAAGCAAGTAATAAGTGTTGGGAGACCCATTAAACGCGGCTTCTTCCACAGACATTTGTTTTAGCATGACCTCAGGGAGCCAAATGTTGGGATTTGGCGAATAGTCTGTTACCATGTAGGGTGTGATGTCGCAATTTACATCATCAGGGAACAAGCCGCAAGGAACATTCTTGTGGCCCACGCAATACACACGCTGGCCCACCTTGAACTGACAGTGGTCGTTCTTTCGCTCCATGCGCTCGAGTGCCTCTGGATCGTTTGCTTCAAGGTAATCCATACCCTCCTTCTTGTGAAAGAAGATTTTGTTGGGGAACTCACTCTCCTTGACCAACACTTCAGACAGCAAATAGCCCTTTCCCGTGAAACGGCAGTCGCCATTGCCAGCCCAATACTTCAAGGTGTAAGTGACTTCCTTATCCCCCCCATACATTGTGTACCTTGTGCAGCACATGAGCTCGAGCTCTTTTTTTTTCATGGGATCGTCTGTGAGATAATACACCAACTGCCCAACCTCGAGCCCTCCCTTTATGTTGTCCTCGTGCATACCGAAAACAGCCAAGCGCTTCAAGTCAGGGGGCGCGTCAATCTCAGTGTGAGATTCGATCCTTCTCTTGAGGCGTGCCTGACTCTCCAATGGGGCTATCAATGCTGTCTCGGATCTCTTGGGTGGCGTAACCGATGCGGCCTCAATTAAAGTGGCCTCTGTGTCAGACAAGGACTTCTTGGGGGTGTGTTGCGTAGACTCACCGCTCATTTTCGGGTAATTGTTGTTTACCTCTAGCTTATAATGAAAATGTTAAACGTACGGTTTTAAACGTACGCTCATCACTAATAGTTAAAAGTATGTTTTAAACGTACGCTTATCACTAATAGTTAAAAGTACGTTTTAAACGTACGTTTCATGTGTACGTTTAAAACATGCGTATAAATGCCTTTGGTTTGACTGCGTACGCTAAGTGTCCACGCTATCAGGTGTGTGTGATATGTCTAACTCACAAAGTGTAGAGCCTTGCTGGCCTGAGTCGAGCCAAGACAGTCAGAAAAAGCTTGTTTGTCAAGAGAGCTTGCCTGCTGTAAATGGTGATAGTCAGGGAAGCGCCCCCGCGTATGTTTTTCAGCGTTTAAGTCAAGCCAGTGAAGAGAGCTTGCCTGACACCGAGCACTTGAGTCAATTAACTAACTCTGGCTCTGATGTCTCAAGTCGTGATTCCAATCCCTTGTCTGTGCCTGTGATCACCACTGAGGATTCGCCTTCTCGTTACTTTAACAATGTATGTGATTCTACCTCTGTGCCTGACTCTACCACTGTTGCACTTGACCTTGTCAAAGGCATTTCTCAAGCAGAACAATTCCAAAGTGTTGTTGATTTACCTGCTAGTTCCACCACTATTGTTGATCCTGCCTTTGTGACTCCGCCAATGGCCTCAAAGCGTTTTATTGTGCCAGCTGAAGGGGCTCCAATGAAAAAGCGCAGAATTATTAATCGTGGTGTTGTGCGTGATCTCAACAAGATTCACTTTGCACATGAGCCTATGCCTGCGTTTACACCTTCTCTACCTTTACATCTTCTTACTGTTTCTGCTCGAAACTCTAAGATTCGTATAATAGAACAGAAATTTGATACTGGTGTTATTGATTGTCGTCGGGTTGGTGTGGTACTTCACGTGGATGTGATATACCCATTATTGAAGGACCTTCGCAGAGTGCTGGTTGATTTCTTTTATGTTATGTTGATGGACAACATGTATACAACTGCCGGTATGCTCTTGTACACTGAGGTGATTGACTTGTTTACAAAGTATGCCACTACTGTGGATTTTACTCGTGTGTTTAGAAGCGGTTCTATGGATGCTCGCGCTACTGAACTGCTTGGCACCCACGCGATTTTTAACGAGCGTGTAGCCCCGTGGTATTTGTTTTATTCCTTCAACAATTTGTTCATTGATAAGAACTGTGAAGCCACTACTCTGTTGAATAAGATGGATCTCGGTGATGCCAATACCACGGACGAGCTTCGCCCCTTTGTGGAAAAGACCGTGGATGAATTTCTTGGTTTTGTGTATAACGAATCTCCGGAATCTCATGTTTACTTTATTGTGAATCAGCACACAACCTATTTGTGCCCTGTACTTCAAACTGCTTTGTCCAGCATTGACAATGTGCTTTGCTTTGATGCTCCCGCTGTTACTTTGTATTTGGTTGAATTGATCGTGAAGGAGTACATGCTTAGGCCTGATGCTTCCCTTCAGACTTTTAATGGCCCTGAAGTCAATAAGTGGCGCGAGGCCTACGATGCTATGATTGATTCTTTTGTGCTGCTCTGGGGAGTTTTTGTTAAAACTGAGGTATGCTTTGTATTTTTTATGTTTTATTGTTATTTTCTATCCTGATTGTTTTGTGTTACAGGTTACAGTTATTTGCGGTCCAATTGGTGATTTTTGCAAGAAAGATATCACCTTTAAGTTGTGCTCGTTGTGGGCTGCTGAGTTTTTGGTTGTACCACTGCCCTTGTATCTTACATGTGTTCCTCAGTGCCCTACTGGAGCGTGGAAAGCTGTTGTCAGTTTGTTTAATGTGAAATGGAACCAGCTGCCCTTGTCCCAGCGCTTGGGAGGTGAACGCGCTACCGATGCTATTCACAATGTTGCAATTGATTTGCGTTGTTTAAATGGTGACTGCTTTGTCCCCCCTGAACTACCTTTGCAAGATTATGATGTGCATACGATGTACCATGGCATGGCCACTCGTTCCAAATCTGCGGTAGAGAAGCAAGCCCTCGTTGATTTACTTTTTGAAAGCATTGACTATGATGGTGTGTTACGATTGGGCCACGAGGGCTCCGTGCACAATGGCTCGCATTGGTTTTGTATTCACAGGGTTTTGCCTGGGCAGTCTAGCCTTGTTCCTAAAATTGCCTTTGGCATTGGCTATCATTCGCGCGACTGTGTTGTGCTCAGTAGGTCTTTGAGGACTGTCTTGGGAAATGATAACCGCCGAGATCAGCTCTCGCAGACGCTTGCTTGCCTGGACAGCATTGCTGAAAATGCATTGGTTGGTGCCCTTACTCACATTAAGGTTTCTGATGTTTTTATGCAAACATTGATTGATGGTTCGAGTAATTTCGATTCCTTACTTTCAGTTGAGACTGTGCACGATTGTCTTGAGGAAATGGATATTGCATGCCATGATTTGGATGTGTTTAACTCTCCTCGTTTTAAGAAGTTGATGGATTTGGAAGGCATGATGAAGTTGCTTGATAAATGCAAGTGCAAGCGTTTGATTAATCCCGATGGGCTTCACTTTGCTGTGGTGTCCTTGATTGACTTGTATTCCCATGAATTTATGGGGCAGTGGGACAAGGCTATCCATGATACTGACATGGTGATTGGCGATGCTATTCAGGCCACATCTGATGCTATTTACAAGTATTTTATGGATTTGTTTCCATTGTTGCACCAGATTCGTTCCAGTGTGCTTGATAAGCTGAATGCTGTCCCCTCCAAGTCTGTGACCTTGGATCATGTTGTGGCTAAGAATGGATATTGTCGCCAGATCTACTATGATGTCATATATCGCGCGAAGTTGACCATGAAAGACTCTGAGAATACTGAGTTCAATGAGGTTAAGGACTTGCTCAGTGCCAAAGGATTCGATACTGATGTGTGGGCAGATAATGCGCAGCTCTTGTATCAGCAACGCGCACCCATAACCAACCTTCCCTATAGCAGGAGATCTTCGATGAAGCCGCCAAATTCTCCGTCGGAAGCTCAATTGCCGCCTCACACGGTTGTTCGTGTTGTTAAGCCGCACACGAAGAGCTCGCCGCCAGGCTCTCCATCTGGAGCTTGATATGTGTTGCATGCGCGTGCCCAGCCTGTGTCCTGGGTCCATAAGTGTTTTTTCGCGCGCGCGTGCGCGTCGCGTGAGAACCCAGCCATGTGTGTGAGTGAGATGCACTTTTTTTGTGTTTCACCACGGGGATCATGTAACCCCTAGACAAAAACATGAGCAATGAATGGTTTGGTTTGAGATGATTTCGATTGGCTCAATTACATACATATTGATTTGTACACAGTTATATTTAACAGGAGCATTTATATTAGTTAGAGACATGTCTGAGTTTGATTTATGTACACTTTTAGCATTGAAAGATCGCTTGAATCACCTTCAAATGACTTTGGCGGCCAGGCCACCGACCCGTAAGCACTACAACTTTTTTAAAACATTGCGTGATCACCAGTCTGGCTCTACACGTGTTGTTGACTCTCGTTATATCAGAGATGACATGGATTATTTCAGACTTTTTCAAATTATGATGTTGGACAAATTTTCTAAGAAGGATCTTGTAATACCCATTGACAATGCTAGGTTTTTTATCAAAACAACCAAACCTATACGAGTGGTTGATATTTGGCGGAATATTGATATTATGGATTCTAGATATAATTACTGGGTTACACGCAAGATTTTGTCAGTAAATTTAGTGGAGGAAGAGATAAGAAATTTGAATGGAGCTAACGAAGAAAGAGCATTTTTTATTTTTTCGGTTATTTTGAGACCATTCCTTGTTGCTACAGCACTTTACAATATGTATGATAAAAATTATGAACTTATTAAAGCTGTGATTAGTTTTAATCGAGGGCAAATTATTAATGATTTTATTTGGTATGACATGAAAGATCATCCAAATCTTAAATTTTTATTTGAATTATGTATTCTTAATGAGTATTATGTAAATGTACAAAACAAAACAATGACTATTCAAAATGTTGAAGATTTACTAAAAAACATATTCAAGATTTCAGACGAATATACTGTGGAAGAATGGGCCCATCGTAGTTTGAGCACTGGTAATATGTAAGTTTTTTTATGAAACCTTGTGTGTGTACTGTTATATTTAACCAATTGTTATTTTTAAATGATAATATGCCCAAATCTTTAACAGATTTAGTTTACTGGGCAGAAAAGGGCATTTACTTTGGCACTGACCCTATCAAAGTAAATGAGAAAGTGTGTGAGGAGTATTACACTTGGTGGAAAGAATTTAATGCAGCAGAGTGTTTCTATGCATCGGATGATAGATACTCTGTGAATGCAGATGGCATTCTTTCGTTTAAAGATGTGATGCGAGCCATGGAAAGATATGAACCAGATGAGGATTTACATGTGGCTTACATGCTTATTCCATTGTCAGACGGATTGGAGTCGATTGACCATTGGTGTTTTTGGCCTTCAGAAAAGCGAGGCACGCACGAGCCATTTTCTTTTAAAGAATACGAAAAGCCATATAGATCCAGAAGAATTACGCCATTTCGCGTTATTGATGGCAAGAGGTACATGGTTTTAATTTCTGTAACATTCTCAGTTAAGTTAGATCAGTTGTATGCACCCATGGGTATTAGTAAATCGTCGTGGGCTCTCATGCTGGACGCAAGGATCAACACGGAGAAGCGAGAGGTGCTCATAGCTAACGGAGAGTACAAGAGAGTTAGTGGGTTATCTAAGAGGTTTCATGCTTTGATAGCAGCATTTGTGGTGAAAAATTACAGTGACACGATCAAGATTATTATTACGAGACCTACTTATACTATGACTGAAATACTTTTATCTGTTTTAGAAGGTAAAGCTGTAAGTATAGGATCGGTAAAGGATAGGAAATATCTGGAAAGTAATAGGACAATGGTCATGAAGAGCAATTCATTGAAAGGTCTTAAGCGTAATTTATATGAAACAATTGAAAGTACAGGCAAAGCAATACTTGACGACAGTGATGAGGGAACATGGAAATTTGTGACTTCAAGTAATTCTGCGTTTAAAATTAAGGACTGGGAGATGGAAATTCCAAATTTCTGGAAGATTATTGAACCTCTGTGGGGGATTCCGTGGCTGCCCGTGTTTATTGTTGATATACATGATTTGGCAAACACAGTGAGTCCAATTTTAGGCGTTGACGGTGAATTTTTATTAACTTTATCTAAGTTAAAATTGCGCGTTATGGACATGCAGTGCCAGATGAACGCGCGACCACCACACAAAAAATCAGAATCAAGTATGTATAAGCATGTGCAACGCAGAGACAAAACAATTATTTTATATATGCTTGAAAAATATAACGTGTAATACACTTGAAGAAAAAATCAAGATTGCACAATCTGTGAAAACAAAGTTACGGGAAATTTTACAAATAGGCCCTGCAGAAATTATTGAAGATTTGGCGAGCGACATTGTGCGGACATTGCCGAAATATATTGACGCGTCAGATGGATACATTTAATAACTAGTTTTATAAAAATTGGTTGGACCGGAAATTTTCTGTGACGTGGCAGATCATGGGGTTGTTTGCCGATTGTTGTGAATACGTTCAGAGCCACCATTTGAAATATGACACAGTGTATTACCATAACGAATATCCAAAAGGCTTAACCTTCCGTTATGACTCTTGTCAATTTATTGTTCGAGTTTATGCAGAAGATTTACTATACGTAGAATACGACGCATACGAAACAGGACCATTTTCAAATTGCTCGACCTTAGAATCATTTAAAAAATTTTTCGATGCATTTGCTCGTGAATATTCAGCACTGGATGTTATGCAGTCTCTCTCTCTTTCATCAAATCCACAATGAGTCAACAGCAGAACTTACGCAATCAATGTGCAAGCTTTGATGATTTACGGAGCACTCTCTGAATAAATTAGGAAACAGCTTGACTATGTCAGATGGATACATTTAATAACAAGTTTTATAAAATTTGGTTGCATTTGCGTAAGAGCACTTGTTATAAAGAGCCATTTTCTAAGTGACATGCTTCAACTTGACCACGTACAATTATCAACGGTTCACTGTTATTATCAGTTTCCATTGTTTTAAAGAAGGATTCCATCATAATTTTGTAGACGTCGTCTGCCAATTGCGTGCAAGTTGCCTTGCTTACATCCTTGTGGCACTTGAAAGTGTAAGTTAAATTTATGGTAACTGTTTCTTTGAGCTTGTTTACTATGTTTGAATCTTCGCGCTGCCTTGTAATAAGAGCAGTGTTATTCGGGTTTTCAAAGTTGTTGTCTGTGTTAAGCATTTGTTTAATGAATTGTGACACGTATATGACCATGCACTATTTGTTTTTTTTTTACCCATGTACCTATGCTGTTTTGCTAGGTTCCTGACTTTTCAATGCCCCATGGACCATAGGCACTTTCATGTTTTTTTATCTTGAGTGGTAGGGGGGTTATCCCACTCAGCAAAGGTCCCTGTCTTGACCCCCCCCCGTTAACCCTGGTTGAGTAGCATTACCCCCCCCTAGGTCAAGATGAGATGTCAGAATGTAGCCTTTTGAATAATTGGTATTTGTTTTTGAATTTGACTTTGATCAGAACTCGAGCAATTTTGCACCTCAAAAAGATAATTGTACTTCATCATAATTTCCACATTTTGTGTGAATTGAACTAGTATTGAACTGTTTAAGTTTTCTAATGGAAATGTTTCAAAAACAGACAAGAGTGGGTTTCCCTGTGGAGCAACTCCACATGACCGGTATAAATCAAAAATATAAGGTGTCCATTCGAAGAGACCCAAATATGGGGGTCCATCTGCTAAATTGGCATGCTTTAGTTTTTCCACGCAAGATTGTGAAGAAAAGCAATAGCTACAATGCCAACCACTAGGATACAATGGTATTGGCAAAATATTTTGCGTGAATTCCCTTTGTATATTGGGTTCAAATATAGATTTCCAAAACGATATTTCATTTTTCATAGATCTTGCTGTTAAAGTTGAGTAGCCATTTGGTGAGTGCATCCAAACAAAGCCATACATAAAAGTTGGCATGGAAGAGGCAAACTCATAAACATCTTGTGAATGCTGATTAACAGCATTTAATTTTAACCATTCAATTGATTGAGGTGAAGGAATTTCATCTGCATCACCTAAAAGTATAATTGTGTCAAGAGAATATTCTTTTGATAGGTTATAAACAATAAATTTTCCTAACATTTCTTTAGCTGATTTTGTCATTAACCACCCAAGTTCCTTGTCTTTTGTTTTTGGTTCAAAAGTGTTTAATAAATGAATTACCTTTTGGCTTGAAATATGTTTTTCGTAATCTGGTTGAAATTTGTTCAATTCAAAGTGAAGAGGCTTTTTTTCACCCCTGTCATCATACTTGGACTCTACTAAAACAAATAGATCTACATAAGGTTCTAGCAATAAAAATTTCATGTGAAGGACTGGAAACTCATGATGAAAAGGGAAGCATAATATTACTTTAGGGTTACTAGTTAATGTAATGTTATGATTACGGGTTAAAATATTACTTTGATTTGGTAATGTATTTGGAAAGCCATTCTTGTAGATGTTTTTGTTATATGTTTTAATTTTTAATTTCTTTGAATCATAATCTTGTTGGAATGATAACAGTGAATCTATCACAAAAATTATCACCATACACGTTACATAATGAAGTTTTTTATTTCGTTTATTCAAATTTTGCATAGACTTTTAACGCTAGGGCTCTGTGGTAGGGCATGCGTTGGTAAAGAAAAATTGATATAAATAATGGTTTATATTTTAGGCCAAAAAAACCTTGGAATTTTTTAACCATGTTGAAAGGCGAACCAATTGGTCCGATGCCGCTTTCGTCAATGACGATTTGTGGGGCAACTTCACATTTATCAAAATCTGTGATGAAAAAGCTTCGTTCCAGCAAATCTTGCAAAATTGTGAGTGAGGGTGGATTTGGTGAAATCACAATCTTTCAATTGCGTTTGGGATCAGAAGCTTATGAGATATGGAAAGAACATTACTTACCAGAAGGTAAGGAACCAGATGTTTTGGATAACTCGGATCCTGTATACAATATTGCTCCTGCATTTGCAGTAGACCAGCTATTACCACCCATGGAAGCCATTGGAGGTATCCACCAAGCCGTCACTAAGGCTTTGGTCACTTACGCACCACTTCGAAAGGCAGACTTTGCTAATGGAACACTTCCTGTTATCTCTCCTGAATTTGTCGGATACCCTCAGCTGGGCGTTAAATTTCACCATTCCACTATGGCTGCTTATAAGGTGCTTGAGCGCATCCAAACTGGAGAAGGGCTTCCAGACATCATGTCATTGCCTGCGGGAACCAACATAGTTCAGCTCAACGTTGTGTACTCGAACTGCGCCCTCAGCATTGTTTTGGTCAAGTCGTAAATTGCAGTATTTAAACTTTGAATATTGATTGTTTTCACTTGATAATGTCGAGTCCCGATTCGGAAATTTATTCAACAGTACTCTGTAATACAGATTATTTACTGCTTGAACAACAGTATAATTTTTTAAAAAAAGTTGAGATTGAAATTTATAGATGCAACCATGAACTCCAGGTGCTTGACCAGAAACGCGATGCGTTAACCGAAGAAATAACGAAGCATAAGCAAAAAATAGACTCCCATTTACTTTCCATTAGTGAAATCTTTAAAAAGGAGAAGCTAGATGTTACTTTACCTAGCAGTGAAGTAAAGCACGAGCTAGATGTTACTTTACCTAGCAGTGAAGTAAAGCACAAGCTAGATGTTACTTTACCTAGATGTGTAGTTTACACAGATTTGTACAAGATGCAGCACTCTAACGCTGAGTTAAACATCAAGAACTTTACAAAAAATCACGTGGTTTTTGAATGCAAAGAATGGAAATCAAATGCTTTTATTCAAGCTCTTTGTGAATTTTTTCCTGTTATGGAAGATTTAGGCAACAACAAATTCAAAAAGGTCACCCTTTGGGAGGCAACGTCTTACTGGAAAAAAAAGTGTATTGAACAAGAACGAATTTGTGCACTTTAAGTAAATTTTAATCAAATTTCGATTTTTTACGCGCTCTATCTTCTTGTTCTGAGTCCTTTTTTGGTAGAAGCGCTGCCACTATTGATAACGTTTATTTTGGTCGGCTTGGCTCTCATCTGTAACGCGTGGCGTGACACAATTTTTTCATTTCTTTCTAGTTTATTTTTTTAATATATCTACAAGAATGGCCACTAATTTTTCTGGATTTTCGTCATCAAGATACTCATTTTTTGCCAGAATCGCCCTGACCCTCCTTAGTTGCTCAGCAAAATATTCCTGCTCCATCATAGGCAGCACTTGCTCCTCCAAAGTCTTGCACGTGAGGTCAAACACCTGCTTGCTCATCTTCAGGTAAATTTGCTTGCTATCCAGGGGTGATACCATGCTCTTCTTCAGGGTAGTCGGGGTGAGGCCCACTATATTGAGATTGTGGTCCAGTAAATCAGACACAGGATGGTGAATGCTAACCAAATAATAGGTTCCTCCCTCGTCAATCACATTATGTGTTCTAAGGTTTTCTTTGTTGTACTGGGTATAGTTTTTTTCCCACTCTATTTTTGTACTTGTTTTTTCACTAATTATCATCTTGTCGAGATCTGAAGTGGTTAAGGTTGGTTCTGCCATTTTTTTTGTTACAATGCAAGTAACTAAATACTTAGGCCTAACAAGTTTGAGGTTTGCGTCAAGTAAGTCAAAACCCAGATCAAACTAAAGATGTGAAATACAGACCAAATAATGATTTCATTGTCAACTATGTCAAGTGTTTTAACCACCCAATGAGTCGTCATGAAGAACGGTCAGTAATGTTCGTGAAATCATTAAATACAATAATAATAGATTATCAACGCGAAAAGGTTGAGTGGATCATACAGGAACAACGAAATAATCGTCGATATGAGAGGCGGGCCCCTTGGAATCCGTGGCGCGGGCCTGCAGGTGTGGTTGCCCCTGACGATGTCGTAACGGAAGGGCGGTTGAAGGAGCTGAAGGAAGGGCGGTCGAAGGGGCGGTACCGCGCCTAGTAATATGATTAAGTTGGAACATACAAAAAGGAGGGTCAACACCATATTTTTATGAGAGGGCAGCGGGAAGTGTGCTAACGTTAGTATTGCCATTTTTTTTATCTATTACTTTGCATGAAAGTAAATAC
>Ga0194129_10006983_pt1 | contig 13619 bp, 13 predicted proteins | sample TA2KigCa35mmetaG_FD_150862 | JGI IMG/M metagenome (GOLD analysis project Ga0194129, IMG submission 150862) | Freshwater microbial communities from Lake Tanganyika, Tanzania - TA2015038 Kigoma Deep Cast 35m | ecosystem: Environmental > Aquatic > Freshwater > Lake | place: Tanzania: Lake... | reverse complement strand
CTGCGCCGGTCGCCGCGATTCCGTTCGCTGACGGCCAGAGGACCTCCTTGCGTGGAGGCCGAATCATGCCCTCAGCAGGCAGGGAGCGCACGATGACGAATCTGGCGGCGGCGGCGCGCGAGGCTCAAGTGTGATCCGTATGGCACGTCTTGCGGTCGATGTGGATGACCCACGCCCGCGGTGGCTCCTCGGGCACGGCCGCGCAGGCCGCCGCATTCCTGGCCACGGTGCAGCGTTCAGCGTCTGGCATTCCGTGTCGGCCAGCCGGACGGGCGGGAGGCGGGCCGCTATACTTGGGCCTCATGCTCACCGCGTCACGTGCTGCCGGCCTCCTGCAGCCCTTCCAGCGGGACGATTTCACGCTGCCCAACCGCGTGGTGATGGCGCCGCTGACGCGGGGCCGGGCCGGCAAGGAGCGGATTCCGAATCGGCTGATGGCCGAGTACTACGTGCAGCGGGCCTCGGCGGGGTTCATCATCTCGGAGGCCACGACCATCTCCGAGCAGGCCAATGGCTGGCTCGAGTCGCCGGGCATCTACACCGACGCCATGCAGGCCGGCTGGGCGGACGTGACCGCGGCCGTGCATACCGCGGGGGGCCGGATCTTCCTGCAACTCTGGCACCAGGGACGGGCCTCGCACAGCGACTTCCATGGCGGCAGTCTGCCGGTCTCGGCCTCGGCGGTGCGGATCGACGGCGACGGCATCCAGACGCCGCTGGGCAAGAAACCCTACGAGACGCCGCGGGCCCTGGAGGCATGGGAGATCGCCGCCGTCGTCGCCGACTATGGGAGGGCCGCCGCCCGAGCCCGCGCGGCCGGCTTCGACGGGGTCGAGATCCACGCCGCCAACGGCTACCTGATCGATCAGTTCCTGCAATCCAAGACCAACCACCGGACCGACGATTACGGTGGCAGTATCGAGAAGCGGACGCGGTTTCTGAGGGAGGTGGTCGAGGCGGTGGCGGCGGAATGGCCTGCTGGTCGTGTGGCAGTGAGAATCTCGCCAAACGGCGTCTTCAACGACATGGGTTCCCCAAACTTCCGCGAGCAGTTCACGCACGTCGCGACCATGCTCGATCGCCACGATCTCGCCTACCTGCACGTGGTCGACGGGCTGGCGTTCGGGTTCCACAAGCTCGGCGAGCCGATGACACTGGCCGATTTTCGGCGGGTGTTCCGAGGGCCGCTGATGGGCAACTGCGGCTACGACTTCGAGTCGGCTGAGCGGGCGATCGCCGAAGGCCACGCCGACCTGATCGCCTTCGGCCGGCCGTTCATCAGCAATCCTGATCTCGTGGCGCGGTTCCGCAACGGCTGGCCGCTGGCCAAGCCCGCCGACATGGCCGCCTGGTATGCGCCGACAGGAGCCGTCGGGTACACCGACTTCTCGCCGCACGCGATCAGCTGACGAGCGGGCCGGGCGGCGATCGGCCGGGGAGTGGAGTGTGGCACGAAAAGCGGGCCGGAAGCGGCGTCGACGGCGTGGTTCGGCCCACCTGGAGTCGGTCTACGTCTGTGACTCGTGCGGTGAGGAGATCGTGGTGCCAGTCGACGTGTCGGCCGGGAGCCGGCAGGACTACGTCGAGGATTGCCCGGTTTGCTGTCATCCGATGAGCCTGCACGTGGAGATCGATCCCGGCGGCGAGGCCCGCATCGACGGCGAGCACGAGTGAAGCGGGGCGGCGGCCGGGGACGGTCGCGCGGTCCGAGCTGTTCGTGGCCCACGTCGTCCCTGACCTCCGGCCACTGGAAGGACCGGTCGAACGCCGAGGTCTTCGACGGTCGACGATCGATGGTTGACGCTTCCTGCGCCGGCAGCCCTGCCCCACAGTCTGTCAGGCCGAGTCCGTCGCGTACCGCCGGCAGTGTTCGAGGTAGGCCTTCTCGTGGGTGGCGAGCAGGTCGACCACGCTCGCCCACAGCCACGACGGCGCGTCGAGCGTCTTGGAATGATGGGCGTTGAGCGATTCCTGCCAGCTCGAGCGGGCAGGCTCGTCCATCTGGCGGGCATGGGCCTTCCCCACCACCATCGCCAGGAACCGGGCCAGCCGCATCGCCTCGTCGCACGTCAGGTCGGCGACGTCGAACTTCAGATCTTGCGGCAAAAGTTCGCGGACGAAGACGGGATGATCGAGGACCTTGGCGGCGATCATCCGGTCGCCGAGGGCGGGCGACAGGTGCCAGGCACCCGCCACGACCCGCTCCGCGTGGTCGTCCGGTATGCCCGCCTCCGGCGCGTGGGGCGCGAGGGCGGGCACCGCCTCCTTGACGTCGATCAGGCAGAGTTCGCCCTTCTTGCCCCCGACGGCGACGAGCACCGCGGCCCGCAGCAGCCCGAGCGAACTGCAGCCCTTCACCCAGTAGGCCGCATCCACGACCTCGATTTCGGCGTCATCCTCGCGCGACCGCATGCGCGTGACGAGCCGCCGGCCGGCGTCCGTGGCGAAGATGCCGATCACGGCCTCCCGCTCCTCGTCGGAGAGCGGCCAGAAGTTCTTGCCCAACGGGATCGTCGGCGTGGTGTCCTCGATCCGCTCGCGGGCCAGGTCGTTCCAGGTCCGCTTGTGGGCCGCCTTCACGGCCTTCTGGACGACCTCCGGCAACTCGTCGTCGGTGTCGGGCGCCGGGGCGAAACTCTGCTCGTACCCCTCGACGATCTGCTCGATCATCCGCGCCGTGGTGACGCCCGGGAGATCGGAGCCCCGGGCGGCACTGGCCATCGACAGGCCCAGCCGGATGAGGTCGTGGGCCGGGTTGCCGACCACGGTCTGGTCGAGGTCACGAATCTGGATCGAGATGGTGCCCTTGGCACTGGCGATCGGGCCGATGTTGCCGGCGTGGCAGTCACCGCAGATCCAGATCGCCGGGCCGGCAGGGACCGATTGGCCGAGATTGCCGGCCAGCCAGTCGTAGAAGTTCTTCGTGTTGCCGCGGACGTAGGCGTGGGCGGACCGCGCCATCTTCACTTGGCGGCGGGCCTTGAGGGCCGCGTTCCGCTCCGCAGGACCGGGAAACGCGAGTGCTTTGGTCGCCATGGCGTCGTGCCCCTGGAAAGCGGCCCGGTCGGACGCCGAACTCGCGGCGTCAATCTTCCCGCCTGAAAATCGTCTCCGCAAGCCACGACCGGGGCATCCCGAAGGGCGATACCCAGGGGGGGCCACGGCCGGGCATACTGTCGACCGTGTCGCGGGCATCGTGCCCGCTCCCCCCGCCCCGCCTGCGGAGCCTCCGATGACCACCCGTCCCTCTGCGTCGCCATCCGTCCGCAGGTCCGCGGCACACCTCGCGGCCGCGGTCGTCGTCGGGCTGGCCTGGGCCGTGCCGACGACCAACGCCGACGAGTCCGGTTTCGAGTCGCTCTTCGACGGCAAGAGCCTGGCCGGCTGGAAGGCCAGCGAAAATGTCAGTAGTTGGACCGTCGTCGACGGCCAGATCGTCTGTCACGGTCCCCGCAGCCATCTGTTCTACGTGGGCAGCGAGCCCGCCAGCCCGCTGCAGTTCAAGAACTTCCACCTCAAGGCCGAGGTGCTCACCAAGCCCAAGGCCAACTCAGGGATCTATTTTCACACGCGGTATCAGGACAACGGCTGGCCGTCTCAGGGGCACGAGGCCCAGGTCAACAACACCTCAGGCGACCCGGTCCGCACAGGCAGCCTCTACAACGTCGTCAAGAATCTGGAGCCACCCGCCAAGGACGATCAGTGGTTCACAGAGGAGGTGATTGTGGAGGGGAACCGGATCGTGATCAAGGTCGACGGCAAGACGATCGTCGACCACGTCGAGAAGACCGCCGAGATCAGGGACGGTCGCAAACTCTCCGCCGGCACCTTCGCGCTGCAGGCCCACGACCCAGGCAGCGAGGTCCACTACCGCAACATCCGCGTCAAGCGGCTGCCTGACTAAAGTGGCAGCCCCACCCGCTCACGGCATCTCGACCACCGCCTTGATGACGCCGGAACCGGCCGCGAGCAGACCGGGGAAGGCGTCGATCACGTCGGCGAAGGGGAGCGCGTGCGTGATCCAGGGCCTGGTGTCGATGCGGCCCGATTCGACCAGGCCGATGATCCGGGTGAAGTCGCGGGCGAGCGCATTGCGGCTGGCGAGGAGCGTGAGCTCGCGGCGATGCATGACGTCGGCGTGCGGGAAGGAGAGGGCCTGGCGGGTGATGCCGACGTAGATGATCCGGCCACCGAAGCTGCCGAACTCCAGGGCGGCCGACATGCTCGTGTGGCTGCCGGTGGCATCCACCACCACCTCGGCCATCCGGCCGCCGGTGAGGTCGCGGACCGCGTCCAGGTCGGCCGGCGTGCCCGTGGCGGTCACGACGTCGGCGATGCCCAGCCGGTCGCGGACGAACTCCAGCCGTGCGGGCACGACGTCGGCCACGATCACCCGCGCCCCGGAGAGCCGGGCGAACTCGATCGCGGAGAGGCCGATCGGCCCGGCGCCGATCACGAGCACAGTCTCCTCCGCACGTGCCGCGGCCCGATCGATGGCATGGCAGCCGATGGCGAGCGTCTCGACCAACGCGGCCTGCGCCGGGGCGAGCCGCGGCGCGGGATGGAGCTTGCGAGCCGGCACGGTAAAGAGCCGCCGGAGGCCGCCATCGCAATGCACCCCCAGCGTCTGGTGGTACTCGCAGCAGTTGGTGAGGCCGCGGCGGCAGGAGTGACACCGCTGACAGTTGATGTAGGGCTCGACGCAGCAGCGGTCACCCGGGGCGACCGTGGTCACGCCCGGCCCGATGGCCACCACCTCGACGCCCAGTTCGTGGCCGGGGATGCGGGGGTAGCTGAAGAACGGCATCGTGCCCAGGTAGCCGCCGAAGTCGGTGCCGCAGATGCCGACGGCCCGCACCCGCACCACGGCCTCATCCGGGCCGGGGTCGGCCGGTTCGGGACAGTCGATGAACTGCATCGACTTGGGCTGCTCGAAGCGAAGGGCCTGCACGCGAGGAACTCCTGCCACGCCGATTCGTCGCCGGGCCCCGGCCGATCTGGTCAGCGATCCGGCGGATCATCCGTGCCGGGCGACCCCGCGGCCCGAGCATCCCACCGGCCGCGCCACGAGGCCTCGAGCCAGGCGAGCACGCCGCCTCCCGCCTCCGGCGCCGCTTCCGTGGGGTTTGCAACGGCGATCTCCCGCAGGATCGCCAGTCCGCGGGCCGCCACCGCCGGGATGCCGGCCGGCATCGACGCCAGGAACCCGGCCGCCGCCGGATCCGCGGCCCGGATCGGCGCCGACAGGCGGCCGTCAAGCTGCACGGCCCGCGTCAGCGCACGGTCGGCGTCCCGGCGGCGGCCGAGCGCCTGCTGGAGCATGGCCTGGCGGATGAGCAGGTCGGTGTCATCCTGGGTGAACCGGGCGGCCACCCGATACTCGCCGAGCGCTGCCCGCGCCGCCCCCGGACCGTCGTCACCCTCGCGGAGCAGGCGGTCGCCGGTGGCCACCAGCCGGCCGGCGCGTTCCCGGGCCTCCGCATGGCTCGGCCGCGCGAGCCCGAGGGCGGCGGGCGGTACGGCGGGCACGGGGCCGACGACCGAACGACGGACCGGCATCCAGGGTGTCTGTGGCGGTCCCGACCACAGCACCATCGCGCCGGTGGTCACGCTCGCCGCGGTCGTGATCGGGTAGCCGTTGCCGACGACCGGCACCACGCCGGTCACGAAGGGAATCAGCCGTCCCGACGACATCACGCCGGGGTAGCCGGACATCGAGGTCACGCTCGGGGCGACGGTGCTGTTACCGCGCGTGGAACCCTGCGAGCCGCCGAAGCCGAGTCCGGGCAAGCCGAACCAGAAGCTTCCCGGTCCCGACGGCGTCGCGTTGGCCGCGCTGCCGGTCCACCACGGCCCCACCACCCCACCCTGCGACTGCCAGGAGTCGCCCACGCCGCGGGCCATCACCGTCGAGGCCGGCATCATGCCGCCGACCTGCTGCGACCAGGCGGGCAGGGAGACCGGCGCGGCGGTAATCACCGCCAGGAGGGCTGGGCCTCGGGCGAGAAGGAGACGAATCATGCCGCCTGTATCATACCGGGCCAAGCGATCGGTTCTCATGGACCGCAGGGCCGGCCGGCGAATCGCCGTGGCCCGCCCGAAAACCGGCCGTCATTCGGCCAGCCCGTACCGGCGGGCCGCCGTCCCCCCCAGGATGGCCTCCTGTTCCGTGGCGGACAGGCGGGCCACGAAGTCGGTGACGATGCCCGTCACGTCGGTATAGTCGGCCGCCAGCAGGCAGACCGGCCAGTCGCTGCCGAACATCAGCCGATCGGGACCGAAGGCATCGAGCGCGATTTCGAGATACGGCGCGAAGTCGCCACGCGACCAATCCCGCCAGGACGCCTCGGTCACGAGGCCGGACAGTTTGCACGAGACGTTGCCGTGCCGCGCGAGGGCGACGACATCGCGACGCCAGGGTTCGAGCGATTGCGGTCCCTCCTTGACCCGCGGCTTGGCGAGGTGATCCAGCACGAAGGTCTGGTGCGGCAGTCGGGTAGCCAGTTCCGTCGCGGCGGGCAGCTGCGACGGATAGAGCAGCAGGTCGTAGGCCAGGCCCAGCGGCGCGAGCTGCCCGAGGCCGCGGATGAAGGCGTCGCCGAGCAGGAACCGCGGATCTGGTTCGTCCTGCACGACGTGTCGGACGCCCACGAAGGCCGGCCGACCAACGAACTCGGCGAGTTGCTCGCCGACGTCGTCGCTCCGCAGGTCGACCCAGCCGACCACGCCCTTGATGAGCGAATGGGAATCGGCGAGGTCGAGCAGCCAGCGGGTCTCGGTGACGGACTGCCGCGCCTGCACCGCCACGCTGCCCCCGCAGCCTGCCGCCGCCAGCAGCGGGGCCAGATCGGCGGGCAGATGATCCCACGCGAGCCGTTCCATGCCCGGGCCGATCCACGGGTAGTCGGCGGCCGAATATCGCCAGAAGTGCTGGTGAGCGTCGATGCGCACGTGCGTTCTCTCGCGGTGGCGGCCACGTCGATCAGGGTGAGCCGCCGATGGTTGGCGGCAACGCCTCGCCCGCGGGGGGCGGGCCGTTGGGGTTGACCCACTGGATCACGGCCGCCCAGTTGCCGCTCTCCAGGTCGTTCTGCAGGTAGCCGTGGATCGCCTTGACCACCTGCCAGCCGTCCTTGAGGTGGGCCGAAAGCACCGGGTCGGTCCGCGTGCCCGCCACGACCTCGCGGATATAGCGATCGGCCGGGACCGTATTGGCCACCGCGGCGTACCCGGGCAGTCGGCTGGCACCGACCATCCGCCAGAGCCGCTCGGCCACGACGAGTTCCCGGGTGGCGTCGGTGAGGGCGTGGGCCAGGCCATGGTGCTGATGGTCCGGACTCACGAACACGTCGGCCCCGTAGAGCGTGTGCCCGGCGGGGTGGTGATCCGAGAACGTGCCCTTGGCGGTGAGCACGTCCCAGGGATCGTCGAGGTGGTAGTCGGCCAGGTGCAGCCGGAGCGTGAAATGGCCGCCCACGGCGGTCCGGCTCGGCACGTGCTCGGCCACGAACTGTCCCTGCGGGTAGACAACGCGATGCTCGGCGAGTTCCGCCGGCGAGTAGGGCTGATCGTGGGGATAGACGCGGCGGCAGATCTCGCCGAGCGGCGCATAGTCGGTGGGCTCCATCAGGCGGATCCGGTACTCAGCGGGCAGCATGGCGAGCGATTCCTTCGCGGGGGCGGGAGTCCGGGTCAGTTGTTCTCGGGCAGGCCCTCGACGTGGCCGACGTTCTTGACCGGGGCGAAGATCGCCTGCACGTCGCGGAGCATCTCCTCGTCGATCGGCTCGGCAGCCCAGGCCGCCCAGGCGCGGATGTTGGCGGGGTTGGCACTGCCGGCGACCGTCGTGGCGATGTCGCGGTTGGCCAGCGCGAACTGCAGCGCGAGCTTGGCGATCGAGCCACCCCGCTTGCGGCAGAGATCGGCCGCCCGGCGGGCCGCGGCCTTCACTTCCTCCGGCTCCTTGAGCCAGGCCGGCAGCGGCGCGTCGGTCAGGAGGCGGGCGCTGAACGGGCCGGCGTTCATCACGCCTACGCCCCTCTCCTTGAGGAACGGGATCGTCTCGTCGGCGAAGCGGGTGTTCTGCAGCGTGTACTGGTTGTAGCCCAGCACGCAATCGACCTCGGCTCGATCGCAGATGCACCGGAAGATCCGCTGCGGGTAGCCCGAGAAGCCGATGAACCGCACCTTGCCGGCCGCCTGCGCCCGACGCAGGGCCGGCAACGTCTCGTCGACGATCTGCCCGAGCGGCACGAACTCGATGTCGTGGCAGAGGACGAGGTCGAGGTGGTCGGTGCCGAGCCGGTGCAGCGACACGTCGACGCTCTCGGCCACGCGGCGGGCCGAAAAGTCGAAGTGGCCGAGGTCGTAGCGGCCGAGCTTGGTGCACACGAGGTAGTCGTCGCGGGGCACATCCCGCAGCGCCAGCCCCAACAGCACCTCGCTCATACCCCGGCCGTAGAAGGGGCTCGTGTCGAGCAGCGTGAGACCGCCGTCGAGCGCCGCCCGCACGCTGGCCAGCGCCTCCTCGAGCGTGACGCGGCGGAACTCCTGCCCCAGCGACGAGGCGCCGAAGGACAGGATCGGCACCTCCAGGCCGGTGCGGCCGAGCGGACGGGTCTGCATGGTGGCTCCCTCAGGCGAACAGGCGGCGGATGCTGCGGAGGCTCGCGTCGGCGGCCTCGTCGGCCGACGGGAGCGGGAACACCTCGGCGGAGAGGTGGCCCGCGAAGCCCGCTGACCGCAGCGCCGCCGCGATCGGCGCCGGGTCGGTGTGGCCATGACCCATCGCCTGCCGGTTGGAGTCGGCCCAGTGGACGTGGCCGATGCGGGGTCCGAGGGCCGCGATCGTGCCGGCCACGTTCCGCTCCTCGATGCCCATGTGGAACAGGTCGCACAGCAGGCGGACGCCGCCGAGTCCGCGGGCCGCGAGGAAGTCCGCGGCCTCGGCCTGACGGTTGAAGAGATCGGTCTCGTAGCGGTTGAGTGGCTCGTAGAGCAGGATCTGCCCCAGCTGCTCGGCCCGGGTGGCCAGGTCGCCGAGCGCGTCGGCGAGCATGTCGAGCGCGGTCTCGCGGGGCACGTCCGGCGACGAGCGGCCCTGCATCGAGCCGATGATCGCCGGGCCGCCGGCCTCCGCGGCCACCGCGACGATGGCGGCGATGAAGTCGACGGCCGCGGCCCGTGCGGCGCGGTCGGCGGCGCAGAGCTGCAGGCCGTGCCGCAGCCAGCCTGCGCCGGTGCCGACCGCCGCCAGGCCCAGGCCGTGGGCCGCGAGCGATGCCTGGAGCTCGGCCCGCGGCAGAAGGTCGGCGGCCGCGGGAAAAACCTCCACCGCGTCGAAGCCGCGTTCGGCCGCACGGCGGCAGCAGTCCGCCAGCGATGCGACGCCATCGACGTGATAGACGAAGGGGCCGCGGCGGGCCTCCGGCACGAGGCTGACGGTGACGGCGGCCCTCATGCCGCGGCTCCGGCCCGATCGTCCAGGAACAGCGGTCGCATGTGCCGCTCGAACAGGTTCTCCGTCACCTGCCGCCCCACGATCTCGCGGTTGGCCACGAGCAGATCGGTGTAGCGGCGACCCTGTTTGGCCGCGAGCTTGAAGGCCACGTGTAGGAGCTGGCGGACGTGGGGATTGAAGTCGGGATGGCCCGGCACGTGCCGGATGGCGGCCGCCAGACGAGGACCGTCCCACGTCGCCACGACCGAGGCCGTCGGCAAGGCGGTGCGGTCGATGTCGATCACGCTGGCGTAGGGGGCGGAGAGAGCGTCGACCTGGGCCAGCGACTCGGCGTAGATCTCACGGGCCAGGTCCAGCCCGGCCCCGCCCGCCTCCGCCAGGCCGATGAGCTCCTCGAGCCAGGTCGTGCCGGCCGTCTTGAGGTGGAAGCCGCAGCCGGTGCGGGAGGTGATCGAGCGGATCACGGGATAGAGCGAGAACTTGTCGCTGCCGGAGTGCACCGAGAGCTTGATCGCGACCGGGAGGCCGTAGGCCGCGGAGGCGTGGGCGAGGACGGCGACGTCGTCGGCGAACTCGCGGGCGAAGCGACCGAGATCGCCCACGTAGTCGACCCCCTTGTTGAAGCGGCCCGTGAACTTCGGCGCGATCGTGTCGACCGGGATCCGCTCGTCGGCCAGCATCGCCAGGATGACGAGCAGCTCGGGAGGCGTCTGGGGCGAGGCGGTCTCGTCCATGCTCACCTCCGTCACGAACGCGTCCTTGCGTGCGGCGATGTGACGATGGACCCGGCCCGCCTCCTGGCAGGCCGCGAGGTAGGTGGCCGCGGTCTGCCGCACGGCGTCGGCGGAGAGCGGCACGGGCTCCTCCATCCCGGCCACGGCCACCGGCCGGGTCAGTTCCGGATGCCGGTAAAGGAACGCCTCGACATCGGCCGCCGCGGCGGCCTTGCCGATCGCGTCGGCGACGTCGATCGTGAAATAGTCGCTCGAGTCGAGGAACCGGTCGACCGTGGCCAGCCCGATGTGGTCGGCGTCGACGAACCAGGCATGGGGCCAGGCCCGCTCGGCCACCGCGGCGGCGGCGGCGTGGCGGACGCTGCGCGGCTCGCTGCCGATGAAGGAATGCTCGCGGTTGGACTTGTTCCAGACCGGTGCGACCACCACGCCCGCTGCCGCCAGCCGCTCGCAGGCCGCCACCTGGGCCCCGGCCTCGTGGGCGAAGCGATCGCCGACGCCAAACGAGAAACGGGGCAGTGTGACGGGAGGCATGGGACGGGGGCCCGGTGCGGGCGGAGGAAGGCGCGAGGCTGGTATCCTCCCCGACCGCACCCATGGCCGCAACCGTCCCCGCCCGCGCCGTCACGATCGCTGCCGCCGTCTTCTACCCGGTGGTAGCCGTGCTCGGGGTCACGGAGAGCGGGCGGCGAACCTGCAGACGCACGGCAGCAAGGCCTCGTACGCTGGCAACACGGTGCTCGAGACGATCACGTTCGGGTGGTACGACGCCGCCTCGCGGACCGACGCCGACTACGACGGCGCGCTGGCGATCGCCGCTGCCTGCGGCCGCCGGACGATGCTGGCGGCTGGGGCGCTGGCCGGCCTGGCCTCCACGATCCGTGACCTGCTCGGGTCGCACAACCTCGTGCTCGGCGGTCTGGGGGTCTTGTTCTCGATAATCGTGCCGCTCGGCAAGGTGGTGCGGCTCGTGCACGCCATCGGCCGCTGGTCGATGGCCGACGTGTTCGTGATGGCGGTGCTGCTGGCAAGGCTGCCGCTGGGACGCGACCCGGCCACGCGGGCCACCTGAGGCGGCGCTGCCGGCCGGCTCAGGGCCTCGCCAGCCGGTCGACATCGAAGCCGAGGCAGGTCGGCGCGACGAGGCTCCCGAAACAATTCAGACGAGTTTCGTGCGGCCGGGCACGGCGAAGGTGGGCGCCGGCAGCGATCCGTCCCAGGCGAGTTCCTTGGGAAACAGGTCGAGCTTCGACTCACCGGCGAGAAAGCCGAAGGTTACCTTCTGGCCGGTGTAGGCCGCCACCCGCCCGAGCACGGAGACCAGCGAACTGTCGGCCGTCTGCTTGAGCTCGACGATCGGCTTGCCGGCCCGGATCGAATTGACGAGGTCCTTGTGCTCCTGCCGATAGGCGGCCGAGATGCTGCCGTCCATCCGCCACACCTCCTTGCCCTGGCGATCGACGATTCGTGACCCGCCATCCATGGCCGCGATGAAGCAGGTGCCCGTGGTGCCGTGGATAACGGTGCCGTTGTCACCGGCCGCACCGGGCACTTGCCGGCACATGAAGGAGATGATCCGCCCGCCCGGATACTCGTAGTTGATCGCCACGTTGTCCCACATCTCGCTGTCTTCGGGCCGCGTGAAGCGGCCGCCAGACCCAAAGGCGGAGACGGGATTCTCGCCCATCACCCAGTTGACCGTGTCGAGGTTGTGCACCGCCTGCTCGCAGATCTGGTCGCCACTGAGCCAGATGAAGTGCATCCAGTTGGAGAGCTGGTATTCCACGTCGCTCATCCCCTCGCGACGGGGCCTGTACCAGATGCCGCCGGCGCAGTAGCGGGAGGTGCCGCTGACGATCTCGCCGATCGCGCCCCGGCGAATCTGTTCCACCGCGCCGACATAGTTGGTCTGGCGTCGGTACTGCGTGCCCGTCACGATCGCGAGCCCCTTGGCGACCGCCTGGTCGTGCGCCTGTAGGCAGACCCGATAGCCGGCCGGATCGACGCAGACGGGCTTCTCGGCGAACACGTGCTTACCCGCCTCCACCGCCTCCAAGAGCATCCGTGGCCGAAAGCCGGGCGAAGTGGTCAGCAGCACGACGTCGACCTCCGGGTCGTCGAGCACCCGCCGGTAGCCGTCGAGCCCGCCGTGCAGCCGCGCGTCGTCGACGGCCACCCGGGCCTGGTAGCGGCCCTGCAGCGCCTGCCGCAGGGCATCGCATTTCTTGTCGTACAGGTCGGCCGCCGCCACCAGCCGGACGTGCTCGTTGACCGCCAGCGAATCGTCGACGGCGCCGGTGCCGCGGCCCCCGCAGCCGACGATCCCGAGCCGCAGTTCACGGGTCTCGCCACCGGCGGCGTGCGAGGAATGCACCATCAGTCCCGCCGCCAGCGATGCCGTCGCACCGCCGCCGAGGAACTCGCGACGGCTTCCTCTCCCCGGCCGCGTGACTGGTTCGCTCATCGATCGTCATCCTCCGTGGGAACGTTCGCCCCCCGGGAGGATGGTACGTCCGCGACGGCCGGCCGTGGAACCATCCAGGCCAGCGGGCCGGCCTGCAGCCAGACCAGCAGCCCGACCAGCACCGCCAGGGCCACCGAGTGTGGGAACACCCGGCGAAGGATCGCGCCCTCCTGCCGGTGCGTGCCCGTCGCGGTGGCCGCCACGACGATGCTCTGCGCGTCGATCATCTTGCCCATCACGCCGCCGGTGCTGTTGGCCGTGCAGACAAGGAGCGGGTCGAGGCCGAGCCGTTCGGCGGTCACCTTCTGGAGGCTGCCGAACATGGCGTTGCTCGACGTGTCAGAACCAGTGATCGCGACGCCCAGCCAGCCGAGGATGGCCGCGAAGAAGGGATAGGCGGCGCCGGAGCCGGTGAGCGCCAGGCCGAGGGTGACGTCCATGCCGGAGAAGCGGGTCACGAAGGCCAGCGCCAGCATCGTCGCGATCGTGGCTAGCGGCATCGCCAGCCGGGCCAGGCTCGCCCACCAGATTCGCCAGGCCCGCCGCCAGCTGATCCCTAGCCAGGGCACCGACAGCAGCGCCGCCGCCAGGATGCCGGTGCCGGTGGCGGAGGCGACGTTGAGGCGGGAGACGGCCTGCTCCAGTTCGCGGCCCTCGCGGACGGCCGGCGGCACCTTGGCAATCCGCTCGTGCAGCGCCGGCACGCGAATCTCGGCCGGAGGCACGGCGGCGTCGAGTGTCGCCCGGACCGGGGCCAGGCCCCAGACGAAGACGCAGGCCGACAGGATCAGCCACGGCATCCAGGCCCACGCGATCCGGCCCACCGTGTCGACCGGGCCGTCGCCGGTGTCGGGAGTCGCGGGGGCGTCGTGACGCCAGATCGTCCTGGGCCGCCAGCAGCCGAGGAAGCAGGCCATTACGGCCAGGCTGGCGATGCCACCCACCACGTCGACCAGCGCTG
>Ga0194129_10006979_pt1 | contig 13624 bp, 7 predicted proteins | sample TA2KigCa35mmetaG_FD_150862 | JGI IMG/M metagenome (GOLD analysis project Ga0194129, IMG submission 150862) | Freshwater microbial communities from Lake Tanganyika, Tanzania - TA2015038 Kigoma Deep Cast 35m | ecosystem: Environmental > Aquatic > Freshwater > Lake | place: Tanzania: Lake... | reverse complement strand
GCCCGTCCTCGTCTGCAGGCATCAGGCCAAGTTCGACGAGTTTTCGGATTGCAAATCCTCGATCATCCTGGAAAAGCGCAAGCGCACCATCCGACATACAGGCGGCAAAGATAAAACGGCCATTGATCATTTGGATCCGCAATTGAGAAAACCATGAAACATCAGTAATAGATCCGAAAGTTCCTAAAGCGATATCGGTATGAGGATCGGAGCAGACAAAGCGGAAATTTCGATCGCTTTGTTCGATGGCGCAAGCAAAGCCATTGCCTAGATGAATAAAGCAGAGCCCTTGTGGACCTAACAGACATGCAACGACGCTGCTTTGTAGCGCATCAAAATCTGTATCTGGCCACCGCGCACTAAGATGCGCTCTTGCGTCAATCAGGACTTCCACGATCAAGTCGATGCCCCGGCGGGCAGACCCTGCTGTAAGTACTTTGGGGGCAATCAATAAGAAGTGTTGGAGCAAAAAGTCGACAATCGTCGCTGCACCTTCGGCAGATTGCTTCGAATGCCTTGCACCATCTGCGCAAACCATGACGGCATAGTCGCCCTGGATGATTGATCTGGCGCGTACTTTGCAGGCTATCTTTCGTCTGCGATGGTAGTTGCCAAGAACTTCTGCCGAATCGCGGGTATCAAACATAAGCCCCAAAGTAAATCATGTTTCTTCGGCACAGGAAAGCCCATTGCTTGCCAGGATAGGAAAGGCCTTTGTTAGCTCCGGGCTGCGTGTGCGCCTTGCTGCCTATTTAACCGCATGCACTGAGGCCTTTAATAAGCTGTGTTACAAGGACCTGCGGTCGGTCACGCGGATATACCCAAAGTCAAGCATGAACACTCACTCGCAAGCACCCACCATCAGGATTCGGCACGGTACACCAAGGCTTCTCAACGATCCACAAGACAATACAACCTATAAAGCGCGTTACGTTCGCATGCTAGGCTTTAGCATTCTTCTCCGCCTCGTGCTTCTTTAGCAAGTCCAAATAGATCCACCGACGGGCTTCCTCAAACGTCTTGATCGGCACATAGCCGAGTGCCTTGCGACCACGGGTTCGCTTAGCGGAGGTCATGTTCATCACATGCATGATGTCTTCAAGGCTTTGCATTTCAGCATCTTTGGCACTTCTTGCTGCCTTAGCTTCAAGGGTCTGCTCGCCATGCTTAAAGTGTGCTCGCCTGATAGCATCTTTCCCAGCTTGAGTTTTTGGACCTGTGCTCGCACCACCATGGGTTCGACACTTAGTTTTACCCTGCATCGCTGGCTTGCGGCATTGGGTTTGTGAGCCTTTAGCTCTTGCCGTGCATCTGAAACAAGTGATTCGCCCACCCGCAAGCACGATCAATTTTTCAAGGTTGTCCATGGCTGAGTCCCCCTAATTGTGAGAGGCTCTATAATACTGGGTAAAAACACAGTATGGGGGTTACCACCCATCGCAACCACCTTCGAGGTATCCGACTTGGAGAGCACCAGCATCGTCATCCCAACAACCACATCGCCGAACCCATTATCGAACTCTTTGATGCGGCGCTTTACCTCATCGGGCCGCAAGGACTTCACTTGAGGGGTCTTGAACGGTTAGCTGTCGACGGGCGTTCGCAGTTTGTGGTGCAGGGCTGGGTGGTGGTGACCAGTCATCGCAGCGCGATGCTCTAGTAGAAATGATGAGTCAGGATCACCAGAGTACTGTAAAGGGTTTTTACATCAACATTCCTGCATCGTTGTCACCATTTAAATATGTTCAACATCCGGCAATCCGATGTTTACCTTCGACTTACAGCACTTTCCCCGCAGATTCGCCGCTAGCCTACTCGTTTTCATAGCATTGCTAACTGCCGGGTGTTCAGAGACGGTGCTTGATAGTCCCAAGTTGAAGGCGCCCGCTTTCGCAAACGCGATGAAGACTCTTGCATCGGAGTCAAGCATCGCCGATCACGCCTTGGTGCGTATGGCGGCAAATAAGCCTGCTAGCGATGCTCGCAGAGCGCAAGCGATGAAGTTGCCGCGTGATATCAAGCCCGATGATTTAATGACTTGGGCAGAAAGTGCCTTTCCAGATCTTTTCCCTGGTAACCAGGCCACGCTCACTTGGCAGAACTATCAGTTTCGCTTCTACCCGGGTACCCAGACCTACCTCGCTGTCGATAACTCAAACGTCGTTTGGGTTTTCAGCCCATTGCTTACGGGAGGGCAACTTGTCGAGCTTGGTCCTTTAAGTCGTTACAGCGCCTGGGTCTCAACGGCCATCGAACGATTTGCCGCAGCTCGACAACTCGAACAAGCAACCTTCGGGCCGTCTCCGGCCGCTATCGAAGATGTCGTAACCAAGGGGTTCGAAGCTTGGCTTGACGAGCAGCTTGCGATGAAACCCACTCTCGTTGATCCGGAACCGTTGCGCAATCTAAAACAAGGTGTTCCACCCCACCAGTACTACCGTCAAGGCTGGTTCGTTCAGGATCTTGCATTGACTGCTAATGATCAGATTCGACAAAGAGTCGCATTTGCACTCTCACAATACATCGTTGTATCTCAGGCGGGCGGACCTTCGAGGCCGTATGGTTTGCTTCAGTTTTACAAGATGCTTCAAGAAAATGCGCTCGGAAACTACCGAGACATCCTAAGGGAGACAACAGCACATCCAACGATGGGTTGGTACTTGGGAAATTCGAATAATCGGGCAAAAGGCGCCTGCGAAGGCTGTACGCCAAGCGAGAACTACGCTCGTGAACTGTTACAGCTCTTCTCGCTAGGTGTTTACCGATTGAACGTCGATGGAAGCTTCGTTCTAGACGCGCAAGGAAGGCGGATCTCTAGTTACGCTCAGCAAGATGTTGAAGAGCTTGCCAGAGCATTAACCGGTTGGCGAACAGGCGGTGACGGGAGTAAGCCATGCAATGAGTCCGATGGCAACCTACTTTGCTTTGAGAGGCGCATGTACGGAGGCCCAGGTTTTCAAGGCTGGGGCCACGATATGGGAAGCAAGAAGGTGATGGGCGTAACTATTCCTGCTAATCAAGGAGCTACACAAGACCTTGAATCGGTCCTAGAAATCATTATGAACCACCCGAATACCGCGCCCTTTGTGACCAGAAGACTCATTCAGCATCTGGTCACGAGTGATCCATCACCTGCCTTTATCAAGCGAGTATCCGCTGTTTTTATTGCTACAAAAGGTGATATGAAATCAACTGTCAAAGCTATCTTGATGGACGATGAAGCAAGACTCGGAGACTTGCCAACTGCCGCTAACAACAAGGTAGGAAAAATCAAAGAGTCGATGCAGACAGCTACAGCCTTATGGAGGGGTCTGAGCTGCAAAAGTTGGCCGGTAAGGACAAAGAGCCCCCCTGAGTGGCTCGGCACTCCTGTGGATTACTACAATCAGCCGCCTTTGGGTGCGCCTAACGTTTTTGGATTTTATTCGCCAGAACATCGGGCTAGCGCCAGTGGATTGCTATCGCCTGAGCAAACGTTACTTGAACCATCAGAATTCAGCCGGGGTTTTGGCTGGAACTGGTTCTGGGGTGAACCCGATCTGAAATCTGCTGGCTGTTCGATAGGGGGGTTTATTGCTGCTTTTGAAGGTTCCGAGGAGGCGTTCTTGCAGTTAATGAATGATCGGTACTTTAAAGGCTACATGTCCTATCCGTTGCGCGCGAAGGCCAGGGAGATTTTCAAACTGTCAGAGGGGCAACACCTCAATGATCGCGGAGGGTTTCTCATGAGCGTGTTGTTAATGAGTCCCGAGTATCGGAGCATGCGATGACTCTCTTGTCTTCGAGAAGAAAACTAATGTTCGGCGGAACTGCCGCCGCTACTTTGACAGCGCTCGGATTATCAACGAGGGGTACGACCCAAACAATTAGTCGAGACTATCGTGCTTTGGTCTGCATCTACCTTAATGGTGGAAACGATGGGAACAATACCTTAGTGCCCTTGGATAAGGGATACCTAGATTATGCGCGGTCGCGCGGTTCACTTGCGTTGTCAAATGCAGAGTTGATCCAACTACCTAGCAGTTCAAACGGGCGGCTGCTTGGCCTGCATCCGAGTTGCAGGGAGCTTGCAAGACTTTACGATGAGAAAAAGCTAGCTTTTGTTCTGAACACCGGACCATTGATCAGGCCCGTTACAAAAGAACAAGTTCTAGGAGGAACCGCTGATTTACCACCAGCATTGTTTTCCCACACTGACCAGTCAGACGTGGTCCAAGGTTGGCAGGGAGGCGATGATCAAAGTGGATGGGCGGGACGAGCGCTTGAGTCGTCTTCGCTAGATGTTGGCGATTTGCTGAAAGGCATAAGTAATTCTCAACGAGCGCTGTTACTCAAAGGCCAAGCATATAGTCCAGCGTTTTTCGACATCAATGGGTCTTCAAAGTGGGGACAAGCATCATTGGTTAATTCAAGCGACCCGATATTCAGGGCGCTTCGGGATCTCGCAGCGATCAAGCCAAACGATAACCCTTACCTCGCTGAGTATTCTCGTTCACTGTCTACCAGTCTTGAGCAGTCTGCTGAACTAGCACGCGCCATCGCGACATCTAGTGATCCGCAAACGCCTTTTGGCGCAACCTCATTGGATGACAAACTGCGATTCTTGGCAAAACTGCTTCCTGTCTTTAAGCAGACCGGCTACCAAAGGCAAGTATTTATGGTCGACTGGGGGGCATTCGACACTCATACAGGCCAAAGAGGTGGTGACAACCTCACTCAGGACTACCAACTCGCGGTCGTTAGCAAAGCCATGGGATCGTTTCAAGCGGCACTTGATGTTGCGGGGCTTTCTGAGAACGTTACAACGTTCATGATGACCGAGTTCTCAAGAACCTTAATGCCTGCAACTTCAAATGGCTCCGATCATGCCTGGGGCAATCATTTCTGGGTGATGGGCGGACGTGTTCGCGGAGGCACCGTTTATGGCCAGTTTCCTGACTTGGTACTTGGCGGTAAGGACGACTGTGACGACGAGAAGGAGGGGCGATTTGTTCCAACGATTGCCACCGATCAGTACGGTGCGACCTTGTTGAACTGGCTCGGTGTATCTTCCCAGGGCATTGCGCGGGCCTTTCCGAATCTTGGGAACTTTCCAATCAAGGATCTTGGATTCATGGCTTGACCGCCATTCGAATAGCGATTTTAGAAACGTGCCGGCGAGTCGGGATGCGGCTTCATCTAAACCGGACAATCGACCTTATCCTTCCGGTCGAGGCATTGAGCACCTCGCTTTGGAACTAACGGCAGGGAGCTGACTAAGCAATATCTGCGACCCGAACAGACCTCAGCCGGTGGCTACTGGTAGCAGTCAATCAAGTTAAGCCGAATTCACCCGCAGGGTGGATGCCAAACGCCTCATTTCGTACTAGCATTTCCTTATGCGCAAACTTCTCATCCTCAGCTTCTTCCTGCCCCTAATGGCTTGGGCGCAGTCGTGATTGCCGGCTTGCACTATCTCGCAAGTAAAGGACTTTGTGCTTGTATAAAGTTCGACCATCAACTGGCCGCCAAGTGGTCCGCAAGACGTCGTGCCCTACCAATCACGTTACGCCTTCTGGGGTGGCGTGCTGTAGCCCTAGAGGCAGTACAGAGTATCGCTAATGACAAAGTTACTGTGTAACAAGCTATAGCGTTGATCATAAAGAGGTCGTTGATGGCAGATACAACACCGGACTACTCCAACAACCCGCTTACGCCTACCCAAGTGACTTGGGCCGCAGATGGTGCGGGGTTTCGGACAACACTTTCTAATGCAGTCGGCGGGTCTGATACAAAGGACTACGTTACCTTTACCGTCCCAGCGGGCCAGCGGCTAACAAGCTTTGAGCTTTCTTCCTACAGTTCTTACGATGGCGTAGCCTTTATAGCGTTACAACCCGGCAGTATGGTCACTGGATCAGGCAGCAATACAGCACCATTTTCTGGGTACACACACTTTGGCAGTTCCACAAGCGTAAGGGTAGGGACAAACCTGATTTCGAATCTTGGAGGCCTCCTAGAAGCCGGTAGCTACAGCGCTTGGATTCAGCAACTCGGTGCTTCAACGGATTACAGCTTCACGCTGAAGACCGTCCAGTTAACGCCAACATATGGATTGACGGCAACTTCCACCTCCGTGAACGAGGGAGCGAATGCTGTCTTTACCTTGACGACAATAAATGTTTCCGCTGGAACAGTGCTGACTTACAAGCTGTCCGGAGTTAGTGAGTCAGACATCGCTGGAGGCTTGTTAACCGGAACCGTAACGATTGGGGCGAACGGCCAAGGAACTATCACGGTGGGAATCGCTGCGGATCTTCAAACCGATGGTACTGATACGCTAAAGGTAACGGTTGAAACAGCATCAGCCACGGCGACCATCGCTGATACCTCAAAGGGTGTCTATCTCAATGGCACCTCCGCCAATGACAAGTTAGTTGGCGAGATAAGTAACGACTCTCTGTACGGAAACGCTGGTGACGACACCTTGGATGGTGGCGCAGGCGATGACTACCTCTCAGGCGGTGATGGTAGCGATTCCATCATCGGTGGAGTTGGCAATGACTCAATCACGGGGGGTTCAGGAATCGATACTATCGCGGGAGGCTTTGGTAACGACAATATCCATGGGGGCGAAGGACTTGATACCGTGGTTTTTTCAAGTCGCCGCGAAAGTTATGCGGTCAGCACCCCCGCACAAGACTCGGTCAGTGTCAGCTTTGAAGGCCCCATCAGCGCTATTTACCCACCACCACCAACGGACGGAACAGACACACTTACTGGTGTAGAGCGGATTCAATTCTCTGATCGAACCCTCGCGATGGACCTGAACGGTAGCGCGGGCAATGCCGCTCGGCTTTTGGCTACCGTGTTTGGCAAAGATGCTGTGAAGAACCCGACATATGCGGGAATAGCTATCAGCCTATTTGATCAGGGTTACAGCAAAGACCAAGTAAGCCAAGTGGCGCTGAATGCTGTGTTTGGAGCCAATCCCAAAAGTAAAGACATTGTCTCCATGATTTGGAAGAACCTCACGGGTTCAGATATCGACAGTAAGAACTTGGCTGATCTGAGTGGACCGATTGATTCAAAAGCGATCACAGCGGCTCAACTCGCTACTAAGGCAGCAGATCTGGACCTTACTGCTCAGGTTATTGACTTAGTTGGACTTAGCAAGACTGGTTGGGAGTACATACCCTACGGTGGTTGACACGCCCCGGACCGCCAACTCAGTCGGGTATCTGCGAGCAGTGCAACAAGAACATGTACGATTTATTTTGTTGCACAACCACTCGTAGCACCACCGGAGTCCTAGACTTCCTAGTCAAGGCTACAAATTAAAAGCAGAGATTTTCGGTTGAACCAGGGCCTCGCCAGACAAACACCGAATGAGGTTTACTTTGCAACAGGACTTAGGAAAGCAGCCTGACTCGAAACACATTGGCCAGTCAACTATCTCTTCGAGAACGCAATATAGAAAATCGATCCGCCTATCAAACCCGCGACTTTATGTTGTTCCAGGACAAATTTCATGCCTATCCAACCTCTTTCAACGAACAAACTGGGCGTCACTAACCTTGACTATAGACCGTATGCAACTACTGAGAAATGGCAGTTTTACGATCGCGTTCTAGAACAAACATCTTTTTACCCAAGCGCCGGAACTCTTGCTGACCTCAATAATGATGGTCAATTTGAGTATATATTCACACTCACCGTTTATCCATTTAAGCAAATTCCCATTGCGATTCTTGGTAATCAGAATGGTCTAATCAATCTCACTCAAAAGTATTTTCCGGCAGGAGCACCCACTGTTGGACATCCTTCTTTTGTACATTACCTCGACGTGAGCGGAGATGGTAAACGCGACATTGTGGTAAGCGAAGCTGGATTTGACTATCCACCCTGGACGGGAAGTCGAATTGGTGTAGGACTCAATACTGGGGGTTCATTTACTAACATCAGTGACAAAGTTCCCGATACAACAAGCAGGGCCTACGCAGTGGGCATTGCAGATTTCGACAATGATGGGCGTGTCGAAATTCTTATTCCTGGTCAGGGTAGCAATGATCTAAATGACTCGTACCTACTTAAAATCGTCGGAACTGACATTATAAAAACTTCTAACCCCCTTGAGAACTATCTACAACAGCATCTCAACTCACACACGGCAATAGTTACGGATGATTTTAATAATGATGGAATAAATGATCTGTTATTTTCAGGGAATTGGGTTGATAGGAACAACCGTCTGATCTACGGTACAAAGACTGGTTTCGATACAAGCATCATTAATGTCCTTCCAGCGGGTCCATTAGGTGAATCCGCATATCTCTACTACAGCGGCCTTATTCCACCACAAGACAAATTGGTTTTTGGCGGACCCGAAGTTTATTCTATTGCTCTTGACATAAACAATGACGGACTTAAAGATGTTTTTTCTGTCGGGATTCAATCTACGAGTTATCCAGCAGGAACCTACAAAGGAGATCCAAGTGGAACTAGAAATAATAACAATGTGGAAAAGGACGGTGGAATTGTATACGGTCCCACATCGTTCTGGGTTACAAGAAATACAGATGGAGAAAGTTTTATACCCCAATTCGATTCCAATAACAATCTCGGTGACATCTATTATAGATACGTATTTCCCTTTGACATAAATGCTGACGGACGGATGGATGTTATAGGGCATTATTGGACAATCGATAATCCAAAACAGCATGGAACAACGTTCTTCATAAATAGGGGTACAGGAAGTTTAGAACCGATCGACGCAGCAAAGTTGTTCCCGTCTCTTTTAGTCTCTCGCGATAATGGACAACTTAGTCTTTCGGCGGATCTCGGCTGGATTGTTCCGCTTAAGGTCAACAATGATCGATTAGAGGGTATACAAATCACAAAAGACGAAGTAAACAACGGAATATTTTCAATCCAGAGTTTTGAGGCCATTGGAATTACTTCAATCAAACAAGATCCAAAAACTGCAGTGATTATTGCTGATCGAAATAATATTAGGTCCATTGAAGGAAGCGAACAAAAGGACTTGTTTTACGACACTAATAGTCATTTTAAAAATAACCCTCCTACCATCAACCTTAATATAGCATTAGAGTTAATCGCGAGAAATATAAAGGATATTCCAAATGTGTCGATTATTGTAAACGGAAACACAGTTTTAGACAGAAAGCCGATAGTCGTTGATCCAAATGGTTATTTAAACCTCACCTTAAACCTTACGGATATTAATCCAATTAAATCCCTTGCTCTTAAATTCGACTCTCTCAAATACGTTGATCAAAACACAGTTTCATACGTGATTATTCGTAAGTTTAGTTGTATGGACATGCCGATATCTTTTTCATCCGCTACTTTTTCAAATGGCTTTGCATTTAACGATAGTGTTGCACAGGCTAACGGAGATGGAACTATTACATTTAATCAGACCGATAGTTTCTTGTTCAATAGCAAGATTGTAAAGCTCATGGACCTTGCTCGTGATATTGTCGATGGAGGCAGTTCTATTGATCAGAGCTTTTATTCCGGGGAAGCATCTAAGTACTCAATCGGAAAGGGATTTGGGGCGAGTTATATGGTCTTAAAAGAAGGCTCCGTCAATGATGTGCTGTATAACATCGAACGGCTCAAATTCTCCGATAGATCCCTTGCCATTGATCTAGACGGTAACTCCGGCAATGCCGCTCGCCTTTTGGCTACTGTGTTTGGTAAAGATGCCGTTAAGAACCCGACATATGCAGGAATAGCTATCAGCCTATTTGATCAGGGCTTTAGCAAAGACCAAGTAAGCCAAGTGGCGCTGAATGCTGTGTTTGGAGCCAATCCCAAAAGTAAAGACATTGTCTCCATGATTTGGAAGAACCTCACGGGTTCAGATATCGACAGTAAGAACTTGGCTGATCTCAGCGGACTGATTGATTCGCAAGCGATCACAGCGGCTCAACTCGCTACTAAGGCAGCAGATCTGGACCTTACTGCTCAGGTTATTGACTTAGTTGGACTTAGCAAGACTGGTTGGGAGTACATACCTTATGGTGGCTAAAGCCAAACGTGTCCGCGCATTGGGCCCACCTGATCACTACACTTCGGGCCCGGTAACCCAGCATGGAACAGGTTTATCTCTGTGACTAGATTCATAGATCTATTTCCTAAAACGCAAAAAAGATGAAGGTTTTAGAGTTAGCCTTTGTGACAAGCTTTCAAGAAAGTCAGCGCTTGTATAAGAATTATTGGGATTGCCTAGCGGCGAAAGTAATAGACAAATCGTTGGTTATCGCTCACCTCAAGTTAGTTCGGGCCGCAATCTAACTCCATAAAGTATGTCTACATCATAAGTTCTCCTATGCGACTGATTTGGATCACACTTACTCTTCTTGCTGCAGGAATTCTTAACAGTTGCAGCGAAGTCTCGACCCAACCACGAGTTAGCGAAGCCGACAGCCTCCGAGAAGTACAACTGCTCCAACATTCAAGTGCAAATGTTCCAAACGATTCGTCCAAAATCCTCGGTCGCGTCATAGTGAAATTTAGAGCGGATCGGTCATTGAACCTAGACGCACTCGATCGAGCCGGGTGGTTATCGAAAAAACTCAATACCTCGGTCCAGCATCGCCGAGCGCTTGGACATCACACGCAGTCATTGATAGCGGAAAGTCTCTCCAGTGCCCAAATGGTGAAAGCACTAGAGTCGCTTCCAGAAGTCGAGTGGGCGGTCGAAGATCGGCGTCAAACAATCCGTTCCCTTCCCAACGACCCCCTTTTCCTCGCAGGCGGTACAACAACAAATCGAGTCGCAGCGGGCCAATGGTTTCTTAAAACCCCGACTGCTGCAACTCCTTCGGCTATTGATGCGCAGCGTGCCTGGGATCATAAAAAGGGTGACCCTAGCGTAGTCGTTGCAGTCGTCGATACGGGCGTGATTGCAAATCATCCCGACTTGATCGGTAAAGTCCGCCCTGGCTACGATTTCGTATCGGACCTCACGACTGCAGCCGATGGGAATCGGCGTGATAGCGACCCAGATGATCCCGGCGATGCAACGGCTGCTGGCGAATGTGAGCCTTCAGAGCCGGCTTACGCGAGCAGTTGGCACGGTACGCAAGTAGCGGGGCTCATTGGCGCGGCAACAAACAACGGCATTGGCGTGGCTTCTGTAGGCCGCAACGTCGCAATACTTCCGGTTCGGGTGCTCGGTCGTTGTGGTGGCTTCGACTCCGACATTATTGCAGGCATGCTCTGGGCTGCCGGGGTAAGTAGTAATGTTGGCGTAGGGCGAGGCACGGTTATCTATCCAAACCCAAATCCCGCGCAAGTCATCAACATTAGCCTCGGTTCCCAGGGAAATTGCACGCGCGCTTACAGCGAGGCGATCGACCAAATCGTCCAAAAAGGCGTGGCGATCGTGGCTGCAGCAGGAAACGATACGGGGCTTGCAGTCGCCTTGCCAGCTAATTGTCCAGGCGTGATCGCTGTTGCAGGTATTAGGCATCTTGGCACAAAAGTAGGCTATTCAAATATCGGTCCACAAGTAAGTGTTGCGGCACCGGCTGGCAACTGCGTCAATCTGAACGGACCTTGTCTCTACCCTCTTGTAACAACCACCAACTCAGGTAAGACAAACCAGGCAGCCAACACATACTCTGACAGTGAGAACTATTCTGTAGGGACAAGTTTTGCGGCTCCGCTTGTGGCGGCGACCGTAGCACTTATGCGGTCTGCGAACCCAAGCCTCACGCCCGGCGTGCTAAAACGCATCCTGCAACGCACAGCTCACCCCTTTCCTTTAAGTGGCGCGCAATCGGATGTGCGAAGCTGCAAAGTACCTGTCGATAATCAGGAGCAACTCGAGTGTTACTGCACGACCAGCACTTGCGGCGCGGGCATGCTCAGTGCCTACAGGGCGGTAGTCTTCGCCGCAGACTTAAGGGAGTCTAATCAGCTTTATCGCGAGGATGTCGACCGTTACGACCCGGAGACAAATCAGTTACAAATATCAAAAGTGGAAGTCGGAACTATCACTTACCATAACGTTATTGTTACTGTTAAACAACTCTTATCCGTCGGAGCGCAAGAAAAACGAAACTATGTAACCACTAGGTTTGACCTCGCTGATGGAGTCTTAACGGTTGCAGAAGTCTCCGTGGGCAAAGCCAATTACGTAAATGTAGATATCACGATACAAGATGTCGTCCAAGTCGGTGTTCCATGATGTCAAAGAGGCCGAGTTAGTCAACGTTTCTAAATGGAAGGGGAGACCTGTGAGAGTGGTATTGGCGTTCGCAGTAACTATGATGCTTTCTGCCTGTGGTCTCAATAGCGAAGAAGAATTCGCCAGACGGATGGCTCAGGCTCAGAGCGCAGAAGATGATCAGCGGGATGGGCTAAGACCACTAGATCAGGTGCGAAGAATCCCTATGAACGCGCCTGCCTCGACTTATGACATCGTTATAACGTCAGACCAATTCTTTGAATGGGCCGAAACCAAATTCCCTCAGTTTTTCTCCTCGAAGGAAGTTACACTGACTTGGAGTGTTTATCAGTATCGCTATTATAAAGATACCGATGTGTATCTTGCTATCGAGAGCGGTACGAAAGTGATGGCTTTAGGTAGACCGACGGGAAATCAGATTGTCATGCTAGGAGTGGTAGGCGACTTTGCGGCAGAGATTAATCAACCACGTGGCCCCGTGATAAATCGTATCTCGGCTGAAAATCTCAAATACGGCCAACTTACCCGATTCCTAATTGAGGGGAGTAATCTCGACCAAGAATTCACACTAACCATTCCAACCTGTATCGGTATTTCGTCAACTGAAACCGACCCAACTATGCAATCCTCGATTATCCCGTCTAGAGTGGAGACCATAATCTTTTCGGGAGGAAGTAGCACGAGCAAACTAGTTACGTGTGTTCTTGGAAGTACAGGACAGGTTGTATTGCTTGCAAGTACCGGAACGGGTCCGATCTTTAGTTTGACAATTACGATGCCTGAGCCGAAGGTTTTAATGAAGACATCTTTGGGTGAGATGGTCATTGAACTAAATCCGACAGCAGCGCCAATTACTGTCAGAAATTTTCTTGCCTATGTTAATGAGCAGTTCTATAACAACACTCAATTTCATCGAATCGAGAAAGGGTTCGTTGCCCAGGGCGGCTGGATCGATTTAACCCCCGCGGTGAAAATTGCTACTCGACCAGCAATTTCCCTTGAATCAAACAATGGTTTGAGTAACTTAAAGGGCAGCATTGCTATGGCTAGGACCAACGAGCCGAATTCGGCAACAAGCCAGTTTTACTTCAACCTCGCCGACAACAGAGGTCTTGACTACGCTCAAGGTATTAGGGATGGGTATGCAGTTTTTGGCAAGGTAACTCAAGGTTTTTCCGTTTTAGATGCCATCGGGCAAGTACCCATAGTTAATCGATTTGGCCTTGCAACGTTCCCAGCAACAAATATCATCATAAACGAGGTTCGGCAGTCCCAATAGTGCTGGTTTGACTTCAAGACTTTCGAATCTTTTTAAGCAAATCAAAGTGCTGCGGAGTGCTTTATGGTACCAACTGGCATTTGGGGGGGTACCCCTGGGGTGGGGTCGGCGTGGCGGGGATTTGCGAAGGGGTGGGGGTA
>Ga0194129_10006970_pt1 | contig 13635 bp, 16 predicted proteins | sample TA2KigCa35mmetaG_FD_150862 | JGI IMG/M metagenome (GOLD analysis project Ga0194129, IMG submission 150862) | Freshwater microbial communities from Lake Tanganyika, Tanzania - TA2015038 Kigoma Deep Cast 35m | ecosystem: Environmental > Aquatic > Freshwater > Lake | place: Tanzania: Lake... | reverse complement strand
ACTATTTGGTAAATGAAATATATTATTAAATCTTCGACCAAATTTGATATATTTAACACCATATGGTATCATATCTTCTAACAAAGGAGCATTAAATAACATTGAAAATTCAAGTTCAATAACACTATTTGGTATTATACCTTTTTCAATACACGAATTTGGATATTTTAATTGTATAACTGAATTTGGTATAACACCTTCTTTTAATATACATGATGATTCACTCCTAAATGATAAAAATTTAACACTATCAGGAATTACACCAACATTTAATGTATGTATATTACCAAATGTAATATTTGTAACACCATGTGGTATTTCACCAATTTTTAATGTTTGATTAAAATGTTTACCGAATTCTAATTTAATTAAAGAAGTTGGTAAAACTTTTTCATTATTACAATCAGTTAATGGATAATTAAAAGAATGACTGAAAATTATATTAGTTATTGTATTTGAAAACATATTTTTTTGGATAGGTTGATTAAATTTATCACAAAATTGTACTTTTTTAACACCATATAGTATATCATTTATTTCCAATACATCATTATCTCGAATCTTATATTCATATAAACTTGAATAATTTGTTTTACCATTATTATACATAATATGAGATCCAAATATTATTTCTTGCATTATTTTGCGCAATAATTGTTCATTTGATGCAAAAATATATTTACGATCCATTAAATAATTCATATATACATCTCTATTCATTTTTGGTATTTTATGTTATGTTTTTATATATAAGTAAAAGAATACTTTTTATAAATAATTAAATCAATTTTTTTATTTTTACAAAATATCATATAATTCCTCAATATTCATTCCATCATATAAATATTTTTGTATTCTCATAGGATGAAAAACAGTTTGTATCAATTCTTTTTTATATACAGAACAATGTTTTTTTAATCCTTCATAATCATAAGTAAATAATGATGGATTTGATGATAATATAGACCAATCAATTTTGTCTTGATTCTTTTCTAATAAATGAATAGCATTAGGATTTCCTGATAAAACCTGCCAATCAATTTTATCTTGATTTTTTTCTAATAAATGAATAGCATTTGGATTTGAGGATAACCATTTCCAATCAATTTTATCTTGATTTTTTTCTAATAAATGAATAGCATTTGGATTTCCTGATAAACTACACCATTTAATTTTATGTTTATTTTGTTCTAATAAATGAATAGCATTTGGATTTGATGACAAAAAAGACCAATTAATTTTATCTTGATTTTTTTCTAATAAAGAAATAGCATTACAATTTGATGATAATACATTCCAATTAAGCAAATCATCTTTAATCCAATCTCTCAATTTATACATTTTATTGGTGTATATTTGATGTATTTTATAATTTTTATTTTATAAAAAAATATAAATCAATTTTTATATTGTCAGTTATTTTAGTTGTCATACATATATAATAATTATTATTTTAGAAATTTGTTTATATGTAATATAATGGTTTTAATGAACACAATTGAAGAAACAAAAGAAATAAATGATTTATTACATAATGATGATTTTATAAAGAAATATCCAAAATTAAACAATATAAACATAAAATGTGAAAAGGTTGTAAATTTATATAAAAAAGAATTCAATGAATATAAAAGAACAATTATATTGACAACAAATACAAAATTAGAACAAAATTTAGAAAATAAATGTTGTTCATTTTATGATTATTCTGATGATGAAGATGAAGAATATAATATAGAAATAAATGATACATATGAAAATAAAATTATTGGAATATTTACATATTATTATGGATATATTGGAAAATATCACAATATTGAAGAAACACAATATACAATGTTATTATTTGATACAGAAGAAGAAACATTAGAATTTTATGAAGATTTGGTATATAATATTGATTGGAAATTTCATCCAAAAGATATGAATAGTTAAAGGTTAATTATTTTCTATAAAAATATACAAAATTATAATATTTATCATGAAATATTCACTTTATTTTATACAATTTCAAATTCATTCAAAAATTTATATAATTGAAGTGTTTTGTCACAATATTCTTTAGAATTTTCATTATGTAGTTCAAAAAACTCAGTACTTCTTTGGAATATTATTAACATATTTTCTATATATTTCAATGGTGTATATCCGTATAACTCTTGTTTACAAATTTCAGGATTTTTTTCAATGAGAAATCTCAATATTTTGATAAATTCATCTTGATTAACCATTTTACGACATATATGTTGATACAAACATCCAAATAATATTGGCTTATGGTATGGTATATTTGTTTGGTAAAAAAGAGTTAAGTCTTTATCACCAAAAATTTGTTTGAACATGTCAAAACTCAATCCAGTACTATAATGAAGTAAATTGAAATAATTATTGTCTGGATAATGCAATAAAGCACCATTTTCACATAATAAATTAATCAATTCTTTTGGTTCATTTGTTTCCAAAGAAAGTCTGAGAAAAAAAGCATACACTTCCTGTGGTATTTCATGATTTTCTTTAATATAATCTTTTATACATTCAAATTGTATTTCATTATTTATATATTGTTTAAATAATGTAATTATATCATCATATAAATGATGTATTAATGGTTCCATTATGAATGTACCATCAGGATTACAATTATTACTATTTTCTAAAAATAATGTGCAAATGTTACTCATAATAAAGATTTTTTTTATAATTATTATTTATTAAATTTATATTTAAGACTTTTAAACTGTCATTTTTTTAAATTTATATAAAAAAATGATTGATAAAAATATATATATTTATTATTTATTATATAAAATAACTATAAAATGTTTATACATATATATAATTGGTTTTTCAAAGAATTAGATGAATGTTTTATTTGTTGTACTCATGATGGTAAAACAGATATTGATAAAACTATTGAAACATCTTCTAATAAAACTTTATGTTATCCTTTATTAGAATTGTCATATGTTTATGGATGTAATTGCAAAGGATTTTTAGCACATAATCGTTGTTTACTTTCTATAAAAAAATGTCCAACATGTAGAAAAAAACCTGAAAAAATGAATTTATATAAATATACTAAATATGACTATTATTTCAAATATTATTTTGATTGGATTAAAAAAGATGCAAAAAGAATAAAACAAACTGAAAAATATGTATTAACATATTTGTTTTTTATATTTATTCCATCATTATTATTATTAGAATATCTTAAAGAAAATAATATTATTATTATTCCAAAATGTTCAATTATATCTTTCATATTTGCTTTATTATTTGGTTCATTTTATTGTATTGGGTTGATTTTATTTGGATTGAATGATTATTTTGTTAAATATTGGTTATATAATTCTACAACAGAAACATTTTCAATTTTTTGAATATAAAAAGAATTTATATAATAAATTTTATTATATAAAATGTTATATTCAAATATTATTTTTCAATTAATATCAATAAATAAACATTATTTAGGATATTTTTGTTATGATGAAGTAAATGCTAATTTAGAAGGTATTACTGTAAAAGACTTAATTCAAAAACAATTAACTATTATAAAAAGTGATTTTCTAGAAAATTCTTTTTCAATTAATGTGATCACACAATATTATAATCAACCTTCCATAATGGATAATGATATTATATATGATATTGTTATTGATAATAAAGAACATAAAATATATTTTATTGGTACAAACTATGATTATAATAGTATTTTTAATGATATAAATAAAGATATGTGGAAAGGAGATATATATGATAAAAATGAATTAGAATATATTTTACCAACATATGATTTTTGTTATAGTGTTCATATACCTTATTATGATGACTTAGATGAAGATCATGAAAATTATGAATTGAGAAATATTTTTGATATAAAAGATGTTAAAGAATATGAAGAAGATGATGAAAATGATAATGAAGATGAAGAAGATAAAATAAATAAAAAAAAATGATACAAGAAGAAATTCAAGATAGAATCAACCAAAATCTCGAATGTAAAAAATTAATGGATGATTTTATGAATAATGAATCATTTCAAGATAAATTTATAAATGATATGTTAGAAAATACTGAAAAAAAACTAAATTCTTTAGAAAATATTTATAATAAAAATAAAGATTTAAGATTGATATATGCATCATTATTATGTAAAAAATATAAATATTTAGATTTAAAAAATATAAAATATAATTTTATTGTTACATATATTGATAAAAATACAGATTATAGAGGAAATACAAAAACAACTATAGAAATAGTATCAATAAATAGTAAAATTGAAGGTAAATTTGAAAAAGTTGAATGGAGTAATGATAATTATACTGCAACATATATTGACCAAGAAGCAAATATTATAAAATCGGATGAAAGAGATTTGTTTGATTATTTACTTTGTCATATAAATTTCGAATAATTAAAACCATAAAAATACATCCAATGATTTTTGTATATTTTTAATACGTTTAATTATAAATTTATTGCATATACAATATGTATCTCTAGTAATATCCATTGATGGATGTATTAGTAGATCACAATAATTATCTATTACAGGATCATTTAATATAATTGTATTTGATTTTAATATATTATATGTATTAATTTGATAATACTTTAAATTATTAGTATTTCTATAAGAAACAACACGATAATTATATAACAATACTGAAATAAGTAATTGTATTTTGAGTTCAAAAGGTAATCTTGGTAAAGTATTCATTTTTAATGTTGTAAAAAGAAATTTTTATTTAATATGTTTTATAAAAAAATATTTTATGAAATTTTAACCATCATTTTTTATGAAAAATTATATATTTCATAAATATTTGGTTCATCATATGGAGAATAACCTAAAAACAATGATATTTCTTGTGAAATAAATGGAGTTTGTATATATTTCAATACTTCATTGAAATCATTATTATTATGTCCATCAATTATTTTTAATAATGATAATCTTGAATACATAAATGCATAATTTGCATCATATTTACCAATATATGATAATATTCTATCAGTACATTTTGAACCATGATGTAAAAATAATTTCATAATTTGTATATTGAATGAATAGTATCGAACATAATCAATTGGTAATTTGTTTTCTTTATTACGAATATTTATATCAGCACCATTATCAATAAACATTTTGATAATTTCAATATCAATATGTTCACTCATCATATAAAAATGTAAAGATGTATTACCATAATTATCTTTATGAAATAAATTTGTACCATTTTCAATGAAATATTGATATATATCTCGACTTTCATAGAAATTATGTAATATTGTATGATTTATATTATCAATAGATGTTATATTAGCACTATTTTTGATAAAACATTTAATAATGTTAATATTAAAATTTTTATTAAAATTTTTATTTTTCATATAAAAATGTAAAGGTGTTTCTCCTTTATTATTTTTAGTATTAATATCAATATGTTTTGACAAATAATCAATGATTCTTTCATCAAGATAATATGTATGTAATATTGTATTTCCACCCTTATCAAAAATCATTGGATTAGCACCTTTTTCAATAAGATATTGAATAATTTTTATATTTGGACAATATTGAAGCATATAAAAATTTAATGGTGTTATTCCATTATTATTTTTAGTGTTAATATCAATACCTAATTCTAATATAAAGTCAATAAATTTTTTTGAACAAAATGGAATATGTAATAAAGTATTTCCACCACTATTTTTTGATAATGGATTAAATCCATAACCAAGAAATTCATTATATATTTTTTTATATTTATCAAAATCACTCTCATTTATACTATAAGAATATAATTTACTGATATAAAAATCAATATTTTCTGTTGTTATTGTCATTTTAAATGAATTGTATTGAATTTTAATTGAAATATTTATTCTATAAATTTTTAACTGTCATTTTTATGTATATTATAATTAATGGAATTGAATGAAGGATATTATGGATATATAAAAGTAAAAAGATTACATTTTGTAGATTATAATAATAAATTATATTATATAAATAATTTAGATGAAATCATAGATTATGATTCTTTATATCAATATGAACATTTATGTAAAATAGACATTATATTAGTTATGTATAATATTGAGTTTTTATATAATATATTATTAAATACATTTGATAAAATAATAAACTTATATGAATTAAATGATGATTTTACAATAAATATATGTTATAATGAATATAATCATGAATATAATATATATTATTCAAATGACATAAAAAAAGGTACATCAATACAAATAATTGAATTATTAGATTTAACAGAACATTCTATGAATAGAATATTTGATTTAATATATGAAAATTATATAAATCATAGATATTCTAAAAATAAGTTAACAGAACAATTTTTAGAAAAAGAATATTATATGTTTATTGAACATTTTGAAGAAGGAATTAATGAAAATTATTTTGATTATTATTATGAGAAAGATGTATATTTAAAAATAAAAAATATTTATGAATCAGGAAGATTATAAATAAAAATGACAGGTAAAAAATCCTAAAAAATAAATATAATAGATTAATTATATATTTAACTTAACTATGGTTGAACAAGTTGAACAATCTATTTTGGATTTATTATTAAATAATAATGAGTTTCCTGATATTTCTACAATGACTGAAAAATGGATTCCAGATAATTTGGATAAAAAAGAAGTACATATGTTGGAAAACTCATGTTGTTATTATATTCCTGATGGTGAATTTTTTGACTATATTTACCAAACAAATGGTTTCCAGAATGATGTTAAATCTTCTAGAAAAAAGAACGGAAAAATCACAAGAGTACTTAAGAACAAGTCTTTCAAAAAAGTGTATAAATTTTCTTTGAAAACAAATGTTCGTCCTGTTTCTTTAAAATTACGTTTTGTTCTTAATGAAATCAATGATTCTTTGTTGTAATCATTCGATTTTTTGTTTTTTACTTTTAATTTTTAATTTTTCGATTTTTGTTTGTATAAAAAAAATAAATTAAAGAGCTTACAGTAATAATTGATATGAATATATATTTTTAAATTTTATAACTTATAATAAAAAGGTATAGTTACATTATTACCATTTGATACAAATGAACCAAAATGTAGAAAATTAACTATTCATTTATGTGATTGATTAAAAAATAATATTGAGATTATTCATTTGTATCAAAGAAATTGTATCATAATATATACTTTTATTTATATATAAAAACCTAATATAATTATATAATTTTTGGACAGTATTGTTACATTCAATGATTTTATTATTCATTTCAATAATAAAATTATATTTTACATCATTTTTATATGTATTGTAATATATTGTTTTATCAATATAGGATTGAAAAATGTTTTTTTTAACTAATTCACATAAAATAGCAGAATAAAAATAATATTGTAAATGATTATTATTTTTACTATTTTTGTTTAATATACTACCATTAAAAATATTACTATATGTTGTTACATTAAATAAATGAACATATACTTTACGTAATGTTTTTAATTTTATATATGATAATTTTTGTGTTATCAAAGGTAAATAATACATTATGTCAATCATATAATTTAATATTGTATCTGTTTCAAGTAATTTAATAGTACTTTCTAATAATATTTGATTATCATTATTATTTTCTTTTTCAATAATGTATATAAATTTTTTGATATATATTTTTTCGAAAATAGACATTTTTATAGTTTTATGTATTATTTATAAATAATATATATTAAAGAAATAAGAAATCAATTTTTTTTAGAAAGTAATATTATAATATGACATTTATTCCTTCTGTATTGTCAAAAACTGATCCAAATAATTCTACAAATAATATAACAGGTGCATTTACAGGAACTTATACAAATACAACAGGATATTCAACTATACAGATATATATTTCAGGTATAGATGATTCTATTCCAAGTGGTTTAGTAATTACTTTTTCAAATGATTGATTAAGTCAAGTAACTGGAACAATGAGTGATACATATTTTAATACTAGTAATTACAATAAACAATATAATATATTAGATAATTATTATAAAATAACATATACACCAAGTAATTTATCATCAAATTATACTATAACAACACGTTTATTATCTACAACAATGACATTAGAAAATAATTCATTAAATTCATTCAATAATGTTACAGAAAATACAATTGATGCATTTGGTAAATTAAGAGTAACTGAGCCATATACATTATTGGACATTAAATTTCCAGGACAAAGTTCAGGAAATACATCTTTTTTACAAAATAATATGTCAGTTTCATTAGGTAATACAGGTACAGCAGGATATACTGGTAGTTTTTCTGCAAGTGATTCAAAAATGACAATATCATTATCTGGTAATGGTACTTTTACAAGTCAAAGTAGAAATTATTGTACATATCAACCAGGAAAGTCATTATTATTTAAAGGTTCTTGTGTAATAGATTCTGGTAATAATTCAGCAGGTGTAAAATCAAGAGTAGGATATTTTGACAGTTTAAATGGATTATATTTTGAATATGATAGTGCAATAGGAATGTCAATTTGTTATAAAAATAATAATTCTGTTACTAGTATTGTACAAACAAGTTGGAATATTGACCCAATGAATGGAAATGGAACATCTGGTATAAATTTAGATTTTACAACAGCACAATTATTTATAATTGATTTAGAATGGTTAGGTGTTGGAAGAATAAGATATGGTTTCTATATTTATGGTAAAATATATTATTGTCATGAAGTAATAAATGTTAATATATTAACTAGTCCATATGTAACTTCAATAAATTTACCAATAACTTATTCTATTAGTGGTTCAAATGTAGGTGCAACAGGTTCAATGAAACAAATTTGTTCTACTGTAATATCAGAAGGAGGATATAATCCATCTGGTTATCCATTTAGTATAAATTCATTGAGTGTTTCTATATCAGGTACTAGTGTTGAAACTATAATATTAATGTTAAGAGGAGGAGGTTCAAATTATTATCATCAACCTATATTACCATATAGTATTTCTATTGTAGATACAAATAATAATAATACATCTTTATGTAAAATTAGAATGTATCGTGATGGAAATTTACCATTAGCATCTGCAATTACTTGGAATAATGTTGATTCAAATAGTGTAGCACAATATTCAACTTCTACTGGTTCATTAGTAACAACAAATTCAACGGTTTTATATGAAACTATTTTTTCTGGAAAAGGTTCTGTTGATTTTGGTAGTTTAACCAATACTTTTACATCAAATGTAACACAAATTACATCAAATGTAAATAATGTATCTGATATTTTAGTTATAACTTCTACAATGTTAAGTGGCTCAAATTCTACTATTTATGCATCAATGAATTGGTATGAATATTATTAAGTTTTTATAAGTTTATTGTTATTTGTTTAAGCAAGATATTTATATAAATTTGAATCTTCATCATTTCTTTCAAGATATTCTCTATCAATCAATGATTCAATTCTTTTTTTAATAGATTTAATATTTGGTTGAAAAAATTTCAATTGAACCATCACTTCACTAATCAATGTATGATGTTGTAATGTTTTTCTTGATTTCATTATTCTAACAATACATGCATCAATTGCAAATGATCTATCCTCTTCAATAGTACTTTTTTTATCAACAATATCATCTAAAGATGGAATAGGAATTTTTAATTTCCTAAGTTTTTCTGTAAAATCATTGTTAATTTCAAAAGTATCTGTTTGTTCAATAGTTTTTGAAGAAGTTGAATTCGTTTTCTTTAGTAATTTAAATTTACCACAAGCTAATGAATGCAATATTCTTTTCAAAACATCAATATGAATAGATGTTGCATTTGCAATATAATTGAAATCTTTTGGTTCATTATTATTAAAATACATTAATACAACTGCTTGAAGTGTTGATACAACAAACTCATAAGTTTTGTTTTTAATTGTACCTTTTAATAATACTGTACCAAGAGATGGTATGAAAGTTAATTTTTTACTATTATTATGTGTCATATAATAAGTATTAAAAATTTGAAGTGCATTAGATAATATAGGTGGTAATGTAATATTTGACTTAAAAAAAGAAGGCCAAAAACCATTTGTTAAAACTTGAACATTGAATTGAATATCAGTATTTAAATTTAATGAATTAAAATTTTCATCAATTTCTGTTGAAAACTTTAAATCATTAATCATACCTTCTATTTTTGCAGTATATTGACTACCATATTTCATTTTCATTTTAGAAATAACTTGTTTTTCAATATCATCATTTATTGACTTTTGATTTAATAAACGTTTAGCAAAGTAATTCCTATAAGTTTCTTCAAATATATCTTTGTCAGTTAAATAACCTGATAAAGTAATCATATTATTTAAAATATCTTCAATTTGAGTTTCGTCTAATTTATCACCACTTCCTCTTAAAATTTTATCAGCATAAGACACTAATATATAAACAGTATTTGTTTTGAGAGTTTCTTTATTCATTATACTTAAAAATGCTTTGAATAATGCATTTTTACAATCAGTATTATCATTAAAATTATTTAAAATAATATTATTGTATTTATTATGAATATTGATTAAATCATCAATATATATACTGTCATTAATTATATCTGTTTTAGTTTTATCAGGAGTATTTAATCTTTCAATTCTATTTTCAATAATTATATCACTTTTGTTAATGATATCATTTTTAAGTATATTAGAAATAATTAGAATAATATCATTATGTTTTTCACATAATGAAAATAATCTTTTCAAATCAACATTCATATCATTATTCATCATATATATTAAACCATTTGTAGGATGATTTAATAAATAATCAGCATTATCAACAATAAAAGATTTATCCATTATTGGTTTTAAATTAATTAATGTTCGAACATTTAAACATTTCATTACAATATTTGTTTCATCAATTATTTTATTTTCAATATTCATAAAAATAGTTTGAACATTTTCTTCATTTATCCATTTTTGAGATAAATTTCGATAATATTGTTGAGAAGATACATTAAAATGTTCCATAAAATATTTATCATAGATTTCGTGTTCATTATTTCCAACACTTTCATAAATGTCAATACATTGATGAATTAATTTGAAATCAATCAACATTCCATCACGATAATCATTTATTAATTTATTAATAATAACAAATATTTTCATATGAATTTTTTCAAATAAATATTCTTTATATAAATCACATGATACATCATTTAAATGTTTCAATGGTTTACCATTTACTATTGTTGATTTTACATAAAATCTGTCAACAAATAACATAAAATCATTTAACCATTTAGTTAATAACCAATGGTCATTATATTTATTAATAAATTGTGTAAGTAATTGTTCATTATCAAACATTGATAAATGTGGTAAGACATGTTCAGTTAGATAATAAATAATCACTTCACTATATTTATTATATAAATTACTCGAAAAATTTGGGTTATCTTGAATACATAAGGAATAACATGTTGAATATACTTCAATATATATATTGGTAAAAACAATATTTTCACCATTATCTAGAAATCTAAATAATGGAACAATTGCTTTGTCATATATGTCATTTTTCCAAACATTTGGAAATTCTTCAGTAGTTACTACTTTATATTGTGGTTTACTTTTGCGATTACTCATTTTGTATAAGATATTATATATTCTTTTTATATAAATAATATATCTAGAAAAAATATATCATCATTTTTTTTTATAAAAAAAATTGATAAAATAAAAAATATGGTATTATTTCTAATAAAAATAACAATAAAAAAATGGATATAATTAATGATATTGAACTTAAAAAAGGTATTTTATATATGATTGAACATAAATATATAGATAAATGTTTGTCAAATAAATTTAATATAAATAATATTTTTGATTGTAATTGTGATTTTAATGTACAAAATGTTATTCAATTTATTCAAAAAAATAATAAGAATATAAGTGAACAAACAAATACAACACCATTAGAATATTTTTATATATTGATTTTAGAATATCTTGTACAATTGAATGATATGAAAAAGTTCATAATAATGTGTAAATATATACGTGAAAAATGTATATTTATATTACTTGTTTTGACAAATTATTATACTGATATGTATCCTACAATATATTTAAAGAAAATGTTATATTATTTCAATAAACCAACAACATTAAGAGATTTATTTAGAAAATATAGATTTAAAGAAATAAAATTTATATATTCTTTTCTGAAATTTAATGTGAATATTAGATTATTAGAAATAACTGACAATATAAATTATGGTATAGGTGTTTTTTTCAGTAAGTCAAAATCGTGTATATTGGATATATATGAAAATAAAAAATATATTAATCCATATCAATATTTAGAAATATTAGATATTCAATTGAAATTATCGAATTTTATCTATAAAAAACATATATCTGAAAAAGAATTAGCAGAACAATTTTATATAAAAATATATAATTCAAACAAGAATTTATTGTAATTTTGTATTTTGTCTTTTGTATTATAAGTTATAAATTATATTTTATTTTTATATATCTGGTTGTAATAGTTTATGTTTTATTTTTTCAGGAAGAATAGAAATACTTTTATGACTAATTATTCTCAAATTAAAAATTAAATCATCAATATTTTCATTATTTAAAAATTTAGGTTTAATTTCGTTTAAAATAACATTACAATCATTAACAATTTCATAAAATTGATTATCTAATAATATAATATTTTGTTGTTGTTCTTGTGTCAATAATATTTTATTTTTAGGTATATCTTTTAGAAAATGAGTAAAACATTTTGATTGTAAAATATAATTTGATATAAAACTATCTATTTTAAATATTTTAAGTGCATTTATTTGATTTATATGAAATTCAATATATGTTTTATTGTTATTATCATGATTTAAAAATGTAATTGTTGATAATATATTTCTATATAAATTCAATAAACGATATTGATGTTGATATAATATATTATATCCAATTAAATGTTGAATAACTCCATCAAATGTATTAAAATTTTCCATTTTATATATAATAATCTAGTTTTTAATAAAATAAATGTATGAAAAAAATAAATCATTTTTTTTATATAGAAAAAATTGATTTATTTTATGTCTTAATTTATAGTAAATAAATATATTATAAGAATTAAAATGTTATTATGTAAATGTGGAAATAATGGAAGTAAATATTGTATAAATAAACATTGTAAAAAATGTTGTAATAATACAGATTGTGAAATACATTTCAAAAATTTATGTATTGTTTGTAATAAAAAAAAGAATATAAAATGTGATTATGGAAAATGTTATGATTGTTGTGAAAATATAAATTGTACATGTATATCACATAAAAAAAAGTTTAGAATATGTATTGAATGTAATGATGAAATATATGGTTCAAATTGTATTGAAATAAAATGTGTTCAATGTTGTAAAAATAAATATTGTAAAGAACACAATCAAAATTGGAATAAATGTATTAAATGTGAAAATAAAAGATATAAATGTATATATAAATATTGTTATGAATGTTGTGACAATATGAATTGTACAAAACATTATGTTTTATGTAATTGTGGTATAAATAATAGAGATAAATTTTGTAA
>Ga0194129_10006963_pt1 | contig 13647 bp, 9 predicted proteins | sample TA2KigCa35mmetaG_FD_150862 | JGI IMG/M metagenome (GOLD analysis project Ga0194129, IMG submission 150862) | Freshwater microbial communities from Lake Tanganyika, Tanzania - TA2015038 Kigoma Deep Cast 35m | ecosystem: Environmental > Aquatic > Freshwater > Lake | place: Tanzania: Lake... | reverse complement strand
GCGCCGCGCCATCCCGCCGCGCCTCGTGGCGCTCCTCGCCGAGGGCATCGACGAATGCCTCGCGAATCCCGGGCCGAAGGGCCGGAACTTCAACGGCGATGGCTCGCCGGGTCGCTTCGCCGGCGATGTCTTCATGTGGACCTTCAACGAGAAGATCCGGCGCTTCGTGCGCGAAAGCCCGCTGGGCGAGATCGCCGCGGCCTTCATGGGCTCGCGCGAGGTGCGCCTGATGCTCGACCAGATGTTCGTGAAGGAGCCCGGCACGCCCGCGAAGTCGCCCTGGCACCAGGACGTCACCTACATGTACGCGGACGGGGACCAGCTCTGCTCGTTCTGGGTCGCGGTCGATCCGGTCAGCCGCGAGTCCGGCGCGGTCGAGTGGCTCAGGGGCTCGCACGCCTCGGGCGTCCTCTACAAGGCGACCGGGTTCGATCCGCGCATCACCTACGAGACGGAGGACTACGCGACGCTGCCGGACATCGAGGCCGAGCGCGACCGCCACGACATCGTCCACTACGACACCGAGCCTGGCGACGTCGTGCTCAACCACCTGCGCACGGTGCATGCGGCGCCGGGGAACCTGACCGCGCGCAACCGCCGTGCCGTCGCGTTCCGCTATGCGGGCGACGACGCGCGCTACGTCGTGCGCAAGAAGGGCTCGCGCCCGATCCGCGACCCCGGCCTGCAGCCCGGCGATCCCATGGCCAGCGACGTCTTCCCGCTGGTCTTCCCGCGCGAGCGGATGGCGCTCTAGGAGGTCGCCCCGGCCGGCGTCAGCGGCGCCCGGCCCCGAATTCCTCCCAGAGGATGCCGCCGACCTCGGCCATCGCCAGGTCGACCTGCGCGTTGCGGCGACCGAGCGTGGCCGAGTTGCCGCGCGGCAGCGCGGTCGGGTCGTCGGTGAAGAGGGCGAAGGCGATGGCGTCGCCCTCGCCGCGCAGGATGATCCCGGCGTCGTTGCGGATCCGGCGGAAGCTGCCGGTCTTGTTCGCGACCGCGCCGGCGGGCAGGAACCGGGGCACTCGGTCGCGCAGCTGCTGCGCGCGCAGGATCTCCATCATGTCCGCGCAGGCGGCGGCGCTGCCGGCCTTGCCCTCGTGGATCATCGCGCAGAGCGCCGCCATGTCCTGCGCCGAGGACGTCGTGTTCTCGGGCGAGCGCCGGAACGCGAGGCCGGCGAGGTCCATGTCGCGCTCGCGCGACGCGGCGAGCATCTCGCCATAGGTCGGCGGCGGGACGGGCGGGATCCCGTAGCCATGCGCGAAGAGCGCGGGCATCGGGAGCGAGACGTGGATGTCTTGCAGGCCGAGGCGCCGCATCGTCGCCGTCGTCGCCTCGGCGCCGACCAGTTCCTGCAGCATGTGCGTCGCGGTGTTGTCGCTGACGACGATCATCAGCATGGCGAGGTCGCGGATCGTCGGCGCGAGGCCGCCGCCGAGCTTCTGCAGCACGCCCGAGCCGATGATGCGGTGCGCCTCGGACAGCCCGATGCGGTCCGACAGCGCGAACCGCCCCTTGTCGGCCTGGCGGTAGACCTCGACCATCAGCGGCACCTTGTAGACGCTCGCGGTCGGGAAGAGGCGGCGCGGCGCGATGGACACGACCTCGCCGCTCGACAGGTGCCTCGCGCTGAATCCGACATCGAGGCCGAGCGGGGCGAGGACGTCTTCGATGCGGGACTGGACGCTCATGCTGTCTCCAAGGTCTCGTCGTGCGCGCGGCCACGCCGCGGCCTCATCATGCGACGCCCCGGGCCGCCAACGCATCCGGCGGCGTGCGTCAATCCCTGCCGGCTGCGCGGGGCAGGACGAGTCGAGCCAGCAATCCGCCCTCTCGCGCCGCGCCGAGCCGGAGCTCGCCGCCACTCGCCTGCGCGAAGCGCTGGACGATCGCGAGGCCAAGTCCCACGCCGGACCCGGTCCGCGCCGGATCGAGCTGGACGAAGGGGGACATGGCGCGGTCGCGGTCGGCCGCGGCGATGCCGTCGCCGGAATCGCCGATCTCGATGGCGAGCGTCGCTCCCTCCTCGACGATGCGCAGGCGGACAGGCGGGCGGCCATGGCAGAGCGCGTTGTCGACGAGGTTCGACACGGCGCGCTTGGTCGCGCCGCTGCGCAGCTGCAGGACGGCGCGCCCGGGGCCCTCGTAGGCGACGTCATGGCCGCGATCCGCCGCGTCGGAGGCGAGCGTCTGGAGGATGGCGGCGACGTCGACCGGCCGGGCCTGCTCCCCGTCGCGCCCCCCGCGGATGTAGTCCAGCGTGCGCGCGACCATCGCGTCCATCTCGGCGAGGTCGGCCTCCATGCGCGCGCGATCCTCGCCCTCCGGCAGGAATCCCACGCGCAGGCGCATGCGCGCCAGCGGCGTGCGCAGGTCGTGGCTCATAGCCGCGAGCGCCTCGGTCCGGTCCTCGACCAGCCGCGCGATGCGCTCCTGCATGGCGTTGAACGCCGCCGCGGCGTGGCGGACCTCGTCGGGTCCCTCCATCGGGACCGGCCGCGGCGTGGGATCGCGGCCGATGCGGTCCGCGGCGCCGGCGAGGCGTCGCAGCGGCCCGGTGATCCAGCGCACCACGAGGATCGAGACGAGGGCGATGCCCAGCGCCATGGCCACCATAGAGGAGATGGCGCCATGGTCGAGCCGGCTTCCCGCGCCATCGAGCCAAGGCCCGGAGAAGACGATCCAGCCCCCGCCCGCCGTGGGCGCCGCGCCGAGCATCCTGTGTCCCGGTTCCGCCTTCGGGTCCCAGCCGAGGCGCGCGCCGTCGCCGAGCCGGGCGGCCGCCCGCGACAGCGGCTCGGGAGGGGGCACCTCCGGCAGCGGAGCGACGCGGTCCCAGTGGATCTCGAGGCCCGGACGCGAGATCGCGTGCGCGGCGCGGTCGCGCTCGGCCTCGGGCAGGGGCGCGACGGCCGCGCGCGCCGCGGCCACGCGGTCCGCGAGCCTTTCGATCCTCGCGCCCTCCTCGGAACCACGCAGCGCACGCTCATGCACCCACATGCTACCGACATGCAGGAGCATGAGGCCACCGAGCAGCAGGAGCGTGACGCGCCCGGCGAGGCTCGCGGGCCAGGGCATGGTCATGCGCGCGAGACGTCCGCGACGAGCACGTATCCTGCGCCGCGAACGGTCTTTATCAGGGAGGGGCTGTCGGGCTCGGGCTCGATCTTCCGGCGCAGGCGGCTCACCTGGACGTCGATCGTTCGATCGAAGGGATCCGCGCCGACCCGGCGCTTGCCGACCTCCAGGAGCTGCTCGCGGGACAGGATGCGCTGTGGGTGCTGCAGGAACGCGAGGAGCAGGTCGTACTCGGCTCCGGAGAGATCGACGGCGACGCCGTCGGGCGAGGTGAGTTCGCGTCGCGCGGTATCGAGCACCCATCCCGCGAAGGACAGTCGCCGCGAGCGCGGGTCGGGCCGCGCATCCGCGAGAGCGGCGCGGCGGAGCAGGGCGCGCACGCGCGCCACGAGCTCGCGCGGCGCAAAGGGCTTCGCGACATAGTCGTCGGCGCCCAGCTCGAGCCCGAGGACGCGGTCCATCTCCTCGCCGCGCGCCGTCAGCATGAGGACGGGCACGCGCGAGCGCTCGCGCAGCCGACGCAAGAGGTCGAGGCCGGTGGCACCCGGCAGCATGACGTCGAGCAGGACGACGTCGGGCGGACCGGACGGACGCTCCAGCACGTCCCACATCTCGCGGCCGTCCCGCGCGGTAGACACGATCATCGACGCATCGCGCAGCAGGCGGGCGACGAGGCTTCGCATCTCGCCGTCGTCCTCGACGACGAGGACATGCGCCTGCGGGTCGAGCAGGCGGCGCTCGGCACCCTCGTTCACCGGGTGGCCTCGACCGGCGCGTAGCGCGCCTGCACGCGGGGCTGGCCGGCCGCGGGCACCAGCTGCACGACGACGCGCAACGACGGCTCGGCCTTGAAATCCCCGGTGGCGACCAGCGCCTTGCCATCGCCGCGCGGCGCGAAGGCGAGCGTCTGCTGGCGACCGGCCGCGAGCACGATGGCCGTGGCGGACGCGCCAGTGGCGGGCAGGGGGCGGTCGCTGGCGTCGTAGAGGAAGAACGTCAGGCGGCCGTCCTGTGCAAGCAGCTCGCCATGGTAGCTGCCGATGTCCTGCATCTGGCCGCCATTGGGCCCGCGCGACGGGCCATGAGCCGGCGCAATCGACGGGACGGTGGCCAGGAGGGCCGCGAGCAGGGTGCGCCTTTCGAGCATGGTGTGTCTCCCGGGGTTCAGAATGTCTCGGCGACGGTCGCGCGGCCAGCCTGGCGTTCGGTCGCGTCGGCGCGCAGGCGCTCCAGCGCTGGACGGCCGAAGCGATGGAAGAGGATGGGCGTCACGATCGTGTCGAGGAGCGTGGCGCTCACCAGGCCCCCAAGGATCGTGATGGCGACGGGGTGCAGGATCTCCTTGCCCGGCGCGTCGGCGCCGATGGCGAGCGGCACGAGCGCGAGGCCGGCGGAAAGCGCCGTCATCAGGACGGGCGTCAGCCGCTCCGAGGAGCCGCGCAGCACGAGCGCGAGGCCCCAGCGTTCGCCCTCGTGGAGCGCGAGGTTCAGGTAGTGGCTGACCTTCAGGATCCCGTTGCGCGCCGCGATTCCGGCGAGCGTGACGAACCCGACCAGCGTCGCGACGGAGAGCGGCTGTCCGGAGATCCAGATCGCCGCCACGGCGCCGACGAGCGAGAGGGGCACGCTCGCCATGACGATCGCCGCGAGCAAGGCCGACCGGTAGCGCGAGTAGAGCACGACGAAGACGAGACCGAGCGAGATCGCGGCGAGGGCAGCGATCATGCGCATCGCCTCCTCCTGGGCCTGGAACGTGCCCTCGAGCGTTGCCGCGTATCCGGCCGGCATCTGCATGCCGGCCATCTCGGTCCTTATGCCCGCGACGACCGTCGCCATGTCGACGCCCGGCGCCGCATTGGCGAGGACGACGATGCGCCTCCGCGCGCCCTCGCGCAGGATCTGGTTCGGGCCGTCGCCCTCCTCGACGCGCGCGAGCAGGCCGAGGGGAACGCGTCCGTGCGGCGTGGGGACCAGCGCCTCCGCGAGGCGTGCCGTCGTGCGGTCCTCGTCGGCGAGCCGCAGCACGACGTCGAAGCGCCTTGCGCCGTCGAGGATCTGGCTCACGACCGCGCCACCCGTCAGCGTCTGTAGCGCGTCGGTCAGCGCTGCGGCAGGGACGCCGTAGAGGGCGGCGCGCTCGTGGTCCACGGCGATGCGCAGCTGGGGGATGCGGACCTGCCGCTCGAGCTGCAGGTCCGCGAGACCGGCGACGTTCGCGGCGAGGCGCGTGCGCATGGTCTCGCCAAGCGTGCGCAGGGTGTCGAGGTCGTCGCCATGGATCTTCAGAGCGATCTGCGCGCGCACGCCCGAAAGCATGTGGTCCAGCCTGTGGCTGATCGGCTGCCCGAGGTTGACGGCGGCCGGGAGAGCCGCCAGCCGCGCGCGGATGTCAGCGAGCACCGCGGCGCGGGGCCGCCCGGCCTCGCGCAGGTCGATGTCCAGCTCGGACGAATGGACGCCCTCGGCATGCTCGTCGAGCTCGGCGCGCCCGGTGCGGCGCCCGACGCCCTTCACTTCGGGGATCGCAACCAGAAGGCGCTCGGCCACCCGCCCGAGCGCGTCCGATTCCGCGAGCGATATGCCCGGCTGGTAGGTCAGGTTGATGACCAGCGTTCCCTCGTTGAATGGGGGCAGGAAGGCGCGCGGCAGGAACGGAACGCTCGCGGCCGCGACAGCAACGGCGGCGCAGGACATCCCGATCGCGAGCGACCTGTGCGCGAAGGCGCGGCGCAGAAGCCGCTCCTGCCCTGACTTGAGGAGCCGCACCAGCGCGCCGTCGCCGGCGCCCATGCGCCTCATGCCGGGAAGGAGCAAGGCGCAGAGCGCGGGCGTGACGGTAACGGCGACGAGCAGCGAGCAGAGGATGGAGACGATGTAGGCGATGCCGAGCGGCGCGAAGAGACGCCCCTCGATGCCGCCGAGGGCGAAGAGCGGCAGGAAGACGAGCACGACAACCATCGTCGCGTAGAGGATGCCGGAGCGCACCTCCGAGCTTGCGGCGGCGACGATGCGTGCGACCGGCAGCGGCGTCGCGCGCGCCGCGTTCTCCTTCAGGCGGCGCAGGATGTTCTCGACGTCCACCACCGCGTCGTCGACCAGCTCGCCCACGGCTATGGCCAGGCCGCCGAGCGTCATCGTGTTGATCGACAGGCCGAAGGCCGCGAACACGATCGCCGTCACGAGGATCGATAGCGGGATGGCGAGCAACGAGATGAACGTCGTCCGCGCGTTCAGCAGGAAGGCAAGCAGGACGATCGCGACGACGACGAAGGCCTCCGAGAGCACCTGCGTCAGGTTCTCGATCGACCGCGTGATGAAGTCCGCCTGCCGGAACTTCACTCGGTCGGCGACGACGCCCCGCGGCATGCCGGCCTGGAGTTCGGCGAGCGCGGCCTCCACCGCGCGCGTCAGCCTTATCGTGTCGGCGCCAGGCTGCTTGGCGATGGCGAGGATCACCGCAGGCTGGCCGTCGACGCCGGCGTCGCCTCGCTTGAACCTGGGGCCGTATTCGACCCTCGCCACCTGCCTGAGCGCGATCGGCTGGCCATCGCGGAAGCCTATGGTGGCGTTGCGAAGGTCCTCGAGCGAGGTCGAGCGCCCGATGTTCCGGATGAGGAACTCGCGGCCGGCCTGGTCGACATATCCGCCCCCCGCGTTCGCGCCGAACTGCCGCAGCGCGGACACGAGCTGGTCGCTGGCAAGGTCGAGAGCGTGGAGGCGCTCGAGGTCTGGCATGACCCGGAACTGGCGCACCTCGCCGCCGATCGGCGTGACCTGCGAGACGCCGGGAATGGTCAGCAGCCGCGGACGCATGGTCCAGTCGGCGAGGTCGCGCAGCTCCATGGGGCCCGTGGCGCCCCCGGGAGGCGCGGTCATCGCGACGAGCATGATCTCGCCCATGATCGACGAGACCGGCGCCATCGACGGGATGACGCGCGCGGGAAGCTGCTGCTGGACCTGGCCGAGCCGCTCGCCCACCTGCTGGCGTGCGCGCCAGATGTCGACGTTCCAGTCGAACTCGACATAGACGATCGACAGCCCGACCGTGGATACCGAGCGCACCCTCGTCACGCCGGGAAGGCCGTTCACCGCCGTCTCGATGGGGAAGGACACGAGCTGCTCGACCTCCTCCGGCGCGAAGCCCTCCGCCTCGGTCATCAGCGTCACGGTCGGCTTGTTCAGGTCGGGGAAGACGTCCACCGGCATCCGGGAGAGGACGAACATGCCGTACAGGCTCGCGAGCAGCGCGGCCGCGAGCACGACGAGCCTGTTGCGCAGCGAGAAGCCGACGATGGCGTTGAAGATCATGGACGCGCGCTCGCCTCAGCGGACCTGCGCGACCAGCGCTGCACCGTGGACCACGACGCGACGGCCCGCCTCGAGGCCGGCGGTCACGACGACGCGCGTGCCGTCGAGCGGCTGCGCGCGCACCTGCCGCGGCACGAAGCGCTCCGCGGCTGCGTGTTCATAGACGACGGGGGGGCCCTCGGCGCCGCGCACGACGGCGTCCGCTGGAAGCACGATCCCCCGCACGGCGCGCGCGGTGCGCAACGTCACCAGTACGGAGGTGCCGATCGGTGCGTCCTGGGGCGGCGCCTCGACACGGAAGTTGACCGGCACGGCCTGCTGGCGCGCGGTCAGGCCGCGGCCGACGAAGGCGAGGTCGAGGACCCGCCCGTCGGGGAGCGTGGCATTGGCGGCGACGACGTCAACGAGCGCGGCGCGCTCGAAGGCGAGGGCCTCCACCCAGAGCCTGGCGGGATCGACGATCTCGACGATCGTCGCGGTGCTCTCGACGATCTCCCCGACCGCGCCGCGCACGGTCGAGACGATGCCGGAGACAGGCGCGACGAGCGCCTCGCGGCCGGAGAGCGCGGGCTGGATCGCGGTACGCCTCTGTCGCGCGCCCTCGAGCTCCGCGCGCGCGTCGGAGATCTCGCGCTCCGCGACCGTGCCGCGCAGCGAGGTGAGCCGGCGCACGCGGGCCTCGAGGATGGAGACCAGCGCGTCCAGCTCGGCGGCGTTCTGGACCAGGCCGCCACGCTCGGCGGCGCTGTATGCGGGCGTGACATAGGCGAGCACGTCGCCCCGCTGGACGCGCTGGCCGAGGACCGGGAAGCCACCTTCGCCGGGCTCGAGGCGGCCCTTCTGGCTGGCCTGCACGCGTCCCGAGGCGTTCGGGTCGGGCACCAGAGTTCCGACCATCCGCATCGCGGCAGAGGCCTCGCCATCCTCGGTGATCGCCGTTCGTATGCCGAGCAGACGCTGGGACGGCTTCGGGACGAAGATCGCGCCATCCGGCATCCGGCGCGGCGCCTCGCCGGAGAAGGGAAACTGCTGTGCCTCCACGGTACCTGCGCAGAGCACGAAGGCGACGACCAGGCCGGCGCGCGCGGCCGGGGACGCAGGCTGCTCCTCGACCATCGGCGGCAGCGGCCGGCGGACCGTGGCGCGCCCGATCAGCACGCCGGCCAGTAGCAGGGCGATCGCGATGCCGCCTTGCGCCACGCCGCCATGCAGCAGCGCGCGCCAGCCATGCGGCGCGGCGGGCGCGGCGGGCGGCCCCGGGATCTCCAGCGTGGCGGCCAGCAGGTCCATGTCGTCGCCGGCCGAGACGGTGAAGACCAGGTCGCGGCGGCCGGGTCTCTCGAGCAGCGCATGCCTCGCGACGAACAGGCCGATGCCCTGGCGCTCCACGGCGGCCTCCTGGCCGTCGATCCCGAGGGCGATGGCGCCGTCGAGCGGCACGTTGTCCGCGTAGCGGTCGAGCGTCAGGACCAGGGCGCCGCCCGGCTGCAGGATCGCCACCACCTCGAAGAGGTCGCCATGCGCCTCCGCGCGGGGAAGGGCGGCGGCGACGGGCTCGGGAGGCGCGCCATGGTCGTGGCCTTCGTGCGCGCGCGACATGCCCGCGACGGCGAGCGTCGCCAGCAGCGCGAGGGCGGCGAGCGGGATCCGGACGGCGGGGATGGGCATGGACGGCTCCTGTGCCCGTCCTCCTTGCCGCGCTTCGCGCGACGTCGCCGCGCGCGATCGTGACAAAACATTTCAGGCCGGGCAGGTGCGGCCCGCCGGGTCGCTCAGCCGCAGGAGCCGCAGCCGCCCGTGCCGCAGAGCCTGGCCTCGATCGCCTTCGACGCGGGCGTGATCGACAGGCCGCCCAGAGCGGTGCAGCGCAGCTCGCGCGCCATGCTCTGGCTGACCTGGCGGTGCGCGTCGAGTACCTCGTCGAGCGGCACGAGGTGGTCGTAGCCGGCGAGCGCGATGTTGGCGCAGGAGATCGCGTTGGCCGCGCCGGCGATGTTGCGGCCGAGGCACGGCGCCTCGACGCGGTTGCCGATCGGGTCGCAGATCAGGCCGAGCACGTTCTGCAGCGCATGGCTCGCTGCCGACAGGCCCTGCGCCGCGGTCCCGCCCATCAGCTCGACGAGCGCCGCCGCGCCCATGGCGGCGCCGGCGCCGGTCTCCGCCTGGCAGCCGCCGACCTCCGCGGCGAAGCTCGATCGCGTGGCGACGAAGACGCCGACCAGGCCGGCCGCGAACATGGCGCGCAGGACCGTCTCCTCGTCGCTGCCAAGCGTGTCGGCGGCGGCGAGGCAGGCGCCGGGGAAGGTGGCGCAGGATCCGGCCGTCGGCGCGGCGACGATCGTCTCCATCGCGCTCTTGGCCTCCATCAGGGCCGTGACGTAGAGGATCGCGCGGTTGAGGATGCCGCCATCGAGCAGCTTGCCCGCGTCCATCAGCGCGGCGAAGCGGTGGCTCTGCCGCGGCAGGATGCGGTCGCGGTATTCGGTGCCGGCGAGGCCGCGGCGGACGCCGCCGCGCATGACCGCGAGCAGGCCGCGCATCCGGTCCATCGCCTCGCCGGGCGCGATGCCGCCGCGCGCGCATTCGTAGTCGAGCGCGAAGTCGGAGAGCCGCCTCGTGGCGGGGTCCGCGACCTGCGCCATCTCTCCCGCGTGCAGGAACGGCACGCGCAGGTCGCGCCGCGAGAGCACCGGCAGGACGGGCGACAGGCGCCTCGCGCGGCGCGCCGGTGGCAGCGACGCGACCTCCGCGTCGTCGAGCAGGCGGCGCGAACACGCGACGACGATCGCGGGCCCGGCGCCGGCGACCTGCACCTCGTCGATGTCGCCGCGCGCGCGTAGCGCCGACGCGAGGGCCGCGCCGTCGCCGTCGGCGTCGAGGAGCGTCGCGGCATAGTCGCCGCGCAGCGTCACCGCCATGCCGTCGATCGACACGACCTCGATCATGCCGCCGCCGGTGGAGAGCGCGACGAGGCGATGCACGGCGCCGGCGCGCCGCAGCGCCAGGCGATAGGTGTTCGGATGCGGATCGTCGAGCCGCGCGACGCGTATCTCCAGCGCGACGCCGGCGGAGCGCAGCGCCTGCGGGCTCGTCGGCAGCCGCTCGTCGTCGGCCTCCCAGCCGAGCAGGCCCGCGAAGAGGCCCATGTCCGAGCCCTGGCTCTCATGCGTCGTCGCCAGCGAACCCTCGGTGTCGAACTCCACGAGCACGGCATCGGGCGTGCCGCCGCAGAGGTCGCGGGCGAGCCGGCCGATGCGCACCGACGCGGCTGAATGCGAGCTCGAGGGCCCCCGCATCACCGGGCCGATGACGTCGTTGAAGATGCTGGGCGGAAGCGTGGAAGGCGCGGACATGTCCAGACGGACTCTAGGCGCCCGCGCGAAGGCGCCGCAAGGCGTGGCGCCCGTGGCAGCCGCGTGGGACCCGGCCGGAATCCCTGCAAGCTGCCCTTGCCGCGCGCTAGGCTCGCCACGGATAGCGAACGGAAAGGGCGCGAGCATGGTCGAGATCGGCGACAGGATCCGCGGGGCGCTGCTCGGGCTGGCGGCGGGCGACCGGATCGGCGGACCGGCGGCGATGGCGCTGCGCCTGCTGGAGGGCGTGGTCGCGCGCGGGCGCCACGACGTCGCGGAGACGCGTCGTCGCTACCTCGCCTGGCATCGCGCCGAGGGCTTCGACCAGGGACCGACCTCCGCGCGCGTGCTCGAACTGCTGGCCGAGGGCTGCGCGCCCGATGACGCCGTGGCGCGCGCCGACGCCGAGGCGGGCGGGATGACCGCGGGATGCAATCCCATGCATCGCGCCGGGCCGCTCGGCGCCGCCTTCGTCGTCGCCGACGCGGCGCTCGCCGGGGCGGCGCGCGACGATGCCGCGATCACCCACGCCCATGCCCTCGCGGGAGAGGCGGCGGCTGCCGCCGCGACGCTGCTGCGCCTCGTGCTGCGCGGCGCCGACTGGGCGGACGCGGCGATGCATGCCGCCGAGGGCAGGGACGACGCCATCGCGCGCGCCATGGCGCGCTGGCGCGACGCGCCGCGCGACCGCGGCGGCTTCGCGCCGGTCGTCCTCCACGCGGCGATGCATTTCGTGGGAACGGCGCCGGGCTTCGACGCGGCGCTCTCCGCCGCGCTCGCCTTCGCTGGCCCGTCGAACTACGCGCCGGTGACGGCCGGCATGCTCGCCGGCGCGCGCTTCGGCGCGCGCGCGATCGCCGCGGCGCGTGTCGCGCCGGTGCACGACAGGGTCGAGCTGGATCGGATGGCCGATGCGCTCGTCGCCATGGCGGTGCGCGACGGCGCCACGGGGGCCTAGTTTTCGGCGCCCGATTTTGCGCGCGGGCGGCGTCGGGCTTCCTTGCGTTCTGGCGCGCGCCGATGGCGCGCATCGTCGCAAGGCACGTGCAGGCGGGCATTCGCATGACTGGCGCGATGCTTGCTGGGGCCTTCGCACGGGACCATTCAGGCCCGGGGAAATGCAGGAAGACGTGAATGCAAGGAAATGGGTCGCCGCGGCGACCACCGCGGCCGGGCTCGCCCTCGCCGCGGAAGCGGGCGCGGTGCCCGTCGGGCTCGAGCTGATGCTTCTCGTCGACAACTCGGGCAGCATCGACGACACGGAGTACCAGTTGCAGAAGACCGGCTATGTGCAGGCCTTCCAGAGCGCGTCGGTGCAGAACGCGATCCTGGCCAACCCGACCGGGAGCATCGCCGTCACCTACATCGAGTGGTCGGGCAGCGCCGAGCAGTCCGTGCGCGTCGGCTGGACCCTCGTCGACAGCGCGGCCGCGGCGAATGCCTTCGCGGCGGCGATCAACGCGACGACGCGCGTCTTCGCGGGGCTCACCGCGGTGCAGTCGGCGATGAACGCGGTCCACCCGCTCTTCGGCACGCAGACCGGCGCGTCGGCGAATGGCTTCGAATCGCCGCGCCAGGTGATCGACGTCTCGGGCGACGGCGCGGACAACGACAGCCCAGGCGCGCTGCTCCCGAGCGGCGGCAGGGACAACGCGCTCGCCGCAGGCGTCGACGCGGTCAACGGCATCGCGATCCTGGGGGAGGCCGGGCTCGCGGCCTACTACCAGGCCAATGTCGTCGGCGGGGCGGGCTCGTTCTACGCCGAGGCGTCGTCCTTCGCCGACTTCGCCACCGCCATCGAGCGCAAGCTGGAGCGCGAGATCACCGGCGTGCCCGAGCCGGCGACGCTCGGCCTGCTGGCCGCGGGGCTCGTCGGCGCCGGCATCCGGCGGCGCAGGCGCTGAGCGGCCGCTCCCCGGCCTCGCGCGCCACGGCGCGAGGCCGGGACAGGGCGCGGCTGCGCCTCGGGACCGGGAGCGGGCGTGCCTTCGAGCCGGCGCCGGCGGGATCAGCCGAGCGGGCGGCCCGGGATCCCGCGCGCGCCCCAGCGGCGGTCCCAGTCGTCCTGCACCGCCTGCAGCACGCTCATCGCGGGCAGCACGGATGGGCCCGAGACGAGCGGCTGGCGACGCTCGCGGATGGCGGCCAGGAAGTCGGCGACCACGCGCGCGCAGTTGGTCTTCTCGTCCTCGATCGCGACCACGCCCTCGGCCGTGCGCATCGTGCCGCCGAGGATGTCGAAGAGATAGGTCTCGCGGTCGGTGACGATCAGCTTGTCGTAGAGCCTGTAGCTCGCATGGTACGAGCCGTGGACGAGCAGCGTGCGGTCGTCCTCGGTCTCCACCAGCACGGTCGATTCCATGGGGATCCCGGTCGTCTCGTGCAGCGCGCCGAGATGCCCCTGCACGCGGCGCACCGGCGCGCCGTCGAAGAGCCACATGCCGAGGTCGACGAAGTGGCAGAAATGGTGCCACAGGATGTTGTCGATCCAGCTGCGCCGGTAGCCCGTCGCGCCGATGTTGACGAGGCGCTTGATGAAGAAGCGGCCCGAGACATGGCGGATGCGCTCCTCGCCTGCTGCGATGCGCGCGCGCAGCGCCTCGCGCGCGCGGCGGAAGCGCATGGGGTGGCACAGGCCGAAGGCGCCGCCGCTGCGCCGTGCCGCCTCCACCACGCGCTCCGCGCCGGCGAGGCTCATCGCGATCGGGATCTCCAGCAGCAGGTGCTTGCCGGCCTCGAGGCAGGCGATCGCCTGCGCCTCGTGCTGCTCGCTCGGGCTGGCGAGGATGACGGCGTCGATGTCGGGGTCGGCGAGGGCGGAGGCGAGGGACGTCGTCGACCTGCGATAGCCGTAGCGCGCGGCAAACTCGGCGGCGGCATCCTCGCGCCGCCCGACGATCGTGTGCAG
>Ga0194129_10006958_pt1 | contig 13654 bp, 11 predicted proteins | sample TA2KigCa35mmetaG_FD_150862 | JGI IMG/M metagenome (GOLD analysis project Ga0194129, IMG submission 150862) | Freshwater microbial communities from Lake Tanganyika, Tanzania - TA2015038 Kigoma Deep Cast 35m | ecosystem: Environmental > Aquatic > Freshwater > Lake | place: Tanzania: Lake... | reverse complement strand
AACGGCATCAGTTGCAGATCGAATATGCGGTCGTGCGCGACGCCAGTTCACTCGAACCAGTGCAGTTGAACGCCCCGCCGCGGCAGCCGCCCGCGCTTCGTGCGCTGATCGCCGCGCGCCTGGGCGCAGTGCGACTGATCGACAATGGGTGAGGCGTGTTAGCCGGTGCGGCGAAGGGCGTTCCCGTATAACCAACCTGCGACGGCGCGGACCAACTCGCGGTCACTCGCGGACGCACCGAAGCCACCCTCAGTTTCAGGCGCAACGAGGCGGTCAAAGTCCGACTCGTTCCGCTGCTCCCACCGCTGCCGCGTGATTGGAAGCTTCAGCGCCCGATGAAATTGCCCCCGCCTGCACGAGCGACCCCAAAGAGAAACTCCTTCATCCCTTGAGTAAAATATTCTCCCTGTGCCACCACATGAACACGCGAATTCGGATGCTGCCCCCTCCAATCGAGCAACAGTTGCTCCACTTCCTTAAGAGGATCTGCACCTACCCGCGTTGGATCGGGTCGCCCATCAGTAAACAGGATGATTGCATCGATGTCCTTGAAGTCCATCGCTCTTTGAATTGCCCTGTAGGTTGGCGTGGCTCCTTCGGGCTCGATTGCCTCCAGTTGCCCCCGCATCATGGTGCGAAGTCCCTCGTCCACCATGGGAATCTCAAGAGAGTTTGGACGGAGAGGACCGCTGGTAGCCCCCATGGGAGGGATTATCTGAATGTTGGACCCAAAGAGAACTACTGCGGCTCGCTTCACTGGAAGATAGCGCACCCAAGCCAAAACAGTTGTCTTCGCGTCCTGCCACCGATCACCATCGCTCATGCTGCTCGAACGATCGACGACAAAGATGACGTTATCCAAAGCGCCACCGATACCGACTAGCTGTTGTGCCATCATGCCACGCTCCACGGGCTCAGCCTCGTCAACTGCCTCGCCCGCTTTAATTTGCGCTCGGGCCTGTCCGAGTTCCTCCGAGACATCGTTGTGTTCCGCCGTTTTATGCTCAAGCTCTGCCGTTTTCTCCGCAAGACTTTTGGATGCTTCATCGAGCTTTTGCTTGAGATTCTGCGCTTCGGACTGGGCGTTTGCCAGCGCTTCGCTCAATTGCGTATTCACATCGCTACCCTCAACTGGCTTCGGAATGGAATTGAGCAACTCCCGGTACTTCCGCTCCCAGTCTTTCGCAGTGACGGTCCAATCGCCGGCCTGCTTTGTGCTCCTGGCAAGCTCTTCCTCCAGGGCACCAATCCTTTGATCTGCATTGGCTGAGTCTCGGGCACTTGCCGAACTGCGATCAAGTGTAAAGGCGATGAAGAGCAGTCCAATACAGACAATGACCACCAAGAGATCCACCATCGAGATCCAGCCGACCTCAGCAGAATCACTGAAGTGGCGTCGTTGATGTTTCATTCACACACCTCATAGAGTGGATCTGCGCCATCGCACCACCGGGTGATCACGAGCCGCCGCCGAACCAAGGAAACCGGCCGTTACGGCTACTCGAACGACTGACTGCACCCGCAGCTCTCAACTCTTCAAGTGACGATTCAAGCACTTTTGAGAGTTCTCGAACAGTATCGCGTAGGCGAGAGACCTCCTCTGGCCCCAACGACACAGCAGCAGCAGTATCGGCGGTCTGCCGACATCGCGCCTCACAACGAGCAAGCGTGTCATCCAATCGCCCCATACTGTCCCTTAACGAGTCGGCAGCGCGAGCCGAACTAGACTGCAACTGATCTACGCGAGTCGCCAAACTCGTCACTACCCCTGATACTGACTGGTCAAAGGACTCGGCTGCGCGTGCGGCGGCCGAGAAGCTGCTGTTCCAGTCCGGCAGTCTTAGTTGCTCTGCATTCGTAAGAAGCGTCTGAATCTGCTTTAAGGCAACTGCTTCGGTACGGAGTACCTCCATCTGCTGGCTATGAAGCTTTGAGAGCTGGGTAGAGCTCGCCGCTTGCACTTCCTCGAGTGACTCGGAAAGCTTCCGATACTGCACCAATCCAGTCGCTGCTGTGTTGGAAATATCCTGTGCAGCCGACTTGAACTCACGTGATGGCACCGCAATGACCTCTGCAAAGTCAGCGGCTGCCTCTTCCAGACTCTGCGCAACATTTGAAACTGCTGTCGTAAGTTGTTCGCCTCCCGCTATAACACTGCGCATCCCATCGGACAGTTGCTTGAGCAGTTGGGCAAGTGACTCGCCTAAACTACCGATTTGCTGCGTAATGAGATCGATTCGGTCATCGGTGTCACGAAACCAGCCGTTTTCAAGACCCACAAAGACATCTCTTAGCAATCGGTCCTCTTCCCTGTGAAGAGCTATCAACATGACCTGATTGAAGATGGCGAGAAGCGCTCCCACGGTTACGCCGGCCAAGAGCGGCGCCAAGCTGGCAATGACCTCCACGGACTTTGACTCACTCCCGATTAACAAGCTCGCGAGACTTGACTTGCTGTACATGATCGAAGAAGCAGTCAGGACAACGCCAAGAAGCGGAGCGATAATCCCAAGTTTTCGGAGAGCCACCCCGGGGGTTGAACAGGCCAGGGATCGCTCGAGCTCAGCAATTGCGCTGTCGCGAGTTTGTCGGCGATACCCCTTCGCTGCAGCCCTCTCGCTCCAGTCACGTGTCCTCACCCGAATGTCTGCCTGCGCCGACTGCAACACAATCAACTGCACTACAACACCTAGAACTCCAACTCCGATCACGACGGTAAGCAGAGAATCAATCATCTGCTAATCAATTCTAGCGTCTGAACAAGCGGCATTGATGGCTACAGGTCACGAGTCACTTCCAACCTCTTCCGCTCCGTCCTATCACGCAACTCCCCGATTCCAACAAGCGTAAGGATCCGATCGTAAACAACGAGGGATCGCTCATAGCGTCTGCGAGCGAGAGCATCCCGCCCATTGTGCTTCAGCAGATCACCAGAAGCCACGAGGGCATCAGCGGCAAACTCCAAGTCGCCAGGTACAGACCACCCTCCAACGACAATCGCTTCGGCACCCATTCGGAGATTCTGCTGACGTGCCTCCCACTCGTTTCCACCTCGGCCACTTGCCTCCTTCAGTTTCCGTTTTCCGCCAACCAGCAGACGTTCACGTTGCTCTGTGGCACCAGTCCAACGTGAGACCCGCTGAACTGCTTCTTCCCCCGTGCGACTGTCGTCTTCTTGAAGCTGTGAGTAGAAAAGTTGCAGGAGGTCATCACTTGACTCAGAATCGATGGAGATCGGCGGCTGTGCCTCCGAATCTGATCCGAGCACCCCAACATCTTGGGAGCTTGCAGCAATTGACCACGCAGCCACAACACAACACCACCCGCCGAATAGCCAGCGTGCCTCCCGCCTTCTGACATGCTCATTATTCGGTCTAACAGTGAACAGTGGAAAACCCCAAGTGGAACTTGACATGGAACAGTAACGGCACTCCTTGTACCATTTCTAACAGCCGGAGAGGATAACTTTGGAGAGGCCTTTGCTCCGTTCAGCATCAGAAAGCCCAATTGCAAAGCACGTTCCTGATCATCGGCACTGCACTCATCACCTTGGCAACGGTTCTCTTCCTAACGAGAGCCCGAGCGGGAATGCAGTCGCCCACACTCCTGCAAACTGCAAAGGACGGCTTGGCTGCTACCCGTCCCCCTGGAAAGCCTCCCACAGTTATCCCAATCATCTCCTCCGAGCGGGCACACGTTATCCAAGTCGAAGCGAGTGAAACCGCCCGTATGATCTCGGTAGATACCGAGCAATTACAAGCCGGGTATGTATTCAAAGGACATCTGTTCCTGATCGAAAATCTCGTCAACCCACCAGAACCAACAACGGAGTGAGCCATGGCCAGCCCACCCCCCCCTATTACTTCAAAGTTCAACCTTATGCAGCGGACCGTACAAGCGGTCTTTGGAACCCGTGAGTTTGCCGTTGTCTCGATGGTCGTTTTCTGTGTTGCAGTCGAACTAGGCATCCTGGTAGCAACGCAACGCTACGAGGCGAACATTGCACCTCCAGGCACTGCCCTCCTTTGGGGGATGTCGGCAGTAGGCACGGTCGTTTTTTTCGTCGAGTTACTGAAACTTCCAGTTGCCTGGATGAGTGGCCTCGTTTCTGGCAAGCGAATGATCGTGCTCAATATTGTGACGGGCTCACTCTGCCTGCTCACAACAATAACAATCGAAGATCTTGTGAAATGGGAATGGCAGCAAGCACTCAAACCTGCACGCGATGTAAGGGAAGAAGCGCATAATGTAGCCAACGAGATCAAGGCTCTAGAGGACCGCAAACGTTCACTCACGGAAGATCCAGAGCAGGCAACTAAGAGGCGACAGGCTCTGGTTGCTCAAAATACTGAGCTTCTGAACGACCAGTACGAACGTCGGGATGCGGATATGGTTTTCTTTCAGGAAAGCCTCGGTAATTTGCGCAAACAAAACCTCAGCCGAGAGAAACAGACCGAATTTGAGAATCTTCAGACGCAACGGACTTCTGCCGAATCAAGATTCAAGCAGGATATTGATGGGCTAGAGGCACACCTCAAGACGCTCAACGACCAAAGGAGTAACGTCCAAAAACCCGGCAGCGACAGCGGCAACAGTGCTGCAGATCGACGCGACCGGCGTCGGCAGGAGTACGAAACAGCACGCCAGATAGTGGAGGACGAGTGTGCTGACAAGATCGCGCAGTTAGGCCCAGATGGGCCTTTCAAAGACATCCCCGGCAAGACTGCTCAGCTCAAAGCTGAGCGGGATAAAGAGCTAAGCCGTCTGAAAGACGAGTATGACCGAGACATTGAATCGTACAACGCAAACGATCCCAACGGTCTTACAGACTTGAATCGAGAGATAGAAGACGTGCGGAAACAGATCGCTGAGAAACAGAAACAGCGTGATGACGACCTCAAAGGCATCGATACCAAGATAAACGAACTGCGTGCCAAGGGAGGCCGAATCAATGCTGACGCGCAGCTCGCGTACGACCGTGAAGTAGCTCGCATAGAGGCTGAAAGGGATAAGCGGATGGCTGCACTCCAATTCCAGATCGACGGGTATGAGGCGAGATTGCTAGACTTACAAACTGACAGCAAGCAGCAACGTACACCTCAGCAAGATGCGGTGGAGATAGCGGAGATCTCGGGGCAGCTCCCCACCCTTCAGGCGAAACGAGCAAGGTTAGAGGCGGAGAGTACAAGGCTGGAGAACGAGTCGACTCCAATGCGTACAGCAAACGGCATTCTGCGTTGGATTATGCCTGATGCATCAACCGAGCGTCTTTTACAAGTGGCATTCGGTGTTTTTCCGCTTGGGATGGCGCTTCTTGTTTCCTTTATGCCCGCTGGGCTGCTCGAGATTTCGGTTTACTGCGTGCGACCTGAGATTCGCCGAACCGAACGCCCTCGCCAGAATCCGTTTGCACGCCTCGGTCGTGTGAGACGCACACTCAGTCAACTTCGAACTCGCGCACAAGAGCGTCTCACTAAGGCAGATGCTGCACTCAGAGAATGCCAACTCGTACGAGATAATCTCGCTCTCGAACACGTAAACAGAACGGCAAATCTCGATCGAGAGGTAGAACAGAAGATCGAGTTGGCCATGACTGACTTACACGCGAAGACGGATCAACTCGAAAACGAACTCGCGCAAGCACGCAGTCGAGAGGCGGAACTCGGATCAAAGCTTTCCGAAGTTACTTCGCTAGCAGCACGGGCTGCCGAGGATGTCCACAAACTGACGAGTCATGTCGTAAGGTTGGACGCAAAGGTGTCCCAACAGCGCTGAGCGCGCCACGTACGAATCGCCACTTGCCGTCGCATGCCCTCTGTGGAATTGCGCGGCTGATACGAGCTGCTTTCGGCAAAGCTTTCCAGCCTCTCCTCCTCGCCCATCTAACTATCGCCGGTCGTGCGCGACGCCGGTTCGCTCGAACCAGTGCAGTTGAACGCCCCGCCGCGGCAGCCGCCCGCGCTTCGTGCGCTGATCGCCGCGCGCCTGGGCGCGGTGCGACTGATCGACAATGAGTGAGGCGTGTTAGCCGGTGCGGCGAAGGGCGTTCCCGTATAACCAACCTGCGACGGCGCGGACCAACTCGCGGTCACTCGCGGACGCACCGAAGCCACCCTCAGTTTCAGGCGCAACGAGGCGGTCAAAGTCCGACTCGTTCCGCTGCTCCCACCGCTGCCGCATGCCCAGCGGCTTCAGCATGTCGCGCATCCGATTGTTCTCGGCGCGGCTCGACAGCACCAAGTTGAACGGCGAGTCGCATGGGTACCGCGCCCACGGGATGAAGTGATCGACCTCCGCTGAACGCGGGCCGGTCAACCGATTGCCGCTGTAGAAGCAGCGGCGGTCCTGCAAGTCATAGAGCCGCTGCGCGTACTCCGACACCGCAGTGCGATTTGCGCCGAACAGGAATGTCTCGAGTTGACCGTCCTCGTGAAGACTTGGGTTGTTTTGCCGAACCCACAGCGCCCAGCGCGACTGCACCATGCTGACGATTACGCCATGCAGCCGCCGTAGGCAGGCGCACACCCCGGGCTTGAGCGTGATGTGCGTCAGTCGCGCGCACTCGGCGGCGGTTGGCGGATGGTCATATAGAAATCGCTGGCTCGCCGCGCCCGAACGCCCGCCGATGGTCTGCAGCCGATAGAGCACGTCGCGCGCGAGGGTGACGCGCGTACTGCTCACCAGCGCATCGCGCTCGGATTGGTACTTGCGGAAGCGGCGATAGCTGTTGATGGACTGCCGCGCCTGCTGACCGATGAGCGTGATCATGCGCGCGGGCTTTCGTTGCTCGCGGTTTTGTTTCAGGAGATCCCCGATCAGCGGATAGGGTCGCGCCATGTTCCAGTAGAGCGCGATGTACTGACGAGCCACGCCGTTCAGGTCAACATCGAGCGCCTCGCCCGAGTCCGACCCTTGCTCGACAGCGATGTTCGCGAGTGAGAGCAACAGCGCGAACTTGTAGGTGCTTGTGAAGCGCCCTTCGCGCAGCAGCGTCTCGATGTTGGTGAGGAACCCGAGATGCGCGGCGGCGTTGATTTGAACCGCCCCCATACTGACGGCTTTGGCCATCGTCAATTCTTCTCGCGAAGCGTTCGCTTGATGCGGTTCAACGTTCGTGACTGATTCCGTTGGATCTTCTTGAGAACCTTCGTCACGTCGGCGTCCGGGTGGAAATTACCGCTCACGGAGTTTCCAGGCGGTCGTGCAACCCGCAAAAGGAGTGCTTCGATGTCCTTCAGGAAGCGAACCTTGGAGATTCGATAGATCGCGAAGCGGTTCCACTTGCCGCGGTGCTTGTTGCGGGTGTGACCGTGCAGTCGCCAGAACAGATTGTTAGCCAATCCAACGTAGTAGAGCCTCTTGCCGCGGTACAAGGCGTAAAGTCCGGAGTAGCCGCGCATAAGCGCCCGCAGTTCTTCTCGAAACATAGGCTCCGAGAGGATCTCAATTGGCAATGGGATCGAGACGCCCTTCACCAGGGCTCCCTTGTTTGATCCAGACTTGCGACGATGCTTCTTTGCCATCGGGGAATGGTAGTGATTGGGCCGACCCTTTCAGTCCCGATGACCCGCTTTCAGAGAGCGACCACCCCACTCGCCCGCAAATACTCCGCCGTCTCATCCATCTCCGCCACCTTCGGCACGAAGATGACCGACGCCTCGCGCCCACGCGTCAAAAGCACGCGGTAACTGTTCATGCGTAACTGCTTCGGATGACGCACCTCTGCAACACCGCGTCGGTAGCGGGATGCCTTCGAACTGTCCCACTTGCCACCCACCATTCGATAGTCCGCACCCCACGCCACGAGTGCAGCATCTAACTCGAGTCCCTGCGCACCAAACTCTGTCACGCAGTCATTGAGTAGCCGGCATGATCGACCCGATGCGTCGTCCTGCGAATCCCCGTACCACGGACCAAATCGCACCATCTTGGTCGCCTGAAAGTCGTTGTACACGCGGAAGCGCGGCAGCAGCCTGTCGCGGCTTGATGCGAGAAGCCCGAAGCGCGCATCAGGCTGGTCCTGGTAGCGCTCTTGCAAGTAGGACTTCGCAACATCGAGATCACGGGTCAGCCGAATGTGAAATCCACTTTGCTCGAGTGCCGTCAACACTTTGGCGTTCTCGGCTGGCGGACAACCATCGAGTACCTGCGCGACAAATCGGTGAACATCCTTGGTGAGATGAAACCGCAACTCTGTATCGAGGCTGAGTCGTTTGTCGGTCAACACGGGCCGCGGAGAACCACTGAATACCGACTGCACCGCGGGTGGCAAGTGGACTTGCCACTCCGACATGCGCGGGCTGCTCTCGATGGCCCTCCGCCACTGGACAAGCCCCGCCTCCTCGCCCTTGTGAATCTCTTGCCCACCGCCGATGAGTCCCACAACTACGCACCAGTCAGGAATGCGCTCTGCGAACTCAATGAAGTGCTCGGGCTCACTGCGAGCCGCTTCGAGTGGAATCTTGTGCTTTTCGGCCACCATGGCTCGGTCATAAGCCCTCTGTGCCTCATCGAAGACCAACACGTGCTCGGGCGGCACAAGCGATCCACGTGCCGAGTAGCGCTTCACATACTCCTTCACGCCGCGTACGAAAGTGCGCCCGCCACCGCCAGCCTTGCTCAGTTCGTACTGCAGCACCTCGACGAGCGGTCCATTGCCCGACAGGAACACCGCGGGTGCCGTCGGCTTCTCAGTCCCGCGCGTGACAGCCAGTTCATCGAGCCAGTGAGCGTGAACCGTCTGCAAGCCCACCAGCGTCTTCCCCGCGCCTGGCACACCAGTCAGCAGCACGAGGCGCCGCGTCTTAGTCTTCGCTGCCTCAACGCAGATGTCTTTCAACAACACCACCGTGGGCTCAGTAGCCGCGGCCGCGCGGTGCACTCGGCGAAGTGAACCGCTTCGCAGCAACTCGCGTGCGGCGGCAACGAGCGTGGGGAGCGGTCGATACGAAGACTCATCGAGAAACACGGACCGCTTCAGCACACCACCGCCTGGCTTCGAGAGCCGCCGCACTAGGTCATCAATTGCATCGGGACCGCAGACATGGACGCCTTGACGCACGCCGAGGTAACCCCGCGCGCGCGTAGCAACGAGAAGCGCGTGCACGGGTCGCTCTGCGCACTCCCGGTGATAGCACCGAAGGTCGCGCGCGTAGGCCGACGCTTGATCAATGTCCGCCTGAGTGGGCTGAGCCTTGCCCTTGAGTTCAAGTACCAACACTGAACCCTCGATCAGGAACACACAATCGGGGCGCCGCGCATCGAGTGGCAGCACATACTCCAGCACCGCTCCGTACCCCTTGGCCTGCGCATAGGCAGCAAGTACCTCGCTCGCTTCAGACTGAAGGGATGGAATCGAGTCGCGCCACGCTCGAATCTGCTCATCCGATGCATCGCCAACAAGTCGCTGCAGAGCTGCCATGATCGACTCGCGCGGCGCGCTCGCAAACTCTGGAAAATCGGCGTCCCAGCCCCGCGAAGCGAGATCACTCATAGTTGCAGCTTAGTCCCGTCAGTATTGGACCGCCTGCACCGCCGCCAACCAACCCGCCAGCATCCGCGAGTGATCCGGCATCCGTAGAAATCGATGCGCCCGGCTACGCCGAGCGGTGCCAACGCCACACGCGCGATGAGCCGGACAAGCGAGAGCAAGTCGCGACCACTAAACTCCAACGATGCCCCCTGCCGCGGCGTGCAGCATCCTCGGGATCTCCGCGTTCTTCCACGACTCCGCTGCCTCACTGATCGTTGACGGAAAGATTGTCGCAGCAGCTCAAGAAGAACGTTTTTCAAGGCGGAAGCATGACGAACGATTCCCCGAGCACGCCAGCCGATGGTGCCTTGAGGAGGCAGGGCTCAGCGCCGAACAGCTCGATGCGGTGGTCTTCTACGAAAAGCCTCTCCTGAAGTTTGACCGCCTCCTTGAGACGTACCTGGCTATCGCACCGCAAGGACTGAGTTCCTTCTTCAAAGCAGTCCCCGCCTGGCTGAAGGACAAACTGTTCATTGAGCGGAAAATGAAGGCGGGACTCCCAGGATTCCGTGGCAGATTTCTGTACAGCAGCCATCACGAATCGCACGCAGCAAGCGCATTCTTTCCATCGCCATTTCAGGATGCCGCGATACTGACCGTGGACGGCGTTGGTGAATGGGCGACTGCAACGATCGCGACCGGATCGGACAATCGCATCACCATGCTGCGCGAGATGCGGTTTCCGCATTCGGTCGGGCTGCTCTACTCCGCATTCACCTACTTTTGCGGCTTCAAAGTCAATGCCGGCGAGTACAAACTCATGGGGCTTGCACCCTATGGTGAGCCTCGCTTCGAGAGCGTGATACGTGAAAAGATCGTCCGCATCTTCGACGACGGATCCATTTGGCTGAATCCCGAATACTTCAGTTACCTCGGTGGCCTGCGCATGACATCGCGCAAGTTCAGTGCGCTGTTTGGCGGACCCCCACGCGACCGCGAGTCCGCAATCTCTCAGCGCGAGATGGATCTCGCCGCATCCATCCAGTCCGTGACGGAGGACATCATCCTGCGGATGGCGCGCCATGCTCACGCCCTGACTGGTCAGGACCGGCTCTGCCTTGCAGGCGGTGTTGCGCTCAATTGCGTTGCAAACGGGCGACTGCTCCGCGAGGGTCCATTCCGAGATATTTGGGTCCAACCCGCCGCAGGGGATGCGGGTGGAAGCCTCGGCGCAGCACTGCATGTCTGGCATCAGGTCCTCGGGCATCCGCGCAATGCCGATGGAACGACTGACTCGATGCAAGGGGCCCTCCTTGGTCCGACGGAGGAGCCGGAGGAAGCGGAGAAGCGGCTCCGTGCGGCAGGCGCCGTTTGGGAACGCCTCAACGATGCGCTGCTCCTCGAGCGAGTCGCGGACCTCATCGCCCAAGGCAATGTCGTCGGTTGGGTTGATGCACGCATGGAGTTCGGTCCGCGTGCGCTCGGATCTCGCAGCATTCTTGGCGATGCACGCAGCGCGGCGATGCAGACCCAAATGAACGTGAAGATCAAGTTTCGGGAGTCGTTCCGCCCCTTCGCGCCCGCGGTGCTCGCTGAGCATGCGAAAGAGTGGTTTGACTTTCCTCACCGTGGTGGCAGTCCGTACATGCTGATGGTCGCTCCCGTGGCAGCACATCGACTCGTGGCGCACGGCCGCCGGGAGGGCGGGCTTGACCAAGTGAAGGAGCGCCGCTCGGAGATTCCCGCGGTCACCCATGTGGACAACTCCGCACGACTCCAAACGGTGAGCGGCTCGAGCCGCTTCCGTCGGCTGCTGGAGGTGTTCGCTCGCCAGACCGGTTGCCCAGTGATGATCAACACGAGTTTCAACATCCGTGGCGAACCCATCGTGCGAACCGCAGAGGAAGCCTATCGATGCTTTCTCAGCACAGACATGGATGCCCTCGTTGTCGGCAATTGCCTGCTGCTGAAGTCCGACAACGCCTCGGCAAGTGCCGACGCGAGGGCGCGGTATGTCGCAAGTTTCGAACTGGATTGACCATGCTTGAGATTGATTGGAATCCTCCGCATCGCATCCTCCGGCAGTTTTCCGCCGTTTGGTTGCCGCTGTTTGCAGTCGTCGTCGGACTCGTTGTATTTCGGTTGGGTGGGACTTGGACTGCCCCCATCGCCATATGGGCTGTGACCGCCATCATCGCCATCGTGGGCTTTGCTTGGCCGCCGTTCGCGCGCCCTGTTTTTGTTGGGCTGATGATCGTGACTCTGCCGATCGGTTGGGTGGTGTCCCACGTGCTACTCGCGCTGATCCTGTTTCTGGTCATCACGCCGATCGGAGTCGTGCTCCGACTGCGGGGACACGATCCACTGCAACTTCACAACGACCCACGCCGCACAACCACGTGGCATCAGAGTGCTCCTATGCGCTCCGCTTCCGATTACACCCGACAGTATTGATTGGATTTCTCACCCTCCACGGAGACTGACATTGGAGACTGACGAAGGAAACGGAACACCGGCGGGAGCGCACCCGAAATCACTGAACGATCTTGGTCGCCCCGCAGGAGGCACACTCGCTCAGATCTGGGCATTTCTTTGCGAGAACAAAAAGTGGTGGCTTCTGCCGATCCTGATCTGCCTCCTCCTATTCGGGGTCCTGTTGCTTCTCGCGGGATCAGGCGCTGCTCCCTTCATCTACACGATCTTCTGACCACGTGAGCAAGCCGACCTCCAACCGCCGCACTCTTGTGTCCCGAGTTGCCCTCGTCACGCTCGCGGTCCTCCTATCCCTACTGCTGATGGAAGTGGCTCTTCGGCTTGTCACTCCACTCCAGCGTTTCGCCAATCCGCTCCATGCGTTCCACGACCCCGATCCAATTGTGGGCTGGCGCGGCAAGCCAGATTTGCATGCGAGATTTGCCACTGGTGACTTCGACTGCGATGTTCGTCATGGCACCGATGGAATGCGAGCGCATGAGTCACCGCCGCCAGCAAAGGACGCGCCCGTGTGGTTGTTCCTCGGCGACTCCTTCACATGGGGATGGGGCGTGGGACAGGGAGAGCCCTTCACGGACGTGCTTCAGACAACCATCGGCCCCTCTGTGTCCGTGAAAAATGCAGGGCTCTCAGGATCTGGAACTGTCCAACAGATGTTGATCCTGAAACAGCAACTCGCGCAAGGGTTGAAGCCAAAGAAGGTCATTGTCGTGTTTTGCCCGAATGATTTCACGGACTGCGTCGAACAAAGGACAGATCGCCCATTCATGATTCGAGTGAGTGATGAGATGACGGTGACAAACTGCCCCGTCGAGGGAGGGGGTCTGCAGTCGGGCATCGGTCGCACCATCAGCAGCTATTCGCGGCTCATCTCCACGATTCGGTTCGCAGTGAATCGGACCAAGGCGCGCTCGCGGCAGGGCCGCGATAACTACTCGCCTCCCCCCCTTAGCCGCGATGAAATTGATGCGGCGCGGGAGTGTCTGTCCCAGATGGTGGACGCATGCAAGGAAGTCGGAGCCGACTTGACTGTCGTGTACACCTCGATGCGCGAAGACATGATGCCTGGTCCGGATGCCGAGCGCCGAATCGCATTGCGAACCATGTGCGACGATCTCGGGATTCCTTTCATCGATCCTACAGAAACCCTTCGCGCGAAGTGCAATTTTGAGCCAGGTGTGTTCTTCTTCGCCAACGACAACCATTGGACCAAAGATGGCCACCGGGTCGTTGCTGAGTTGATCGCCCAAAGCCTCTCGAAACCTTAGCGCCTCCAAATTCGTCCCGCCGCACTAGGTCCCCCCCGCCGCGCGGGTTACCATTCCCGTATGCAGCAGCGAAGCAATCGATCGGGCGTGTGCTTGGGTGTGGCGTTCCTACTGACCCTGACCCTCGCGGCCACCGCCGCCGTTGCACTTCCGCAGTACGGCGGCGGATATGGTCCGCCACCGGCAGCACCGCCCGCTCCACCGCCAAGCGAGAATCCGCCTGCCAACCCGCCACCAGCGGAGACCGATCCTGCGGACGTGGATGCACCCGAGTCCCCTGCTACCCCCGCTGCTCCCACCGCACCCGCGGCACCACCCGCGCGCGTCGACTGCGCCGCGCCCGAAAAGGCGTGGGTCGCCAAACTCGCGGCCGATGACCGCGCCGCACTCGAGCCAAACCTCGGCTACCTCCTCCCACCGC
>Ga0194129_10006952_pt1 | contig 13660 bp, 9 predicted proteins | sample TA2KigCa35mmetaG_FD_150862 | JGI IMG/M metagenome (GOLD analysis project Ga0194129, IMG submission 150862) | Freshwater microbial communities from Lake Tanganyika, Tanzania - TA2015038 Kigoma Deep Cast 35m | ecosystem: Environmental > Aquatic > Freshwater > Lake | place: Tanzania: Lake... | reverse complement strand
ATCAAAGACGGTTAACAACACCAACCTCGATTCAAACCTCGATTCAAACCTCGACAAAGAATCCAACCCAACCGTAGCCGAAGTGCCAGAAAAACAACCCAACATAGCCGCTCAAGAGGCCTTCCAAGAACACTTCGCCCACACGTTCGTGCAACTCACAGCCTTGCATGAGAAGTTGATGGAGGAGGGAAAGTATGAGGAGGCAGGAAAGGTTTTGGAGCAATGCCTGTCGGTATCTGCTTACATCCATAGGATTGGCGAAGAGAAGTGGTAGGGATAAAATTCTGTATATTTATTAAAATCAACTAAAACTTTAAAATGGAATTTCAAAAAATAGAATATAACGACCTGAACAGTAAGCAAAAAGAGTCTTATAATTTTCAAAAAATATCAGGCATTTTAGCGGATTATGGTTTTACAACAATTAGATTAAGTGATGATTGGCAGGGTGCTGATTTTATTGCTCAGCATAAATCAGGTGAGTTTATCAAAGTTCAATTGAAAGGAAGATTAACAGTTGATAAGAAATATATAAACAAGGATATTTGGATGTGTTTTAAGCATAATGAGAAGTGGTATATATGTCCACATGATGAATTGCTTAAAATTGTGGAATCAGGAATTCTTAAGACAAAATCTTGGGACAAGGTTGATGGTAAATATTCTTGGGTTCAACCCAGTAAACTGCTATTTAATCAAATTGAAAAATACCTTTTATAAAATATGAAAAAATTAATCGAGGATTTTTGGATCCGATGCTATCTAGGTTCAAATGAAAGTCATAAAATGGAGGAATTAGTAATTAACAGGGCATACAGGGATTTGAACAGAACTATTCATGGCATGAAAAATATCCAATTAGATATTTCGAAATTGCATTATATTAAAATCAGTAAGAAATTATTAGAATCGATTAATATTTTAATGAATTTAGAAATTAAAAATCAGCAAGAATATGATGAGCTTCATGAGAAAGAATGTAAAAAACTTATTCAATCTTTTGATGAGTTATACAAGCAGTATAATGTCCGACTACATATTGGTCAAGCGCAAAAATGGATAAATATGTCAATAAAGTATTTTTTTGCATTAGGTGAAAATAGACATTCATTTCAATTAAAAAATTTCAAATACTTCCATATACCTATTGATAATTTAATTCAAATAGAACTTGAGAAAAATGGTATAGAACCATTGAAAACAAAATGGAGTAGGATAGAAGACTATAGTGAATACTTGACTTATCAAAAAAAGGTCAGAAAATCACATCCAAAAAGAATTCCCTTGGAGCTGGAATTTGAATTGTTTAATAGTTAGAATGAGTTTTCATTTTTTCAAGTTACCCACCAATTTATTTCATCGCCTACAATTTGTTTATAGTCAACGCCTGTTAACTTGAAGTGCTTTGTTCCGCATTTAATTTTTCTAGCTTCATTGGGAAATTGAAGCATGTTAGGGTTGATATGACCTTTTGTTTCACGGATCAGTTCTAATTTGAATTGTTTGTTCTCGTACCAACGGATTATGCCCCAATCTGGGTTGTAGTTGCCGATTATTTTTGGAAGTGATATTTTAAATTGATTCGGAAACTTAAAATAACAAACGATGTTTTCATCCTCATTTAGTTTGTTAAGAACGAATCTTTTTTCTATATTTGAGTCAATTTGAATCTGATCGTATAGGGACCTATCTGAACCATCTACCAATTCTTTTTGAGGAAAACGACGACTTTCAGGGAACAAATCATCCTCTGTATAATCCATTAATTCGGATGTAAGTGAATACTCTACATTTTCTGCAATGTGGTCTGCCAATGTATTCTTGATCGTTTCAATAAATCTGGCCGAAAAACCTTCCGGATTTCTGAAGATCAGTTCCTTTTTTTCATCTTTCATTCCTTTGAAAATTTCTACAATCGTTGTCTTCTTCAAATTAGTGGCCTCTTCTGTTCGCTTGATGATGTTGAAAACTGGATAATTCGTTTGTTTCTCTTCTCGATCAATTGGATTCCCCTTTTGTCCTTTTTCACTTGTAAAACTCACTGTTTCATTCAATCGAAGAATTCCTTTATCAGAAAATGTGATTTCAGAAAAATCGCCTGCCTCTTTAAAGTCGACAATTTGATATCCTTTGAAACGTTCATCTTTGGCAATTTTCGCTAAATCATCTCCTTTCTTGAAGTTTCGATTGTACACATCTTCGTTTCCATCCGTATCTGATTTTCTAATTTTTAAATTGATATTCTCTCGAATAACAGATTCTAGGGTAATTTCGAAAGTAGTCATTACGAATTTACCTCTGACAAGAACAATCTTCGGTTCAGGGAATTCAATTAAATTCAATTTTGAGATGCAGTCTTCTTTCAGTTTCGGTTCATTGATGTGGATAGTGTAAGTTGACTCCAAACAAAGTTTTTTCCAAAATTCTTTAAAAGCTTGTGAATTGAAAATCGAATTGTTTCTTTTAGCATCTTTTCTAGCTGCATTGGAAGGTCTTGGAGGCGGTGTATCGTTATTTTCTCGATAGTCTGACTGTAATTGTTCACAGTAATCTTCATAACTTTCGTTCGCAATCACAGTCAAAACATTAACTCCTTCATCACGCACTCTATCCCCTTCTTGATTAACAGCCAGTCGCAAACCGCGCCCAATTTCTTGTCTTTTTCTTTTTTCAGACGTCGCGGTGTTCAATGTACAAATCTGAAATACATTTGGATTGTCCCAGCCTTCTTTTAATGCTGAATGTGCAAAGATGAAACACTTCTTTTCATCAAAATTCAAGAGCTTTTCTTTCTCTTTCATAATGAGATTGTATGCGGCTTGTTCAAGTTCCTTTTCTGCCTGAGTTTTCTTTTCAATGGATGTGTCGACAAATTCGTCTGCCTTTCCTTTTGTTGACTTCTTTGCAAAATATCCTTCTCTCACATCTACGGGTTTCATTGATGCGAAATAAGGAAACTGAAGTTTTATCTTATCGAACGCTTCATCGAAAAGTGTCTTGATAATTCCATTATTTTCAACGTAATTCGCAACTTTATCAATGAAGAAGAGGGAAAGTACCTTCACTCCCTTTTCGATCATTTGACGTTGCTTGATCATGTGAGCTTTAATCGTCTCCTCAATTTGAATTCGGAAAATCTCCTCTTTAGCAAGTGTAACTGCTCCACCTTCTGCTACTCTATATTCTATCCCATTATCAAATAAAACCATTCCATTTGAACGATTGATTTCTTGAATTACATAACCTCTGTAATTCTCATTTTTGGTCTTTTCATACAAATCATCTCCTGTTTTTAGAGTAAAAGGTGTTGATTTCATCTCTCCATCTTTGAGAATGTTTAGCTTACCTTCAACAGAAAGATCATAACCAGCTCTAGACTCTTTGAACGTTAGCGAAAGTTGTGAATCATTGTAATTGTTCTTTTCTGTAACTCCTAATACTTCAATTTTCTTCACCAAATTCTGTTGAAAAGCATCTACTGGAGAAAGGTGATAAAAGCGATTCATGAATTCTCGAATTTCTTCCTTCGTTTTCCCTTTTTCTGTAGGAGTTGCTGAATATTTAAGAGCAAAAAGAGGATGAAGTGTGCGTAATGCACTTTTTGCATTATCACTATTGTAATTCTGTGACTCGTCAAGGATTAGAATTGGTCTTGTTTCTTGGATGTATTGATATGGTAATTTCTCACCTTGTAATTTTTCAGTTGGCTTGTAGATGACGTTTGTTGCCGAATTGAAAGAATCTATAGTCATAACCATCACTTCTATATCTGATGAATTAGCAAAACTTCTTAATTTGCTGATTTTCGATCCAGAATAAGATGTTAGATGAATGGTTGCATTGTCATATTCGTTTGCGAAGTATTTTTTCGTGATCTCGAAAGTTTTCACCACACCTTCATAGATGGCCACACTCGGTACGATTATGATATACTTTCCCCAACCATAGTTTTTACGCAGTTCATGAATGGTTTGAAGGTAGACGAAGGTTTTGCCGGTACCGGTCTCCATTTCACAGGTATAATATGGATAACGCCATGAATCAATTCCGGTCAATTCGAATCCATCTTCAAAATTGAGGAACATATCTTCCACCAGACCATTCTTCCTTTGCACGGAAAGCAGGTTATCAAAAAGCCAGTCTTCATCCAACATCTCGTATTGGTCCATATTGGGAATGGTTTCATCACCTAATTGAAACTGTGTTTGCCTTTTCGTGTAACCACTGAATAGTTCGACAGTACTCTCAACCGCCCGTTGCTGATGTTCCTGCTTCTCGAATTGTATTTCAATTTTCTTACTCATCTTTGACTAAATTAGATCGTTTTTATAAGGCCTTTATCACTCAAGCGTAATTTGTCTTGGTTGCTGATTGCGCTATCGAGACAGATGAAAGAAGAATTGTGATCGATCTTCAAGTCTGAAATTAACGTAGCACCAATTTTTTCATCCAAGCAGATCAACAATTGATTCGAAACGAGTTCACTTGTCACCTTTTTGATTGCATTATCTCCGATTTTCAATTTATCTATTTGTACATCCAACGGAAATCCTTCTAAAAGGAGTATTTCTGTAAAAAGTTTATTCTTATTCCAATCTGGAGCAAATGGTGAATTTGCTTCTTCTTCGAATTGAGCTGTTAACTGTGCAACATCTTGTCCTTTGTAATCGGACCATTTTTTATAATTGGAATTAGTTAGTCTAAATGTTTTAAATCCTTGACCCTTCTTTTGACCTGATAGACGCAGTCTTTGTTTAGTGAGTTCAGATATATTTTCCGGTAAATTTGATTTTTTTAGTTCCGAAATTGCTCTTTTCCCATTGGAATCATTTGAGTTGATTTCAATAGGGATTTGAATACATATAAACTTTAAGTTTTTATTAAATTTCTGATTTAAATTCATAACTGCCTGACCGGTAGATCCTGACCCAGCAAAAAAGTCTAAGAATATTTCATCCTTATTTTCCAAATTATTGACATTAAAGGAAAATAAGTACTCAATTAAACGAACAGGTTTTACAAAACCAAAAGGATTGTATCCAAACAAATCCACAATATCACCAGTTCCTTCTTGCGTAAACGGACCATTCATAACTGAAAGAGGTTTACTTTTTCTTTCGACTCCATTTTCATCTAACAAATATTGTTTTGACCGCACTGAATATGACCCATCTTTTTGCTTGTTAAAAACAACTTCATTTTTTTCAATTGCTGATAGCAATCGTTCTTCACTCCAAACCCATTGCTTATTGGGTATAATTTTTTCATCATTGAAATATATTGGATACTGAAGATTATTTCTATCACCAAGTGAATTTGTCATTAGTGGCTGGGTAAAATACCCCCCTCTTGTTTCAAATTTTTCATCACGTTTATTGTAGGCTTTTTTTGCTTCATCGTCCAATGGAGAATCAATATTTATTAGAGGTGTTTTTGAATAACAAAGAATATACTCGTGCACAGTTATAAAACCTTTGGTCTGTGCCCCCGCACCATACTTATTTTTCCAACAAATTTGTTCAATGAAATTTTCTTCTCCGAAAATTTCATTCATCATGCTTCTAAGGTTATTGATTTCATTATCATCAATGCTTGTGAAAATAACTCCGTCATCTTTCAAAAGATTTCTTGCCAATCTTAAGCGGGGATACATCATGCTCAACCATTTAGAATGGAAGCGTCCATCTGAGCGTTTGTTTGTTGTAATTGATTTTCCTTCTTCGTCGATCTGGCCTGTTCTACGAAGGTATTCTTGTAAGGGCTCAGTAAAATCATCATCATAAACAAAGTCATTCCCTGTATTGTAGGGAGGATCGATGTAGATCATCTTAATCTTGTCGGCGTAGCTTTTTTGTAGGAGTTTCAAGACTTCTAGGTTTTCACCCTCAATGAAGATATTCTTTGAAGGGTTATAGCCATCATCATCCGAAGTGCCATCTGGTTTTAATCCATCACCAAAAACTGGTTCTAGTGTTCCTTCAGGAGGAAGAGTTGCAGCTTTTCGTGCAAGTTTTTTACCCGGCCAAAAGAGACCGAAATGCTCTAAGGATTCATCTTCCTCTTCGGACCATTCGCCTAAATTTTGTTTAAGTGTTTCAAAATTGATCTTCCCATCTTCGAAACATTCAGGGGCTAGTTGTTTTAACTTTGAAATCTTTTCTTCGTCGAAAACGAAGGTGGGTTTTAATTTCTCGTGCGCCATCTATTTTCGCTTTAGTTTTTTTATTGAGTATTATTTAATTAGATCGTTTTGATGAGTCCTTTGTCACTCAGGCGTAATTTGTCTTGGTTGCTGATGGCATTATCAAGACAGATGAAAGAGGCAATGTGATCGATTTTTAATTCTGAAATGAGTGTCGCACCGATCTTCTCATCCAAGCAGATCAACAATTCATTCGAAACGAGTTCACTTGTCACCCTTTTGAATTCATTTTCACCGATCTTCAATTCTTCCACTTGCGCATCCAAAGGGAATCCCTCTAAAAGCAGAATTTCAGTAAAGAGTTTATTCTTGTTCCAATCTTGAACAAATGGCGAATTAGCTTCTTCTTCGAATTGAGCTGTTAATTGTGTAACATCTTGTCCCTTGTAATCAGACCATTTCTTGAAATTTGAGTTAGTTAATTTTAAAGTTTTGAATCCGCTGTTAAGATTCAGTTTTTCATAACATTTTTTAAGTCGAATTTTCGTTATTTCGGAGATTTTCAAAGGGAGATTATTGGTTAAACAAAAATCATGTGCTACCTTTTGCTCTTTATTATCGCGAGCAATTGGTTCGGGTAATTGAACAAGTATATATTTATTATTCCAATTTAATTTTTTGTTCAATTCCAAAATACTATGGCCGGTTGATCCCGAGCCCGCGAAAAAATCGAGAATAATATTTTCTTCTGGATTTTCACATGTTAATACCGGACTAAACAAATGATTCAATAATTCGACTGGTTTGGTAAAGTCAAAAGGATTTTCACCTAAAAGTGACTGCATGGAACTTGACGAATTTTTATACGAGTAATCTACAATAACGGATTTTGGATGAACAGTTCCTTTGAATTTTTCGTATTGTAGAACTCCATTAGATTTAAAATAAAATCGTTTTAATCGTTGTCCTTTTTGGTCGAAAACTTCCTTTCCTTCAATAAATTGTCTGATTTGATCTGCCATCGACCAAGCTGCACGTATTGTTACATCAGAAGCTAATTTTCCGTTTTTCGCTTCAAAAACACCTTCTATAACTTCACAAGGTTCCTTATCACCAAATTTGTTAGGAAAAATTATGTCATCAGATTCAAAATCAATTCCACTTGGAAAGAAAATTTCAGATAACGGATTTTTTGGACCAGGTTTTTTAATTGCACGATCGCTAACCATACCATCTCCACTGTACATAAAATATGGAAGATATTCCTTATTTTTTCCATATACAAGGATATATTCATGCTCATTTGTAAAGTGTGCTGCCGAAGTTCTTCCATTTCTCCAAACAAGTTCAGATATAAAATTTTCTTCGCCAAAAATCTCATGCATGAGAACCTTTAAATTCGCTACTTCATTATCACCGATACTAATAAAAATGACCCCGTCATCTTTCAAAAGATTCCTCGCCAACCTCAATCTAGGATACATCATGCTCAACCACTTTGAATGGAAACGACCATCTGAACGTTTGTTGGTTGTTAAGGATTTCCCTTCCTCATCTACTTGTCGCGTTCTTCGAAGGTATTCTTGCAAAGGCTCAGTAAAATCATCATCATAAACGAAGTCATTCCCTGTGTTGTAAGGAGGATCGATGTAGATCATTTTGATCTTGTCCGCATAGCTTTTTTGAAGGAGCTTTAATACCTCCAAGTTTTCACCTTCAATGAAGATGTTTTTTGAAGGGTTTTTCCCATCTTCATCAGAGGTCCCATCAGGTTTTAATCCGTCGCCAAAAACTGGTTCTAGAGTTCCTTCTGGAGGAATAGTTGCAGCTTTTCGTGCAAGTTTCTTTCCAGGCCAGAAGAGACCGAAATGCTCTAGGGATTCATCTTCCTCTTCGGACCATTCACCCAAATTTTGTTTTAGTGTTTCAAAATTGATCTTCCCATCTTCGAAACATTCCGGAGCCAGTTGCTTTAACTTTTCAATTTTTTCTTCGTCAAAAACGAAGTTTGGTTTTAATTTCTCGTGCGCCATTTTATATTATTTTTTATCGCATTTCAATTTCATCAATATTGTCTGGATTCTTACCTTGTAAGTTGGCGTTCACCCAATCTTCTTTGTCTGCATCAGAACCGAAGTCATCAAAGTATTTTCTAAAACTCCCTCGTTCGCCTTTCCCTTTGGATGTGGCGTATTCCCTGTAAGATGAACATGAAAAACGGGCGTCACAGTTTCTACAAACTCTTGTTCCGAAAAGTGCCGAGGTTCCTTCCATTTTCGATTGAAGCGTCACAACCGAAGCAGGTCTAAACATCTTGTCTTCAATGCAGTCTATAGTTTTAGCAAAGTCATCAATCACCTCATCTACTTTTTGCTGATCGAAATCTAATTCAACGAGTGGATTCCACTTCGATAATTCATACTGAATTCTAAATGGATCGTTCAAGAGATGTGCTTGTTTGAGACCTTCTGGGTAAGCAGTTGAAATGATTGCCGTTTTGTCTAAAGCATTTCCCCTCAATTGTTGCCAAATGTGTGCGTAAACATTAAGTTGACGGGAATAGAGTTCCTTGTTCGAAACGATGTATTCCGTATCATGGGTTTTGATATCATACATCCAAGTTTCATTATCATCACGGACGATATCAACTACTCCTTCGATAGTAAAATTTCTACCTTTAGGTGATTTTTGGTCGGGTAAAGTGAGCTTTACTTCTGTGTCTGTCACCTTATGAGCTACATCACGCATCTTATTGAAGTAATAGAGGACTTGTGTTAAAGCAAGTTGTTTTACATCTTCTGTGATAGAGTGACCTCCCTCGAGACGCATCAGTTCATAGTTCTCATCGAAGAACTCTCGAATCTTTTCTATAACTTGATATTCTTCCATTAGTTCTGTTGTGTTTTTTTACGTTCGGAAATCAATAGATGATGAAGGTCCTCAATTGTCTGATGGACAAGACTTCCGAAGAACATCGTTTGTGATCGTGAAGGAATGAAACCATACTTTTTGAAGATCATGTATTTTCTTGGACATTGCTGATAATTAAGGTAATCGGCAGTATAAGAATATGACTTACCTAAGTCATCCAATTCAATTTTAGATTCTGGAATCGTGTTCCAGTCGATATTTGAGATCAATGGGAATTGATTCGAAGCGAAAAGATTTTTGAATGCTTGAGCTTGATGTTGTCTTTTCCATTGAGGAAGGATCATCATCTTTTGTGCTCTTGAGAGACCAACATAGAACATTCGCATATTGTCAAAGTGCGACATTTTATCAAGTGGTTCGCCTTCTTTCTCTAAAAGTTCTTTGATAAGAACTTCCTTGATATCTGCCGCACGATCATTTCGATTCAAGTTTCCGAGCACAACGTATGGGAATTCCAATCCTTTGGATTGGTGAATTGTCAAGAAAGGGACACGACCTTTCGGGAATGGATCATCTGCATCTTCATATTCAGACTCACCAAGTCTATAAATTGCGTATAAATATGAACCAACGAAAACATTCGCGAACTTTCGATCTTCAAGAAAAGAGGCTGTAATGATTGGAGAATATTGTTCCATGAAACGAGCAAGGTACTGTGTGATTAACCCTAGGTTACAGATTGGTCCTTCATCGATACCTGTTTCTGCAAGTTCATACATGTCCTGAAAATGCTTGAATCCATTCAATTGGTAAAACAAATCTAGTACACTCCAATCGACAGAAGTCACTCGGTTGATTACATACTTTAAAGATACAGGTTCCTTTGCTTGTTCTTTTTTCTTCAATAGTCCAATGAAAGAACTTTTTCCAAGTGTTGATTTTGCAATAGAAGAAAGTCCTGTTGCTGACACTAGGTCTTTCATCATGTCGATTTTTAGCGCCTCGTAGATGTCCCATTTATTTTTTTTGACCACTTTCATCAATGCGTCATAATCAGCTAGAATCCGTTTTAATTCCTCTCTGCGATCATTTACATATTCAGTCAAAGCTGTATCCTGCTCCATCAATTCTTCAGCCAAAAACATTGAAGCTTTTTGCCATTCTCTAAATTCTTTTAAACCGCTACTTGCCGGACCTGAATGACTCGGTCTACCAAGAATTTGAAATATAAGTCCAAAAACCTTTCTTGATTCGGGAATATCGAGAAAACGCCCGGCCCTTGGAGCAAATACAGGAATTCCTAATTCCGCCAGTGCCGTTTCAATTTCGTCAACTGTGCCATTCTTTTCGCCCATGTAACTTAAAGAAGGAAATAGGAATGCAACTTGATTGTAATCTTCGATTTTACCATGTTTCTTTAAATCAAATACGAATTGAGCAATTTGGGGTATTACATCCGCTTTTTCCTCTTTCTCTGTAGTAACTACAGCAGGAAAATCTTCTTGATTGTAGGGTTGGATATTTTTATCTGCCACCCGATAGAATCCGTCACCAGATTCCTTTCGCCAATCACTTTGATCGATGAATTCCGTGTAGAAATTTACAATTTTCTTTTTCGACCTGTAATTGATATCCAAGTCAATTCGTGTTGGTTTTTCGCCAAGATATCTCAAACATCTATTTTCGAATTCAACTAAATTTTCTACTGTTGCTCCTCGGAAACGATAAAGAGCCTGATCATCATCACCTACCACACAAATGTTCTTTGACTTTGCAGCTAAAGCAAAATAGATTTGTTCTTGAATGGAATTTGTATCCTGGTACTCATCGACTATAACATAATCATATGCATCTTGAGAACCTTCAAAACTTAATATTTTGTCATATGCTTTTTGCTGAAGTAAGGAAAAGTCTACAGTATCAATCAGATCACCTTTATGACTTTCGCAATAAAAGGCATACATTTTTAGTACTTTCTTTACAACATCGCTATCAGGTGCAAATTGCGCAGGATCTAGATTTTCTTCGGAAAATCGATTGAAGACCCCAATGATGTTTGTTACTGCTAAGTGATGAGAATAATAATCTTTTCCAGAGAAAAATTCATTAATTTCTCGTTGTGCTGTTTCTTCATCAGCCTCAATGTTACCAGTTGTCATATAGCCACCTGCATCAAGCATATGATGCCAAAATGATCTTCGGTAAATTTTAAAATACTGGCCTAATGAATCTAAAAGTTGTGGAGCTCTGCTTCTTACTCCATCCTCCGAAAATCGGCGGTCACGATCTACAAGAATATCTTGACAAATTGAATGAACCGTTCCGATAGCCATTCCAGAAATGTCATAAGGTTGATCCGTTTCGTTGGTAACCATACCTAGTAAAGCACGCAATCCATCCTTTAATTGGTGAGCGGCTTTTTCTGTAAAAGTTGCCAAGAATATTTTCTTAGGATCTACTTTATGGAAAACAATAAGATTAACTGTTCTCCAAAGAATCACTCTTGTTTTTCCTGAACCAGGACCTGCAGTTAAAAATAATGGACCATCTTTATGAAGAATGGCTTTGCGTTGTTTTTCGTTGGGAGTGAAGCCTTTTAATCCCCAGTAATATTCTATGTTTTTTTCTGTCATGATATTTTTTTAAACCAACCCCCTATGCCGCTCCAAATAACTCAGATTCCCATTATGAATTTGCTGTAGCTTTTCTGAACCAGTAATCCCAATTTTTTGGAAAGCACTACGGTCAATTTCATCGGATAAAATGATTTTACCGTTGTTTTCGAATGAAATGAAATGCTTGTCGAAAAGTGCGTCGAAAGTGGGGGAGAGCAGAATGCCGTTGTCAACGTCTAAGCGTTCGTCGTTGGTAGCTTCTTTCCAGGGAACAATATGTGAGGCAATGAGAATGCGTGGGTCGTCAAAGCCAGTTACACCGCATTGGTAGCGCCAACGGTGCATGATGCTTTTGCGGTAGGCGCCTTGCCCAACTCTCGATTTCACTTGACTGATTCTTTCGGTTGTATCTGGCTGTGAAATGATATAATCTTCATAGGGTTCCATGATGAGGCCATGGTTGAGTTGTGCTGGGGTTACTTTAAGTTGAGCGCCTACTTTTTTGAAAAAGAATTTGATGCCTTGCCTTAAGTTTCCGTCGGTGTCGGGTGTTTCAAAATAATCTGCATCGTAGAATTCAACTTCACATTTGAAACGCACAAATCCATTTCCTTCGGCTTCAAATAAAAAAACGCGTTTGCCATTCTCCAAATGATTGCGCAAAGCCAGGTTACCACGTGTAAACTGCATGTCACCTTTCTGACCTTCACCTGTGTAAGCGAAAATAGCTTCGTTTTGCCATTCATCTTTGTAGCCATGTTGTTTGCCTGAGGCGCCGCTGAAAATAAAAATAAACGGATGTTTGGTAGATGGGCATATTCCACTTTGCCAATTGCCGCCATACTCGTCATGTATTGCGCGGCGTTTGTAAAGCATGTCAGGAATAAACATATCCCAAATTAAGTGATTTTCGAGCTACTGACCAGCGCTTTTCATTAAAATCTCCACCACCGCCACATCAGCCGCCGCCCAATCCATTTCCTTCAAATCCTTGGCCTCGAGCCAGACAAAAGCCTGGTGCTCGTTTAATTCAAGCTCGTCGTTCAGCGGCGTGCATAGCCAAGTGTGCAGTTCGATGCTGAAATCGGGGTAGTGGTGGGTGTGGCTTAGGAGGTGTTTTTCGGTTCGGATGTCTAGCGAGAGTTCTTCTTTGATTTCTCTTCTTATGGTTTCTTCTTGGCTTTCGCCTTCCTCCATTTTGCCGCCCGGAAATTCCCATTTGTGCGCTAGGTAGGGGTATTTGTGGCTGCCGCGCTGAACACAGAGTATTTTGTTGTCTTTGGTGATGACGGCTGCAACCACTTCAACTTTTTTCATTAAAGTAAAGATAACAGATTTTCTTTCTTCTTTCCTTGAAATTCACACCTCCAAAACATTCCCCAACCCCCACGTGTTTCTCTCCCAATGAAACGAACTTCACTTAACGACGTGCGGGAGATTTCTGATCTCAATGACCTCAAGCTGCTTGTCAAAGATAAGCGGGTGGGGAAGCGGGCGGCGGCCAAGAAAGAGCGGCGCAACAGGCATTATGTCAAGGTGTTGATCAAGTCGCAGCTCAATCAGCATGATTTAGACCAGTAGTTTCTTAAGTTTGTCTTTGTCATGATCCAAATTGCCTACGACCCTATCTATGCGCATCCGTTGCCCGAGAATCATCGGTTTCCGATGTTGAAATATGAACTGATACCGCAGCAGTTGTTGCATGAAGGGACGTGCACTGAAGGGCATTTTTTTAGGCCGGGTGCTTGTGAGCGCGAGGTGGTGCTCCTGACCCATGACGAGGCGTATTTGGACAAGCTTTTGTTGCAGCAGCTTAGTGCGTCTGAGCAGCGTAAAATTGGTTTTCCGCAGTCTTTGGAGTTGATCCAACGGGAGTTGATTATTACACAAGGTACTATTGATGTAGCGCTGCATGCGCTTGAGCATGGGGCTGGACTCAATATTGCTGGCGGAACGCATCATGCCTTTGCCGATCGGGGCGAGGGTTTTTGTTTGCTCAATGACATGGCCATTGCAGCCAATTATTTGTTGC